>MDSZ01211917.1_pt1 | contig 12676 bp, 10 predicted proteins | sample 811201 | NCBI WGS metagenome assembly MDSZ01 (sample SAMN05326647, study PRJNA326480) | marine metagenome | isolation source: seawater | place: Indian Ocean: North | collected 2010
TTCCTCCGAACTTACAATTTCTGAAGTCTTCCCCGTTTCGATCAGTTCTTCCTGTGCGGTAACCGTGACCTCTTGGATCATCGTACTCTCGACAGTCATGTTGAAATTGACCACCTTGGGCTTTCCGGAATAGACCGTTACACCATTGAGGTTGAAATCTGCGTAACCGATGAAATTACAAGTAAGGTTGTACACCCCCGCATTAACTGGGTTGATGTTATACTTTCCATCGAAATCAGTCGTTCCTGTTGCAATGACAACATCCTTGTCTTTTACGATTACCGTAGCAAATGGAATGACTTCGCCGGTGCGCTTATCCTTGACCGTTCCCTTGATAGATCCGGGACGAGTTTGACCGTAGCTGAACGCTACAGCAAAGACCATAATAAGCGTGAGTATTCTTTTGACCATAAATACTGGCTTTACTTTTGGGTTATAAGTCCGTAAATATAAGCATCAGAATCGGAGAATTGACAATGAAATCAAGCTATCTTGCAGCCAATGAGTAAACGACTTTACAGACTGATAAACAATCCCTTACAGGCCCTGCTATTGCTGGCATTGGGATTAAGTGCATGCAACAACACCAATGTTGTCTACGATATTCCGGAACCTTTGGTCGATGAAACCGTCTACGTGAGCGACCCTTCGAGCTTCAATCTAACAGTCGTTGGAGGCCAACTATTGCTCCCCAATGCAGGTCATGCAGGGGTCTTGGTTTACCGCCGGTATTTTGACGGTCAATTTTACGATTTCGCCGCTTACGAAGCCGCGTGTCCAGAGCACTGGGCTGACGGTTGTGGCGTCCTGGAAAGTACCAATGGGGATTTCTATTTTACCTGTGGATGCGATGCACACCAATACCAACTTCTGGATGGCCAGAGCGTAGATACCAGCTACACGCTACCAATCAAAGAATACAGCTGCTCCTTTGACGGGGTAAATGTGATTCGAATTACGAATTAACCTAAACGAAAGCGTTTTCTCCAGTAATATCTAAACCGGTGATTAACAGATGAATATCGTGTGTACCCTCATAGGTAACCACACTCTCCAAATTCATCATGTGGCGCATGATTGAGAAGTCTCCAGTAATACCCATTCCACCCAACATTTGACGAGCTTCGCGTGAAATCTTCAATGCGATTTCCACGTTGTTTCGCTTCGCCATTGAGATTTGTGCAGAGGTAGCACGTCCTTCATTTTTAAGGTGGCCTAAACGCCAAGTCAACAGCTGTGCCTTGGTGATTTCGGTAATCATCTCAGCTAATTTTTTCTGTTGCAACTGGAAAGCAGCAATAGGCTTGCCGAACTGAATGCGTTCCTTAGAATATCTCAATGCAGTATCGTAACAATCCATAGCAGCGCCCAATGCGCCCCATGCAATACCGAAGCGCGCACTATCCAAACAAGATAGCGGTGCACCGAGACCATCACGACCCGGTAAAATGTTTGATTTCGGTACGCGTACGTTATCGAACACTAGCTCGCCCGTAGCCGAAGCACGAAGCGACCATTTGTTGTGTGTTTCTGGTGTGGTAAATCCTTCCATACCACGTTCTACGATCACACCTTTGATACGTCCGGCTTCATTTTTCGCCCAAACAACAGCGATATCACAAAACGGCGAATTTGAGATCCACATCTTCGCCCCATTAAGTATAACATCGTCGCCGTCTTCAACAAAGTTTGTCGTCATTCCACCTGGGTTAGACCCAAAGTTTGGCTCCGTTAATCCAAATGAACCGAGGTATTCACCCGTGGCCAATTTTGGCAAGAATTTTTGCTTTTGCTCCTCGCTACCGTAAGCGTAAATGGGGAACATCACCAAAGAGCTTTGTACAGAACAAGTAGATCGAATGCCTGAATCTCCGCGTTCGACTTCCTGCATCATTAGTCCATAGCTAATGTGGTCTAGACCGGCACCTCCATACTCTTCAGGCACATAAGGACCGAAAAGTCCTACCTCGCCCATTTCTTTTACTAAGTGTTGTGGAAAAGCGGCACGCTGTGCGAAATCTTCAATGATTGGACTTACGCTACGCTTGACCCATTCTCGGGTAGCGTCACGAATCATTTTGTGTTCCTCGCTGAGCAGTTCGTCTAGTAGGTAGTAATCTGGATGTTGAAATTGATCCACCATGCTTGTGTAGTTTTCTTGAGTGGTTGTGAAATTAAACACAAAAGGTGAAAAATTGTTATAAATTCAACTCAGAGTTTTACCAATTACTTAAAAACAGGAAGCCCCATGAAAAAATCGTTACTCATTATCGCCCTTTTGGGTATTTCAACATATTCATATACCAACAGCGGGGGCTCACCTGCAGGAAAAAGCGGTTCACCCGGAGATAACGGACAGACTTGTGCGAGCGGCTATTGTCACAGTTCGGGCAGTCCTATGGGCGGTGAAGTCATTGGTATCATGTCCTCAGTTGACAGCATTTCTGACGGCAACACAATTGGAATCACCCTTGGCGTGAAACCAAACGGCACGTCTTCGAAGGTAGGCTTTATGGCAAGAGTCGAAGATGCGAATGGGAACCAATTGGCCACCTCAAATCCTGGTACAGGCGCGAAACGTGTTAGTGATTATATCACACATACCAGTGGCGGAACTTCAGTTTCTAACGATAGTATTCATTGGACTTTTGATATCGACGGGACAACATTCCCGGACAGCATAACGGTATATGCTGCTATTAATTTCACCAACAGCAACGGTCAGACCTCTGGCGACTACGTGATGACCGCTTCAAAAACGCTCTATAAGAGTACCGGAAGCAGCATCGGTTTGGAAGAGTCTGAAGGCACGCCTTTAATGGTATACCCTAATCCTACTTCGTCAACTTTGAAGGTGAAGGCAGAAGGACTAGTGGCTATTCGTTTATACAACACGCTGGGCCGATTCATACAGCTCGACTATTCGGCATCTTTAGAAGATGAAGCCATTTTAGACGTGAGCGCCCTGGCTCGAGGCAACTACATCTTGCACGCAGAATATTCGGACGGTAGCATTCAATACAAGCACGTCGTTTTACAGTAACTTTGCGTCCTAGATGGACGTAAAATGGTTGTTTATTGGATTCTTCGCAGTCCTTGGTGTATTCCGAGCTCTAAAGCCTGAGGTGTTCGCCAAATGGATTCGACTTCAATGGGAAGACCTGGGTGATTCGCGCGGTCGCTTAAGCGCATCTGTAATCAGTTTGGTACTTCCCGCAGCTTTATTCTTTGTGCTTGGAGAAGCTTTAGATTTAAAATTATTGTGGTGGGAAGCACCCTTAGGTATAATCATCGTTCTTTTAGCCCGTTTGGTTTTTTCTGTTCTATTGAGCCTGCTGTTTTCCTCAAATAATGCGCTTCAAAATGGTACAGATCTTTTTGGGGGTATTCAGTTGAGCTACGTCTACAGCCTTGTATGTCTAATCGTGCTATGCACATTGCTCATTAATGAGGCGTGGTTAAATGCAGGCATTTATATACTGGGTTTAGGCCACATTATCGGATTACTTTGGTTCGCTTTAAAGAGTCCCGTACTTCGAAATATTGGAAGCGGTGGGGCTCGTTTTTATGCAATGTCTTACCTTTGCACGCTCGAACTAGTATTAATTTTTTCGTTCGTCAACTAACACTCATGGCAGATAGACAAACAAAAGTGAAGTCGATTTTGGTGTCACAACCGGAGCCAACCACCGAATCTCACCCTTTTTTCACATTGGCTGCTAAGCATAAGGTAGATGTGGATTTCCGCTCATTCATTCACGTGGAAGGGGTTACCGCCTCCAACTTTAGAAAGGATAAAATCCAAATTAGAGATTACCGTAACGTTATCTTGACTTCTAAGAATGCTGTTGACCACTACTTCCGTATGTGTGAAGATATGCGCGTTCAGATCAGCCCAGATACACGTTACTTCTGTATCTCTGAAGCAATCGCTTATTATTTGCAGAAATATGTAGTCTACCGCAAGCGCAAGATTTACCACGGTAATTTGAAAATCGAAGAATTAATTCCGACGCTGAAGAAATTCAAAAACGAAAAATTCTTGATGCCTTCTTCAAACAGCTTGAAGCCTTCCATCCCGAATGCATTGGCTGATGCGGGTATCAACTACACACGTGCGATTCTATTCAATACAGTCGTGAGTGATTTGAGCGATCTAGAAAATGTATTCTACGATATCCTGGTGTTCTTCTCTCCTTCCGGAATCAAGAGTTTGTATGAAAACTTCCCGGATTTCAAACAGAACAAAACACGCTTGGCTTGTTTTGGACCAACGACGCAAAAAGAAGCAGAAAGTCACGGGTTGATTGTTGATATCCCTGCACCAACGCCGGACGCCCCGTCGATGACAAAGGCCATCAGCGATTACATCAAAGTGACAAACAAGAAGTAAGATATATTGTAAATTTAGGGCCCGGCGCATGCGCCGGGCTTTTTTTATGCGCTACAGTTTTCCCAAAAAAGAACACCTTACCAAGAAGGAACATTTCGACGGCCTCCATGTAGAAGGTCGTAGTGTGAAAGCCTTTCCATTCTCCTTGCGTTATATGGAAGCGGAGCTTGAGGATGGTGTCCAGAGAAAGGTGGCTATTGTGGCGCCGAAGCGCGGGCTAAAAAAAGCTGTGGATCGCAATAGGATAAAAAGACAAATGCGGGAATTGTACCGCTTAAATAAGGATAAAGTGTTCGATAGCGGTGTGACTGAGATCTGGTCCATCCGTTATTTGGGAAACCGACCTAACGACTATGCCTTTCTAGAGGCAGGATATGTGAAGTTGCTCGAGGCTTATGAAGAGCAGCGAAAAAAAGAATTGGCAGATGAAAAATAAGATGAGCCTTTGGGCCGTGATTGTGAGTGCAGGCGTACTGATGAGTGCGGCGGCAGGAGATCCGTTTGAAACGAGCAAGCAATTAGAAGTATTTACCGCGGTCCTGCAACAGGTACAGGTGAATTACGTTGATGAGATCGGTGCAGAGCAGGCTGTCGGGAGTGCGATTAAGGGGATGCTGAAAGAATTGGATCCGTATACCGTGTATTACCCTGAAGATAAGATTGAGGATGTCCGATTGCTTCAAACCGGCGAGTATGGCGGCGTTGGATGCGTCATTCAGAAAATTGAAAAGGACATTTACATCTCTGATTTAAACAACAGCGGACCTGCGAAAGCTGCCGGGATTCAGGTCGGAGACATTATCAAAAAGGTAGACGATACGTCGATTGACGATTTTTCCATTTCGGATGTGAGCTCCCTACTGAAAGGAACACCGGATAGTGAAGTTAAGGTGGTGGTCGAGCGCGGTGGCAAAGAGGAGGTCTTTACCTTTAACCGTCAAAACATTACTTCTAAGGCGGTGCCGTTTTATGGTATGCGCGAGGACGGAATTGGCTACGTATACCTCGATGGATTTACAGCAAAAGCTTCTTCTGAGGTACGAAGCGCTTTAGTGAGCCTCAAAAAACAAGATCCAAAAGGCATCATATTGGACCTGCGCGGCAATGGTGGTGGATTGCTTATGGAAGCCGTGAAGATTGTTAGTTATTTCAGCGATACCAAAGATACGATCGTGAGCACCCGTGGTCGCGGAGGAGAAATCCAAGACGTATACCGCAAGGCGGCCAAGACCCTGTTTCCAGATCTTCCTTTAGCGGTGCTAGTGGACGACCGCAGTGCATCGGCATCAGAGATAGTCGCTGGGGCTATTCAAGATTTAGACCGCGGGGTCATCTTGGGTGAGAAGAGCTTTGGAAAAGGATTGGTACAACAGATTAAACCGCTGCCTTTTGGCGCTCAAATGAAGGTCACTGTTGCCAAATATTACACGCCTTCAGGACGCTGTATTCAAAAGGTTAATTACGATCGCGACGAGAATGGAATGCGTACCAAGAAAGCGGCACAGAAGGAGTTTGCTACGGCCAGTGGTAGACCGGTGGTTGATGGCGACGGCATTCATCCAGATTCGACGTTGGCAGATGCCTACTATCCAGAATTTGTCAGCGCGATGAGCGCGAAGGGTCTGGATTTGCGCTACGCAGCAAGCGTGATGGGCTCGATGGAAGGTGCTGTTCCATATGCTTTTGCCCTAAGCGAAGTACAATGGACGGCTTTTAAGGAGTTTTTGACCGACGAAGCCTTCACCTTTGAAAGTTTGGGCGAGCGAAAATTAAAGCAGTTGGAAAAGGCGGCATCAGAATTGGACTACCTGAGTGAAGAAGATATTCAAGACCTTCTTGCAAGTGTTGAGCAGCGAAAAGGAAAAGTGCTCGAAAGCCAACGTGCTGAGATTACCGAATATCTAGAAGATTACCTCGTTCAGAAGCACTTCGGTTTGGAAGGTACTTTAGAGCGTGGTTTAACGCGGGATGCACAAATCAACACTGCAGCAAGTATTTTGCTTGAACAAGGTACGATGGCAGCCCTTCTAGGCGTTAAATAACCGATGACAAAACCACATTCTTACTTGCACATCACTGGCGGTATTGGCGCAGCCTTGCTCCCGTTCGCCTTTCCTTGGCTTAGTCCTGTATATGGACTGATCATCATGGCCCTGGGGGTGCTGGCTGCAGGTAAGAAATATTTCCGGTTTGCCCCATTACTCTTGTTTGCCGTATTTACAGATTGGCAATGGCTCAGTACTACATGGAGTGAACACAGCAGCGAAGGCTGGGGCGATGTCATCATGGTGTTGCCCATCACCGTTATGGGTGTTTTGATGCATGCCGTGCGACTAAAAGATCACCAAAGCTGGGTAAATAGATGGATGGAAACTTTCGCTTGGGCGACACTCGTAAGCTGGACCATTATCTTCTGTAAAAGTCTGTACCTCAACGGTTGGGTCAACTATAAAGAATTTGAATTAGGGGGCCGATTGGGCGTTCATTTCCAAAGCCTTTACCTCATCGCCGCAGCACTCATTTTGGAGCGCAAAGTTTGGCGCAAGACCTATGAATTAAGTGCGCTTAGAGGGGCCGCTGTGCTTTGGTTGTTGTTTGGAGTCATCGTATTAAGTGTACGCATACACTTGTTGCTGGTACCTGTGATTGTTTTGGGGAGGTTTGCGGAATTGGCGCTGAAAAACAGGGACCAACGACGTGGGATAATCAGTTTAGCAGTAGCCACATTGGCTGTAGGAGCCGTACTTATTACTGCACTCCCAGGACCTCGGGGGCGCCTGGTAGATTTGCGCAACGAGATACGAAGTATTGACGGTAAAGTGGATGGCAAACAGACCAACCACCGCATTTTTATCTGGCGTGAAGGCCTCAAAATCATTGCCGAAAACCCCATAGTTGGTGTAGGTAATGGCGCTGGCGAATTTGAACTGAACGAACGCCTGAGCAAGGTGGAGGCCAAGTTTTACCGTGGTAAACAGGCCTATACTCTTGACGAATTCATGTACGATTTCCACAGCATCTGGATTCAAAGCTGGGCAGAAGGCGGCATTGTCGCAGTTCTTTTATTGGCAGCTATCTTTTTGTGGGGCCTGTTCAAAAGTGCAGGCGTATTGCGTTACATCTGGCTACTGGTGATGTTGAGTGGTACTACAGAGAGTTTGCTCGACAAGCAGGCAGGGGCGCTGCTGCTCACCTTCATGGTTGGTCTTACCGCACTACAGAGCCTAAAAGAAAAAAGGGAACCACAGTCGTAGTTCCCTTTGAATATCACGTATAAAGAAACAGTTACTTCGTAGCGTCCTTCACGTCTTTAGCAGCTTTTTCCTTGGCTTCCTTGAGCATCTCTACACCCAACAATCCCGACTGAATTTCCGTCTGTAGGTCGCCCACCGTACCCGGAGAATACGGCATGAAGATGGTGCTGACGTTGTTATCTGCCAGGCGGCTGATGGTATCGTAATGCTGGGTCATAAAGAGCATGTTCATCACGTGCTGACCGGTAGTGCCTTCTTCCATGGCACCGCGCACTTCCTCCACACTTTGCTTGAGACCGTTGGCGATGGCGATACGCTGATTCGCAATCCCCTCCCCTTGTAGCTTCTTGCTTTCGGCTTCCGCTTCGGCGGCTGCAACGACCTTGATCTTTTCAGCCTCAGCATATTCCTTCGCCGCCTCTTTCAAACGCTTGGCAGCATTAATCTCGTTCATCGAATTCTTCACTTTGGCATCTGGATCGATATCCGTTACGAGCGCCTTCACGATCTCGTAGCCGAAGCCTGAAATAGTCTCTGCCAATTCATTTTGCACCGCAACAGCAATCTTATCTTTCTCGCTAAAAACGTCATCGAGAATGAGTTTCGGAACTTCGGAACGAATAGAATCGAAAACGTACGATTGGATTTGTGCTTCAGGATTATCGAATTGGTAGAAAGCTTTGCGGATTCCTTCGGCGTTGGCGGTAACAAAATACTGTACAGATACAATGAGGTTGACAAATACGTCGTCCTTCGTCTTGGTTTCGATGTTCACCGGCAGTTCTCGTACACGCAGATTGACTGAGCCTGATTTCTGGTCGATAAATGGAATTTTAAACTGAAGACCGCTTTGAGCGATGCGTTGGAATTTACCCAATCGCTCGATAACGACAGCGGTTTTTTGCTTGACGGTAAATACTGCTCGCGTGGCCAATAGAACGAGCAATCCGATGATTAATGGTGTGGTAATTAAGTCCATAAGGATCTGTTACGTTTAAGAGTTGATTGAACTTAGAAAGTACAACAAAATCAACAAGTAAGCTAACTCACTTATCCGTGGAGTGACGCCCGCCTATTTTAATGGATATAAATAATGTTCTTGGAAGTGCAGGTCCGTAAATGTAACTGGCATCGCGTGCCGCACCAGATTGGAAATCGTCCTGGAAGCTGTTAAAGAGATTCTTTATCCCGACACTCGATTCTAAATGAAATCGCTCCTTAAAATCGACGTCGTAATTGATTTTTACATTAAGATCCAAGAACTGCTTTGACTCACGAATTTCGAGGAATCCGGAATCGCTTACAATTAATGGTACTAACATTCTGCCAGTATAAGTGCCCGTCAAATCCAAAGATGTCCTTGGAGTATGGCGGTAGCCCGTAGTAAAATAGCCATATATGTTTGGTGTTCGTAAAAACCTATCTGTAGTCACGATCCCCTCACCAGGCAAGGGTATGCCCTCTGGTTCAAACAAGGTTTGAAGTTCCGTGTAGGTGTTGCGCTGAACTGTACCTCCTAACTGAAGTGTAAAACCGGGATTAGGCGCCCAACCGGCCTCATAATTGAATCCTTGAACTAAAGCTCCTGACCCGTTCCTTACCTCTTCTACGATAGAACCGTTTGGCAAGGTTGCCCCTGTACTAACATTGATAAAGGGATTGTTTAACTGCGTTAGGAAAGCTTGCGCTAATAGGGATGTTTGGCCACCAAAGTAATTTGCAGTGTGATTCCATGATGCCGTGAATGCATTTGAAGTCTCATGAGTCAATTCCTCTGACAGCACAGCAAATAAGGGCTCACCGCCAGCAAAAGATATGTGCAAATCTTCATTGAACGTCTGTGGTGCCCTAAAACCTCTAGCATAGCCACCGCGCAATCTTGTAGCACCATTCACCTTATACATCAGCGTCGCTCGAGGACTCAACACTCCCAGATTAAGATCTGAAGAACGCGCTATACTAGAAAGAATGTAGCGGCCCTCCACACTGACTAAGTCGTATCTCGCTCCAAGAATGGATTTAAATTTTTTGTTGGGCTTCCATTCGTGCTGGGCGAATAATCCATAGGAGTGTACTTGCTGATCTATACTTCGCTGATATCCCTGGATTTCATCCAAAGTCTCGTTACGTTGCCATTCCGCGCCTACAACGAATACTTGTTTATCTGAGAAGTTGTGCGTGATTTGTCCACCGGTAACAGCGCTAAAATCCATGGTGTTGCCGTAAGCATTCAATGCTGCAGCGCTGTCTTCAGCAGTCCTACCGCCACCCAGACCACCGTAATAGCTATCTCGTAAGGTATTTGAAAGCGAGACATATAATGAGCCTGAAGTACGTTTGTCTTTGCTCCAAGCCTCAAGGCTTAAACCACCTAAGAAGATGCTGTGATCTAAAGCCTCAGTAATATCCGTAAGGTGTGGGGCCAATTCTAACCTATCACCTCCCCGACGGTACTCATCCACCCATGAAATATCGGCAGTCAATTTGCTCTGCTTTGAGGATTTATAAAATGCTTTGGCACCCAGGACCTTCGAATTCAGCTGCACGGCTTCACTAAATCCGTCGCCATTCGCATCCCACGCCTCTCTAGTTCGCTGCATACCATATGCAGTAAAGCCTGAAGCACTACTTTTGGAAACTACCGAAGTATTGAAACTCGAATTTTGTTCTATCGCTTCACCAGCAATAAGGGAAATATTTTGCTTTAATTCCCATGAATTCTCCTGCGGGTCTTTAGTAATGATATTTACGGTCCCACCGATGGCATTAGAACCATAAAGGGCTGAGCCTCCGCTACGAACGACTTCAATTTTTTCTACTATGCTCGTGGGAATCTGCTCTAATCCATACACAGAATTCAAAGCACTAAAAACTGCACGATTATTCACCAGAATTTGCGAATAGGCCCCTTCAAGGCCGTTCAAACGAAGCTGGGTAAAACCACAATTCTGACAGTTAGTCTCCACGCGCACCCCGGGAGCATAGGCAAGTCCCTCCGACAAGGATATACTTTGTGTAGCCTGCAAGAGTTTTGGCTTGATCACATCAACGACAATAGGTGCTTCAGAGCGGTCGTACGCATAGCGCGTTCCGGAAACCACTACTTCATTGAGATTGAAGGCATCAAAAATCGAATCGGTGGATTGACCAAAAGTCAATTGCGAAAATATGAGACCAAAAAGGAGGATAAAGTTCTTCACCAGTGCTATCTATTGAAGGGCGAAGATACTCTATTTTAGGGTACCCTAAAAATAAAATTAGGCTGCTCTCGAAACCATCAATCCTTAATGTACAATCTTGGTACTCTGGGGCCAATTCCGGTAAGGACCTCATAGGAAATCGTTCCTGCCGCCTTGGCCAGATCTGAGGCACTTTGATGAGGACCTAAAATCTCTACCTCATCGCCAGGGTTCACCTCCAAGCCAGTAATATCTACCATACACATGTCCATGCACACCCTTCCCAGGATGGCACAGCGGTGACCGGCGATATATACGGCACCTTTTCCACCAGATAACGCGCGAGACAGCCCGTCGGCATACCCCACGGGCAAGGTGGCGTATTTCATAGGTCTTTCGGCAGTGAAGGTAATCCCATAACCTACAGAATCTCCTGGCTTCAGATCACTGACCTGACTCACTTTACACTTCCAAGAAATGACTTCTTCCAATGGTGCAATGCCTTCATAACTTCCTGCGCCGTACAACCCAATGCCCAAGCGCACCATCTCGTCGACGTCTTTAGAAAATCTATGAATGCCGTGCGTGTTCAACACATGCGCCACAGCGGCTGGATATTGCGCTTTCACAGCCTTCGCCACCGCTTCAAAAGTACTTAGCTGTTTGCGCGTAAATTCATCTTTAGCAGGGTCGTCGGCCGCAGCGAGGTGCGAGAATACGCCTACCACTTCCACTCGAGGTTCTGTGGCCAATTCTTTCAATAATTCCTCCACCTTCTCGGGCGCAAAACCCAATCGGTTCATCCCTGTATTAATCTTCAAATGGACCTTCAGTACTTCCGTTCTCTTTGCGCTGAGCCAAGTATCGAGCTGGTGAGAAGAAAACAACTCCACCTCTGTACCCGCCGCAGCGAGCAGTGGCATCTGTTGTGGGTCTACATTAAGCACCAGTATAGGCATGGTAATTCCCCTTGCGCGCAAGCTCAATGCCTCCTGCGCAAAAGCAACACCGAGGTAGTCGACATGCAGGTTTTGTAACCAACGAGCTACCTCTAAAGTACCCGACCCATAACTGGCCGCCTTGACCATGGCCATGACCTTAGTCTCCGGGGACAAATGCGCTTTGAACTTCTGCAAGTTGCGACGCATAGCGCTCAAGTTCACCTCTGCCCACGTACTGTGGTATTGGTCTTGCAGGGTTGCGGCGAATTGTTCCAATTTATAGGCGCGTCGGCCCTTTACCAAAACGGTGGTTTTATTTAAATCCAATCCAGCGAAACTCGCGGTCAATTCCCCCACATCTTCCGGCTTTTCCACCCACCAAATGCGGTCCAAGCCGTACGTAGCTGCAAGCGCTTTGGCCTCTGTTGTTTTTTCCTCGCTACCAAGGTGGCTGAGCACCGCCCATTTTCTTGAAGTGGGTGCGCTGCTTACGAGCTCTTCCAACGCCCAGCGGAGGCTGCTTAAATCTGAACTGTAGGTATCTTCTAGCAAATAGCCGCCGTCCTTCGCACCACGCAATTGCATGCGCATTTCAAGCGGTTGTAGAAGCGAAAGTCTACGCTGCAGATCTTCCATAGAAGCGCCTAGCAGCAATGCGCCGCCTAAGGCACTCAAGGCATTTTCTTTTTGATAATCGCCGCTAAACGGCCAATCTTCAATGGTATTCGGGTCCAATTCCTCCCCTTGCCCCCACACGAGTGTGCGCTCGGGGATTTTTAGCCCTAATTCTTGTGCCCACCTCAGCCATTTTCGGCCAATGACCAAGCTGTGGCAATGTTCGAATAGCTTGAACTTTTCCTTGAATTTCTGCTCGTCGCTTTCAAAATTCTCCCCGTGGGCATCGCCCAA
>MDSZ01243873.1_pt1 | contig 12675 bp, 15 predicted proteins | sample 811201 | NCBI WGS metagenome assembly MDSZ01 (sample SAMN05326647, study PRJNA326480) | marine metagenome | isolation source: seawater | place: Indian Ocean: North | collected 2010
CCACCGTAATTACCATCTTCTATATATTTTTTTGCGTTATCCCAAGCTCCACCTCCCGCAGTCATAGAAACTGCAACAAACAAACCTGTAATTATAACTCCTAATAACATAGCGCCTAATGATGATAACGCAGCTTCTAATCCTCCTATTTGTAAAATTACAAAGTAGAGAATTATAGGTGATAGCACGGGTAGTAACGATGGAATTATCATTTCTTTGATCGCTGCTTTGGTTAGTAAGTCAACTAATCGCCCATAATCTGGTTTTCTTTTACCTTTCATAATCCCAGGTATTTTTTTAAATTGTCTTCTCACTTCGATCACTACAGATCCGCCGGCCCTACCAACAGCCTGCATACCCATAGAACCAAATAAATAAGGAAGCATTCCCCCAATTAACAATCCAGCAACAACAAATGGATTTGATAAATCAAAAGTTACATTAACTCCTTCGAGAATAGAACCTTTTACTTTTGAAAAATAATTAATGTCTTCTGTATAAGCAGCAAAAAGAACCAATGCACCTAGACCTGCAGATCCAATAGCATATCCTTTGGTAACAGCTTTTGTGGTGTTTCCTACTGCATCCAGGGCGTCTGTAGTTTTTCGAACATTCTTTGGTAATTTTGACATTTCTGCAATACCGCCTGCATTATCTGTAACAGGGCCATAAGCATCTAAAGCAACAACCATTCCAGTTAATGCTAACATTGCTGTTACAGCAATAGCTATTCCATAAAGTCCTGCAAGACTGTTTGTGTAAAGAATTCCTGCTACAATTATTAGAGCAGGAATAGCTGTAGCCTCCATCGATACAGCTAGGCCTTGAATTACATTTGTTCCATGGCCAGTTGTAGAAGATTTTGCTACAGACTTAACTGGTCTATAATTTGTGCCAGTGTAATATTCGGTCACCCAAATTAACAAACCTGTGATAACAAATCCTACTATACCGCAAATATATAAATCTAAACCAGAAAAAATAGCACCTGCATTATTGTTGTATGTACTATTCAAACCAATTATAGAATTTGTAACTGGATACATTATTAAAAGAGATGTTAATGCAGTTACTATAAAACCTTTGTACAAGGCTCCCATGATACTTTTATTTTTTCCGAGTTTTACAAACCAAGTGCCAATTATAGAAGTGATTATACATGCCCCGCCTATAGCTAAAGGATATACCATTAAGTTGTAATCCTGTGGTGAAAATATAGACGCTAAAACCATAGTAGCGACGATAGTGACCGCATAAGTTTCAAATAAATCTGCAGCCATTCCAGCACAATCACCCACATTATCGCCAACGTTATCAGCTATTACTGCGGGGTTTCGTGGATCATCTTCTGGAATACCTGCCTCAACTTTTCCAACTAAATCAGCTCCAACGTCCGCGCCTTTAGTAAAAATTCCACCTCCAAGTCTTGCAAATATCGAAATTAATGAAGCTCCAAAACCTAGTGCGACTAAAGCATTAATAATTTCTCTGTTATCAACCTCAAGATTGATTAAAATTATATAATAAATAGTTATTGATAATAAAGCTAAACCTGCAACTAACAAACCTGTTATTGCTCCTGATTTAAATGCAATTGTTAGACCAGATTGTAGATTTTTTCTAGCAGCCTCAGCTGTTCGTACATTTGCTTTAACAGAAATAAGCATACCAACATAGCCAGCGACTCCTGATAAAAAAGCTCCGATAAAATAACCTAACCCAACTAAATAATTAAAAAAATAAGTAACAATAGCTAAAACTATGACTCCAACAACTGCTATCGTTTTATATTGTCTATTTAAATATGCTTTTGCGCCAATTTGAATTGCTTCTGCAATTTCTTGCATTTTTGCATTTCCTGCGCTAGAGGAAATAATCTGACCTGATAATAAATAGCTATAAGCTACGGCAAGGACTCCGGTAAAAGAAATTAAGTATAATAATTCTAAATAATTTGTCATTTATTTAACGGATAAATGCCAAAAAAGTATTTAAAACGCAAGCTAAAGTTGACTTTTTAAACATTTTTATTCATCTTTTCTTATTAATTTAGAAATCTTATCTAAAATAGCGTTTAAATAACCTATCTGAACTTTCTCTAAAAAAAACTCTGCGGCGAGCAAATACTCACTAATAATGACCTTTTTGGGATTGTTATGTTTAAATAAAAGCTCAAAAACAGCTGCAAACAAAATTATTTTCAAAAGTTTGTCAGTTTTTTTTAAATTAATATCGTTAATAAGGTGTTGATTAATTGTACTTTCTATCAGTTCAGTTCTCTCAAGGGTACCTGTAACCACATCTTTGATAAATTTCTTATATTGATTCTTTGGATATATAATTTCTGTATCAGGATTCATTAATGAATTATAAATTTTTTGTATTACCTTAATTCTTGGTGAAGGGTTTTTAGATTCTTTTAGGCTCATTTTTGAGAATAGATAGTACTGCTTTAGCAGCCTCCAATCCTTTATTATTTCTTCCACTCCTTTTTAAAGCCTGATTTCTATTATAAGCAGTAATTATCCCATTTCCTACTGGTTTTCCGTAAGTCACAGAAATACTCATAATTGCATCAAACGTAGATTTGCAAATCAAATCAAAGTGAGGTGTTTTTCCTTTTATCGCACACCCTAAAGCTAAGAATGCATCGTATTTTTTAATATTTCTTTTAATTGAAACAGGAATTTCGAAAATACCTGGAACAGTTAAAATGCTTATTTTAATTTTGTTTTGTTTTAATATGATTTTAGAACTTTTAACGAGTTTATTACTAATTTCGTTATAGAAATTTGCATTTATAATTAAAATTTTTTTCATTTAATTATTATTTGTTTTGTTATTTTAAGACCAAACCCCTCTAAGCCTATAATATTTTTTTTTGATCTAGAGAGTAATATCATATTTTTAACTTTAAAATCTTTTATTATTTGTGCTCCTATACCGTAATATCTTAAAGTTATATTAATATCGCTTTTTTCTCTATTAATCTTATTATTTATGATTACAAGAACAAAATTCTTAAATTTTGATAAAAGTTTTAGAGTTTTATTAATTTCTTTGTCATCAAATATACTAATTTTATTAATTCTTTTAGATAAAACTCTTACAGGGATTGATTTATTATTATTAAATTTTCCTTTTGAAAAAACATAACTTTCATAGTTATTTAACTTATTTTTATAAACACTCATTTGAACATTGCTCATACTTTTTATAAATATTTGCTTGGAGGAAATTTTGTAAATTAATCTCTCATTTCTTAATCTATATGCAATTAAATCTTCAATGGAGGCAATTTTTATTTTGTGCTTCTTAGAAAATTTAATCAAGTCATCCAATCTAGCCATTCTTCCGTCCTCATTCATTACTTCGCAAATAACTGAGCTTGGATTTAATTTGGACATTCTGGATATATCTATAGAAGCTTCTGTATGACCAGCCCTTTCGAGCACACCTCCATTTCTTGCGACTAAAGGAAATACATGACCTGGTGATACTATATCTTTTTTTCTTGAAGAAGGGTTGATAGCTACTCTAATGGTCTTAGCTCTATCAAAAGCTGAAATTCCAGTTGAAATGCCACTTCTAGCCTCTATTGAAACTGTAAAAGCTGTTTGCATTCGAGATTTATTAATTTGAGACATCAAAGGAAGTTTTAAATTGTCAATTTGTTTTTTTGTAAGCGCTAAGCAAATTAATCCCCTACCATGTTTAGCCATAAAATTAATTATTTTTGAATTACATTTTGAACCCGGAATTACTAAATCACCCTCATTCTCTCTTTTTTTATCATCGACTAAAATAAACATTTTGCCTTTCTTGGCGTCACTAATAATTGATGTAATTGTTGAAAATTTTTTTTTAGACATCTTACTTTGAGTATTTATATATATATTTGCCAAATATATCTAATTCTACGTTCACAAGATCGTTAAACTTTAGATTTTTAAGATTAGTTAACTTTAGGGTATGAGGAATTATATTTATTTCAAAATATTTAGGTGATACTTTTGAAATAGTTAATGAAACACCATTAATAGAAATTGATGCTTTTTCCTCTAAATATTTTAATAGATTATTGTTAAGTAAATTTAATCTCAAAACCCAGCTTTGATCTATCATACTTATTTTTCTTACTTTAGCAGTAGTATCTACATGACCTTGAGTAAAGTGACCTGAAATTTTTTGTCCAAAAACTAATGATTTTTCTAAATTTATAACTTGTCCAACTTTTAAATCTTTAAAATTTGAACGTTTAATAGTCTCTTTTGATATATAAAAATAAATTACTTTACCTTTAATTTTTACTAAAGTTAAACAAACACCATTGCAGCTTATTGAAGAACCGAGGTCTTTTTTTTTAAATTTTAAATTACATAAAATACTTATATATATACTTTCTTTATATCTGGTTATCTTTTTTATTTTTCCTGTATTAAAAATAATACCATTAAACATTATTTAATTCTCACTTTAAAAAGTTTATCGTTTTGAAGATTTACATTAATCTTCTCATTGGGCTTCAAATTTTTAATAAAATCTATTTTTGCGTTGTTAGAACCTTTTTTTTTTAAATTTAAATTAGACTTAAAAATATACAAGTTATTTAATAGATTATAATACAACAATTTATTTAAGAAGGTTAAACCTGACTCTACTAAAATTCTAGTTTTTCCAAGTGAATAAATCTTTTTAAAAAAAAAATTAAAATCTTTTTTTGTTAAAAGTTCATCGAATTTCAAAACTTTAATATTTTTTCTTTTAAAAAAATTAATTTTTTTTTTATTATTTGATGCTGTGAAGATATAAGTCTTCCTTTTTTTTGCTAGACTAATTAATTTTAAATCTGTTTTTAAAGATAAATGATTATCAATAATTATTAATTCAGGTTTAAAATAGTTAAATCCTTCTATTCTACAATTTAAAAGTGAATTATCTTTGTTAATAGATTTGGATGTTGAAAGAATACAGTCATATTTAGATCTTATTAAATGTGCTACTTTTCTTGACCTATAGTTTGAAATCCATTTGCTTTTTTTATTTATTGTAAAATTATCCTTTGAAATAGCAATTTTTGCATCAATCAAAGGTAAGCCATTTTTTCTGTTTAAAAAATAACTTTTATAAAAATTATTATTTTTAAAATTTAATTTTTTAGTATTTATATTATTTTTTATTAATTCTTTTTTTGCTTTTTGTTTAGTACGTAAATCAAAATCATCAAAACAGTAGAAAACTTTTTTAATTTTTTTTTTTTTAATTATATTTGTACAAGGAGGTGTAATACCATAATGCGTACAAGGTTCTAATGTTACGTATAAAGTGGAGTTTCTAAAATCTATTTTTCTTTTTAAAGCATTGAACTCAGCATGTGGGCGACCATTTACTGATGTTATACCCGAACTTATAACTGAATTATTTTTAACAACTACACATCCTACTGAAGGGTTTTTTTTAGTTTTTCCTAAATTGTATTCAGCTATATTAAAAGCTAGATTTGAAAAAAAATTATGATTTAGTTTCATCTAAATTGCCAACAAATTCTTCAAAGTCTTTTGCTTCCTTAAAATTCTTGTATACAGATGCAAATCGAACATAGGCAACTTTATCTAATGAAGAAAGACCTTCCATAATAAACTTACCTATTGTAGGGGTGGGAATTTCACTTTCTCCAAGACCCTCTAGATTTCGCACTATTTTTGAAATAAATTTTTCAATAGTTTCTGAATCAATAGGTCTTTTTCTTGTAGCTATTCTTATAGATTTAGAAATTTTATCTCTATCAAAAGGTTCTCTTTTTCCGTTTCCCTTAATAACAGTAAGCTCTTGAAATTGTACTCTTTCAAAAGTAGTGAATCTTTCCTTTCTTTCACAACCGCATAATCTTCTTCTTCTGATGGCAGTCCCATCTTCTGTAGGTCTAGAGTCAACTACTGATGTATCTTTTTCTCTACAAAAAGGACAAAGCATGATTAGATTTTATTTACCATATATAGGAAAAGAAGAGCAAAGATCAATGATTTCTTTTTGTACTTCTTTTTCTATCTTAGAATTGTTTTCTTTATTAGAGCTCAAGCCTTTTATCACTTTGAAAATTAAATCAGCAACTAATTTAAACTCATCAGGTCCAAAACCTCTTGTTGTACATGCAGGAGTTCCAAGCCTTATCCCAGATGTAATCATCGGACTCTCTGTATCAAAAGGGATACCATTTTTATTACATGTTATGTTAGCTCTACCCAAAGATGCTTGTGCATCTTTACCTGTAACCCCAAAGGATCTTAAATCAAGTAACATTAAATGTGTATCTGTTCCCCCTGAAAAAATTTTAAAACCTTTTTCTGATAATCTATCTGATAAAACTTTTGCGTTATTAATTACATTTTTAGTATAAAGTTTAAAATCATCTGACAGAGCTTCTTTAAAACAAACTGCTTTTGCAGCAATAACATGCATTAACGGACCACCTTGTAACCCAGGAAACATTGCGCTGTTAAATTTTTTAATCAAATCCTCTCTGTTCGTTAAAATAATTCCACCTCTAGGACCTCTTAAAACTTTATGGGTTGTAGATGTAACTACATCAGCATATGTAGTAGGATTTGGGTATGCGCCCCCAGCCACTAGTCCAGAAAAATGAGCCATGTCCACTAATAGATAAGCACCTACTTTGTCACAAATTTCTCTAAATTTTTTAAAGTCAATTATTCTTGAATACGCACTTCCTCCAGCAATTATAAGTTTTGGTTTATTTTCTAAAGCAATTTTTTCAACATTTTCATAATCTATTAAACCTGTTTTTTCATCAACTTCATAATGAAGAGCGTTGAACCATTTTCCTGATTGTGCAGGTTTTGCGCCATGAGTTAAATGACCTCCAGAATTTAAACTCATGGCAAGAGTTGTATCGCCAGGTTTTAATAAAGCTAAATAGACACCACCATTAGCTTGAGCGCCTGAATGTGGTTGAACGTTTGCAAATTTACAATTAAATAATTTTTTTGCTCTTTCTATTGCTAAATTTTCTGAAACATCAACATGTTCACACCCACCATAATATCTTTTACCAGGATATCCTTCAGCATATTTATTTGTCAAAACTGATCCCTGAGCTTCTAGAACTGCCCTAGAAACAATATTTTCAGATGCAATAAGTTCAATATGATTTTGTTGTCTACTAAATTCACTTTTAATTGAGTCGTACAACTCTTTATCAGCCTCTTTCAAATCTAGTTTGAAAAAACTATTAAGATATTTATTTAACTTTATTGCTATTGACATAATTAAATTTTCTTTACCCTTCTTAAATGTCTACCGCCTTCAAATTTTGTTTTTAAAAAAACTTTAACTAATTTCAAGGATAAACTTTTTTTTGTAAGCCTTGAACCTAAAGCTATTATATTAGCATCATTATGTTGTCTAGACAATCTTGTAGAAGTTAAATTATAGCACACTGCTGCTCTTATTGATTTGAATTTATTGGCAGTTATTGACATACCAGTGCCAGAACCGCACACTAAAATTCCGACATCGCTCTTTTTTCCTTTGATTCTAAGGGCTAATTTTTTTGCATAATCAGGGTAGTCGACTGATTGATTATTGAAAGGCCCCAAATCAAAAACTGAAATATCTCTGTTAATCAAATAATCTTTAATAGATTCCTTTAAATTAAAACCTGCATGATCTGAGGCAATACATACAGTTTTAAAGATTTTATCTAGTTTTATATTGCTCATAATTACTAATTAAATTACACTTATCATAATTATAATATTATATTTGTCGCATTACATTATAAATTATCGGACTTTACATGAAAATTTTAGGATCTTTTCCAAAAACTAGGCTAAGAAGGTTAAGAAAATCAAAATGGCTTAGAAATCTGGTTTCTGAGTCTAATATTTCACATAATGATCTTGTACTGCCAATCTTTGTAAGAGAAGGAAAAAATAAGATTGAACCTATAAAATCTTTACCAGGCGTAAAAAGATATTCAGTAGATAAATTACCAGTTATCTTAAATGAGGTAAAACATTTTAAAATTCCAATGATCGCATTATTTCCTTTTACACCTAATCATAAAAAAAACAATCTTGGATCAGAAGCAATAAATCCAAATAATTTAATTTGTAAAAGTTTAAGATTTATCAAAAAAAAATTTCCTGATATTGGAATTATGTGTGATGTGGCTTTAGATCCTTACACTTCACACGGTCATGATGGAATTATAATTAATAATAAAGTTGATAATGATGAAACATTAAAAATATTAGTTGAACAATCATTATTACAAGCAAAAATGGGATGTGATTTGATAGCGCCTTCAGATATGATGGATGGTAGAGTTGGAGCTATAAGAAAAGCTCTTGATAAAAATAAATTTTCAAATGTTAGTATTCTTTCTTATGCTGTTAAATATGCTTCAAGTTTTTATGGACCCTTTAGAGATGCGGTGGGAAGTAAATCAAGATTAAAAAAAGATAAAAAAACTTATCAAATGGATTACAGAAATTCTTTTGAGTCCTTTAGAGAAGTTGGCTTGGATATAAAGGAAGGAGCAGATATGGTCATGGTAAAACCTGGAATGATTTATTTAGATATTATAAAACAAATAAAGGATAATTTTAAAATACCAGTATTAGCTTACCAGGTATCTGGTGAATATGTTTTAATTAAGAACGGTATAAATAAAAAACTTTTGACTGATGAATCAATTATTGAAAGTATTATTTCTTTTAAAAGAGCCGGCGCATCGGCAATAATTACATATTTTGCATTAGATATTGCAAAGAAAATTAAATAAATTAATTAAAATAATTTTCTAATAAAATTCTTGACTTAGGAAAAGGTAAATTGAAAGGTGTAAAAAACCTGTTCTGAATAATATTTCTAGTAAAATATAAAGATTTTTTAATCAAAGTATTCGAGAAATTACTTGGTAGTTTATTTAAAATAAGAAACTCCGGAACTTCATAAGTAAAAGTATCAATTTTAATTTTTCTAAACTTAGTCAAATCATTTGTCTGTTCTTTGAATTTATTTAAATTAGGATCAAATCCTAAATCTTTGATTAAATTTAATTCAAAAAATATAAAAAAATAGATCCAGTCATCTAAATTAAATAAATTTAAAAATTCCTCAAAAGAATGATATATTTTTTTGTTAGGCTGAGACTCTGGTAAAAGAGTATTTAAAATTGAGCATAAAGAAATTAATGCAGAAGTTCTTGTTTTATCGTTAAAATATAATGGTGAAATTGGCTTAACCAACTCTGTTTTAAAATACCCAAATTTATTTTCATTTTTTGAAGTATGTACAATAAATAATTTATTAGATAATTGTAAGTAATTTCTAATTTTTCTAGAATTACCTCCATAAACCACCCCTGAAACTTTCCCTTTTGTTTGTGAAAAAACACTTATGATATTTGCATTTTCTCTAAATTTTTTTTTAGATAATAAATAACATTCGTCTTCCCAGTTCATATATTTAAGATTTTTATTAATTTTGCAGCAGCATTTTGTTGAGCATTCTTTTTTGATGTACCAATACCAATTATTTTTTTTGAGTCCTGTATTTCCACTTCTGTTTTAAATAAAGGTTTATGTTGAGGACCTGTTTTTTTAAAAAAAGTATATTTAGGTAATTTTTTAAATTTTTTAAGACTATATTCCTGAAGTTTAGTTTTTGAGTCTATGAGTGTTATTATTGATTTATCAATGTACGCACCCCAACAATTTAAAATAAACTTTTCTGAAGATTTAAGTCCTCCGTCTAAATATATTGCACCTACTAAAGCCTCTAAACAATCACTAATAATTTTATCAGTGGATCTCTCTAAATTTTTATGCGACGAACCCAAATAAAGAAATTTTTTTAGATTTAATTTCTTTGCTATATTTGCGCATGTTTTCTTATTAACAAGATTAGCAAATTTTTTATCTATAATTCCCTCTTTTTCATTTGGATATCTGTCTAAAAGTTCTTTTGATATAATTAAACCTAACACTCTATCACCAAGAAATTCTAATTTTTCATTGTTAACGTCATTACTATAACTCTTATGTGTTAAAGCTTTATGTAATAAATTCTTCTCTTTAAAAGTATATTTTAGAATTTCTTCTAATTCCCTAATCGTTTTATTTATCATAATCCTTGAAAAGTTCTCTCAAATCTAAAAGAATTATGTAAATTCCACAATTTGACTAAACTCCCTTTTTTTGTATCGTTTGAAAAAAAAATAGTTTTAGCTTTTCCAACTAAATTTAAATTTTTTACATATCCAACCTCTTCAAGAAATCTGCTATCTTTAGAACAATCACGATTATCTCCCATTAAAAAATAATGATTTCTAGGAACTTTATATTTTTTGGTATTTTTTAAAGTCCCTTTTGAATTATAAGCAGCTAGGTGTTTTGTGCCGTTGGGTAAAGTTTCTATGAATATATTAGTATTTAAAATATAATTGCCACATCTGATGGGCTCAGTAATACTTGTTTTTTTCCTTTGAATTTGTTTTCCATTAATAAAAAGTTCTCCATTTATGAATTGAATTTCATCTCCAGGTAAGCCTATTAATCTCTTAATATAATCAGTTCTGTTATCTGCGGGAGTTTTAAAAACCACGAGGTCTCCTTGATCAGGATCTTTAGAAAAAAAACGATTATTAGAAAAATTAGGGCTAAATGGAAAAGAATGTTTGCTGTAACCATAAGAATATTTTGAAACAAAAATTCTATCTCCTACTAGCAAAGTAGGTTCCATTGAAGATGAGGGAATATAAAAAGGTTGAATTATTAAAGATCTTATCAAAATTGCTATTAATAAAGCTCCAGTTAAAGTTTTTAAATTATCAAAAATTATATTTATTATTTTATTTTTTTTCATACAGAAATTGTTACAAATGCCACCGCATAATTGTCTTCATCACTTAATGATAATGAAATCTTATATTTTTTTTTTCTTAAACGGCTTTCAACATTTTTTTTAGTTTTATCTATTAATTTAATAAATGGTTTGCCATTTTTTTCATTGAGTATGACAATTTCATTAAAGTTTATTCCCTTTGCTATACCTGTTCCAAGAGCTTTAGAAAAGGCTTCTTTAGCTGCGAAACGCTTGGCAAAACAATTTGAAGCGTTTTTCTTTTTTTTGCACTTTATTATTTCATTTTTATTAAATAATCTTATTATAAATGATTTCCTTTTAATTGATTTTTGAATTCTACTAATCTTAACAATATCAGTGCCAATTCCAAATATTTTCATTATTTAATTATTCTTCTAAAATTTTTAATTGATTTCCTTAAACCTACAAAAATCGACTCTCCAATTAAAAAGTGACCAATATTAAATTCTTTAATTCCTGGAATTTTTGATAATATATTAGCAGATTTATATGTTAAACCATGACCAGCATGGACTTCTAAACCAAGTTTATTTCCTAAATAAACAGCTTTTTTAATTCGTTTAAATTCGTTTTTGTAGTTTTTATTTTTATTTATTAAATTACAAATTCTTCCAGTATGTATTTCTATACAATCTGCATTCAGATACTTAGAGTCTTTAATGTCTTTTAGACTTGGTTCAATAAAAAGACTTACTCTTAAATTTTTTTTTTTCAACTTATTAATTATTTTCTTTAAAAAATTTCTTTTATATTTTAAATTAAGACCACCTTCGGTCGTGATCTCTTGTCTTTTTTCTGGAACAATGCAAACAAAATCAGGTTTATTTTTCAATGCAATATTTAACATTTCTGAAGTTGCTGCAATTTCAAGATTTAAAGGAATTTTCAATTTAGATTTTATTTGTTTAAGATCTAATTCTTTTATATGACGTCTATCTTCTCTCAAATGTATAGTGACAGAGTCTGCGCCACTTTTTTGGGCTAATATTGAAGCTCTTAAAGGGCTCGGATAAATTTCACCTCTGGCATTTCTGACTGTAGCTACATGGTCAATGTTTACACCAAGTCTAATTTTATTCATTAAAGATTTCTACTTCCAGGTTTTACTGCTTTTAATAAAGATAGATCTTCAGGTAAATTTTCTTTTGTATAAGTTGGTATATTTAATTCAATCTGAGACACTATTATGTCATTTATTTCAGACTTACCATTACTTCTGTCAATTATACATGCAAATCCAACAACTAGACCTCCCAAATCTTTAACTAATTTAGAACATTCTAAACTAGATTTACCTGTAGTAATTACATCTTCAACTATTAATACTTTTTGATTTTTACTTATAGAAAAATCTCTCCTTAACTTAAATTCTCCATTAACTCTCTCAGAAAAAATAGCCTCCTTTTTTAATAGTCTGCCTATTTCATAACCAACTATTATGCCTCCCATAGCTGGTGATAAAATAATATCAAAATCTTTAAATTTGTTACTAATTTTTTTTGAAAGTGAGGAACAAATTTTGTTTGCTTCAATTGGTTGGCTCATCAATCGAGCACATTGTACATATTGAGGACTATGCAATCCAGATGATAATATAAAATGTCCCTCTAAAAGCGCATTAGTCTTTTTTAAAATTGTCAAAGATTCTTTTAATGAAAGCATTTTTTTTTTGTTTATGTCGAATTATTTTAAATCTTAAATTACTTTGCTTTATTTGACTTATCAAGTTTGTAAAATTTTTCAAATCTTTAATTTGCAAATCAA
>MDSZ01074355.1_pt1 | contig 12674 bp, 6 predicted proteins | sample 811201 | NCBI WGS metagenome assembly MDSZ01 (sample SAMN05326647, study PRJNA326480) | marine metagenome | isolation source: seawater | place: Indian Ocean: North | collected 2010
CGACTCCTCTGAAAACGAGGATTGGTGCTTGGACATGAGCCAATACGTGCCACTACCAGCCTTTGGCCAGGCCCCAAGCCACCCGGTGATGTACAATCCAGAACTTCTGGACATGCAGACCAGGACCGCGGTTCTGAATGCACTGATGACTCTGAATAATGAGATGTACGTCGTCAACTACACAATGGGGGGTAATTCATACACAGGATGCTATGATATCACAACCCACCAGATAGACTCAGATTCTGACAAGAACACCTGTGGGAGCGAGATATTGTCTAATGTTCTGAATACTCCTGGATTGACCAGGGCGAATACTCAGGAGCACCTAGGAAGCTATTCGGGACTAATTGTCAATGTCCCGGGAATCTCTGAATACTACGATCAGAAATTCGGAATCTCTTCCTAATTTTTGATAAAAAGTTGGTGGGATCTGATTTCGAATACCTCAGCATCATCACTACTCGAACAAAATCGGGTCCCACCAACACCAAATAGAGGATTAGGGCCCCCTAAATTCTGAATTGGGAGGCCCAAGATTGAACAATACCGGAATCAAAGAGGATGCGAACGTCATTCTTGAGGGGGTCAAAATTGGCTACTCAATCAACAATCCTCTGGTTGAGATACCGCATTTGGAAATTTTCCCCGGTGAAATTGTTGCGATTACCGGACCTTCAGGAGTAGGTAAGACTACCTTAGTTAGGACCATTGCTGGATTGGTAAGTCCTATTTCTGGGTCAGTCAGGGTCTTTGACTCAACATTGCCCCACCGTCCTCCAAGGGGTTCAATTGGTTATATCCCACAGAGGCTTGGCTTGGTTAGTCATGCCAGCGTCTTACACAACGTATTACTAGGTGCTAGAGCCGGACACTCATCTGCTTTGAGCATAATATCCTCACAGAAATCAAGGAGATCGGCCATCGATGCAATTGACCGAATGGGGCTTTCAGAGAAGATGCACGAACCAGTTCGTAGGCTCTCGGGGGGACAGCAGAGGAGAGTTGCTACTGCCCGAACAATAGCACAGTCACCGAAGATATTACTCGCAGATGAATTTCTTAGCGAATTAGATGAGAAGACACTGGATAAAGTCCAGAACGAGGTCATTGACTATATCAGAAAAAACAACTCAACTCTAATCTTGGTGGAGCATGATGTTTCCAGGGCCACTTCAATCGCAGACAGAATGCTAGTAATCGATGATGGTAGGGTGAACCCTTTCCTCTCTCACACCACAGCATTGGAGGTAGGCAAATGAGAGGAAAATGGGCCATAATTCCAATGGCAATTTTGCTTTTTTGCTTTTGGATATTCGATGGGATGGTCGATGACTGGGGGAGATTATCCGGTGGTTCGCAAAATCTTGTGACATTCTTCAATGAGTCTCTATGGCCTCCTGATTGGTCAGTTCTTGAACCTCAGGCTTATCCAGTCTGCACCGCTTATCCTCTAGTAGACTTCACCTGCTCGACCGCTTGGATTGGAATGGTTGAGACGATCAAGATAGCGTTCGTCTCTACAGTATTGGGTGTGATGATTTCACTTCCGATATCAATCATGGCGTCGAGGAATCTAAACCCCCCAATGGTGACCTATACAGCAAGGTTCGTCCTTGCTGCTTCGAGAAGCCTTCCCAGCATCATCTGGGCGATTTTCTTTGTGATATTAGTTGGCCTGGGTCCCCTAGCCGGAATTCTGGCCATGACAATATACACAGTTGGCTATCTTGGTAAACTCCAGTACGAGTCAATCGAGGGGATGTCAACAGTACCTCTAGAAGCCGCGGATTCGATGGGCCTCTCGAAGATTGAGAAAGCTATAGGGGTCGTAATACCAGAGGAAGCAAACAACCTGATATCTCAAGCAATTTTCATGTTTGAATACAATGTTCGTCACGGAACGGTAATTGGAATAGTAGGTGCAGGTGGGATTGGATACTACATCAATCTCTACCTCAAGTTCCTCCAGTATGACAAGGTGATTGCATACCTAATCGTGATTTTCTTAGTTGTCATTGTGATAGATTTCTTTTCGATATTTGCTAGGTCGCACTTCAACGAAGAAGGTGACGTATCAAGACCTAGCTGGCTCTCAGTGCTCATTCCAGATTGGGCAATCGGGGAACCTAGTAGTCGGCAACAATCCTAATTGCTCCACCGTCATAGAAAATCTGTATATTGTCCTTGGCCTTGAAAGAAAGGGATGCCAATGCCTCGTAAACGTCTTTCTCATCAACTTTGAAAGCCTCCGCGGCTCGCTTAGTGGACCAGGCCACCCCAACAAAATCAGAAGCAGATATCCACTTTAGTAGACGCATCTCGAAGTCAGAAAGATCCGCCAACGCCATGATGTCGGGAAACAGCACAAGGAAATCAACCCTGCCTAGGAAAACTATGTTCTAGCTTCTTCTTCTGACGTTATAGGACTCAACCATTCTCCTGACACAGGCCTCAACTTCAATTTGGCCATCCAATAGCATCCCCAGTGCATCAAGGAAGGGAGACTCATGGCCAATGTTTTCCGCCCTGTGTAGGAACATCCTAGTTGCCCTAACTCCCTCTGCCACCATATGCATCTCAGATAGTGCTTCATCTAGCATCATGCCAGAGCCCAACTTCTCCCCAAGGGTTCTATTTCTACTCCGAGGACTGGTAGCGGTAACGTACAGGTCCCCTATCCCAGCCGGTCCAAATGCTGTGTTCGGATCTGCTCCCATAGTACCCAGGAGGGATATCCCCTCGCTGTATCCGGATAGGACTAGCGCCGCCTTGAGATTGTCCCCGCCAATGGTGTCCTTCAGTCCGTCTACAAGTCCACAGGCGAGCGCTACGCAGTTCTTGTAGGCGCCCCACAACTCAGCACCCACCGGGTCCCTGGCTGGAGTCAGCACTAGGGAATCCGTAGAGAGCCTTTCTGCTATCCTCTCCGCGACACCCATGTCATGACAGGCTACCAAGGCGTTTGTGATGACTCCTCGAGCCACCTCTGGTGCTATTGTTGGACCAGTCATGACAACGACTGGATTCCCCATCCCCGAGTTCGAAAGCCTCCTTTCTATGGCATCTGAAATCATTCCGGAGCCACCTTCCTCTTCAGGTGCGAGACCCTTTGCGAGGTCAATCAGCAGATGCGATGGCCTCAGATGAGGGACTATCTCATCGACAACGTCCAGAATAACCGAGCTTGGCAGCGCAAGAACGAGTATCTCGCAGTCTGCCACGACGTCCTCGATATCCATGGTGCACTGCAGTTCAGGGATCTTGTATCCTGGGAGGTACTTTTCGTTCTCACCCCTTTCCATCATTCCTTCGTACACATCTTTCTCTATCGTCCAACCCATCACGTTATGCCCGTCTTTGCACCAAGCTAGTGCTAGGGCAGTACCCCAATTACCCAGGCCTACAATACCTATTCTTGCCATAATTGCCGTCTCCGTGGCACCAGAGACTGGTTATGACCCTATGGGGGAGTATCGGGGCCATGCGTTGCCTTCTTGATGGGGAATAATGCCGCCCGATTCAAGCAGGGGTACCCGAGTGGTCAAAGGGGCTGGGTTTAGGTCCCAGTGCGTAGTGCTTCGCAGGTTCGAATCCTGCCCCCTGCACCAATCTCCATCAGTCAGTTGCGCTGCATTGAAGTCGTATACGAAGAGCAGGAAGGCTGAGCAGGGGTACCCGAGTGGTCAAAGGGGCAGCGTTCAGGTCGCTGTGCGTAGTGCTTCGCAGGTTCGAATCCTGCCCCCTGCACCATCAACCGATCCGTACTCTCTTCGACTTGAGCTTTGAGACCTGCCTCTTCTTCCAGCCCAATAGTCTGTATCCCATCAGGCCGACGAATACTGCGCTAACTGATATGATCGACCAAGTGGTGTTGGTGAATGGCCTAGCTGGATCCTTGGAGAACTTGCCATTCTTACCATCCGGACCCATGCTGCATCCTGGCTCGATGACAACTGTATTGCCATCCACGTCAATCTCGGTGACATCTTCAACCGAGAAAGCTCCGTCACATATCCCGTCATTATCGTCATCCGGGTCCAAATCGTCCATGATGGAATCACCGTCGAAGTCCAAATCATCCCCCAATTCCAATTCCTGCTCCACCTGTTCGACTTCATCTTCTACCACTTCATCTACTGGGCAGCCCCATCGGTTTGTCGCGTTAAGATGGGCCCAGTTTTCGTAACTTGTATTCAACCCCTGTTCGTAAGGGCACTCATCGGCATTGTTCCCCACTTGGTCTCCATCTGAGTCTATCCACTCGGTAGGATCATCCGGAGCCCAATCAGAATTGTCGCCGAAGTAGTCTCCATCGGAATCCGCCCATTCAGTGGGGTCTAGTTCGAAAGCGTCTTCCGTGTCATTGAATCCGTCACCATCGTCATCCGAGTCCCCATTGTTCCCGATGCTATCCCCATCCGAATCCAACCATTCGGTAGAATCTAGGGGGAAAATGTCGGGACCCCCATTACACCCCCTCTTCTCTATTGTCCCATTGGAGTAGAGCAGGTGAATTCCCGGGCTCCCGGGGGTCTGGTCTACCCCTTGTTCTCCATCACATACGTCGTCGTTGTCGTCATCCGGGTCCTGATTGTCCCCTATCCCGTCTCCATCGAAGTCCGACCATTCCTCTGGATCGTTAGGGAAGACATCGAAATTGTCGTTTCTCCCATCGCCGTCGTCATCCGGGTCCTGATTGTCCCCGAAGCCATCCCCGTCATCGTCTTTCCACTCCGATTGGTCATAGGGGAACAGGTCTTCGCTGTCTTCGAAACCATCGTTGTCGTCATCAGTGTCCAAACTGTCTGGTATGTTGTCCCCGTCTGAGTCGACAGATACGTTGGGGTCTAATGGATCGAAGTCAAACCGGTCTTCTACACCGTCGTTGTCGTCATCCAGATCGATGTCATCTGGCACGAGGTCTCCATCGAAGTCCGGCTTGCATAGGTCGAAGTTGTTCGATGCCATCTGGAGCGTGGATTGGAACTCCGGGCACTGAATCTGCGACTCGGCAAGGTTCTGGTCCACGTAGAATCCGTAGTCTGCAGGAGTGCAAGTTGCCTGCCCCCGAAGTCCCGAATAGTACCCCTTTGTGCAACCAATCTGATCCAGTGAACCGGCAAGAGGGGCACTGTATCCTCGGTCTGCTAGGATGCAAGATGTCTTGGAGGCATTGGGCTGGTATGTTCCTGGGGTACAGGCAATTTCTGCGCTGGACCCATGCCCAAGCACGACGTCTGAGGGAGAGGGGTTGTTTGTGGTACTCCCATCGCCTAGTTGCCCTCCTGAGTTTAGCCCCCAGCACTTTAGCGAAGCATCGTCCAGAATAGCACATGAATGCCTCTGTCCCACGGAAATCGAAAGCGCCTTCTTTCCAAGAGGTATCCCGACTGAGGTGGGAATTGACCTATCACTCTGTGTGCCGTCTCCCACTTGCCCTGCTGAGTTACCCCCCCAGCAAGAGACGTTTCCATCATCGAATAGCGCGCACGTGTGGAACGAACCTAACGAAACCTGGGTAGGGGATTGGGTGTCTAGAAGGCCGACTCCAGCCGGAGTCCCAGAACTCTGAGATCCGCCATTACCAAATTGGCCATACTCGTTGCTTCCCCAGCAGAACATCGACCCATCGTTCATTCCAACACAAGTATGGAAGGAACCTCCGTCAATGGTGACGGCCGAACTGTTGCTGGGGATTGCAACCTCAGTCGCTGTCAAACTGTCTTCCTGGCCGCCATTACCAATTTGGCCGTGCCAATTGTCCCCCCAACACATCACGGTCCTGCCCACCATGATCGCACAGGTGTGGTATGCCCCAGCAGATATCGATATCGCCTCGCCCGAGTCACCTAGAGTTGCCGAAACCGGGCTCTTTCTGTTCCTAGTCGATCCGTCTCCAAGTTGCCCATTGCTGTTCCCGCCCCAGCACTTCACCGTCCTATCGTCTAGGATTGCGCATGTGTGTGATGAGCCAGCTGAAATGGATTCAGCTGTCCTCCCTGGACCTAGGTTTACGCTAACCCCAGTAAGCCTCTCTATGGTGGTGCCGTCACCGAGCTGCCCGAACTCATTGTTGCCCCAGCATCTTACTGTTCCATCGTCTAGTATGGTACAGGTATGGTAGGATCCTGCAGAGATGTCTACCGCCTTCCTCCCTAGCGGCATTGAAACCTTGCTTGGAGTGGAATGCGGAGTTCTTGTTCCATCGCCAAGCTGCCCGAACTCATTGTCGCCCCAGCAACTTATCGAACCGTCGTCAAGAATGGTACAGGTGTGGTATGAGCCACTGGAAACCTGAGTTAGTACGGGGACGCTGTATCCGGCCTGCGAACCAATGCAAGCACTTTCGTCCATTTGTCCGTAGTCAGGGTTGAACTTGCCACCAGGGCAAGGAGTCCCCAATGCCTGCCCATCCAATGAGACATAGTATCCTGGGAGTGCGGGGTCGCAGGAGGTCTTCCCGGTCAGGGGTTGGAATGTTCCAGCATCACACGGGGTGTCGCTAGTGGCACCACTGGAGTTCACGAAATGACCCTCCCTTGCCGGAGTCATCAAAGTGTTACCCCATCCGCTAACGAAGAATCCCTCAGAAGCCGGGTTGCAGACGAATCTGCCATATTCTCCGGGACTGCAGTTTGCAGCCTTGGTGGGGTTGTCGGGGAACGAATCTTCACCCGAAGGAAAACCATCGTGGTCTGCATCATCGGGTACGCCCACCTCGAAGATGTTCAGACTTGAATCTCCGTCCAAGTCTCTTTCCGCTGAGGCAACGTAGGTCCATCTGGGGACTTCAAATTCGCTCGGCGAAGACCCGATGGCAAGCGTCCCCGATCCATGACCTCCCCAGCAACTTAGTAGGTCATCGCTCAAAACAGCGCACGAATGTGAGTTCCCTATGGCTACCGAGGTTGCACCACGGACATACCCCAGGTCTAATGTCAATGGCGAGGAAACAGAGTCCGAGGTGTTGCCATCTCCGACCTGGCCCATAGCACTGCCACCCCAGCATTTCAGTGCACCCGAGTCATCTATCGCGCACGTGTGCTGATTTCCTAGGTCTATTGAGATGATCGAGGAGAGCACGACTCCTACCGAACTTGCATCGTGCATCTCATTGGTGTTGCCGTATCCTAATTGTCCCTTATCATTGGCGCCCCAGCATTTCAGGCTAGAGTCTTCCAGGATTGCGCAGGTATGTGCCCCTCCCGAGGAAACGGCTACAGTGTTCCCTCCCGTGGTTACAGAGGCTGGGGAGTTGCTGGATGAAGGGGTTGACCCTATTCCAAGTTGCCCATTGGAGTTGCTTCCCCAACAGCTAACGCTCCAGTCATCTAGAACAGCACAGGTATGTTGCCCCCCTGCAGATACTGCTAGTACCTTGCTCCCGCTAAAGTCAACAGGTACCGGACTGCTCCTATGGGAATTGGACCCATCGCCTAGTTGACCGTCGTCGTTTCTACCCCAGCATTCAAGGCTCGCATCGTCCAGAATCGCACAGCTATGCCACTTTCCAGAGGAAACTTGTACGGGAACACCTGAGAGGCCGACCGACACTGGGGAACTGGACTGTGTCGTTGACCCATCGCCGAGCTGCCCGTAGCTGTTGTCACCCCAGCACTTTAGCGAAGCATCGTCCAGAACCGCACAGGTATGCCGTTGTCCAGAACTTACTGAAATAGCCATTCTTCCGGAGTCGAGGCCGACCTCGGTAAGCGTCAATCTGTCCACTTGTGTCCCGTCACCGAGCTGCCCGAACTCATTGTCGCCCCAGCAATTGAGGGATGAGTCATCGTAAATCGCGCAGAAGTGATTTCCTCCGGTTGACAGGGTTGACTCTGTGAAGACGGAGCCCGCCTGGAATCCTGCTACATTCAGGCTCAGTGCGTCCTTAACCGGAGTTCTCATGTCCTCCAGAATCCCTGCGCTTGAGGCAACGTAGTAAGTCTGGGCGTGCGGGACGTTCTCCCCTTCGATCAGTACTTCCCAGTCCCCTCCAGCGGGGCTCTCCACTGTGACTCCAACCAGATTGTTAATGTCGTCGTTGGTGTATGGGACAGTATCCCCACTAGGGTCCTTCAGAATTATGTCGAGGTCGTTTACCAGTTGTTTAGCATTAAACGGTGAGTTCGAGTCGTGATCGTTCCATGAGAGGACTACTCTGAGCTCTGGGAGTCCTACTGGGACAGTCAGTTTGATCGAGTGCCTTTCTCCAGTGGTGATTTCTATGCCGTCAAGGTAACTGCTATTTACGGCACCCTGAACATCCAGTCTGCCCCATCCCTCGTGGTTGTTGGGCGCTTGTTCCTGAGCCCCATTCTTGCCGTCTCCCGATCCGCAAGATGTACAGAATGTGGTGTACTGCCCATTCATGTCGTGGGCCCCGGCGATTAGGATGGCTTTGACCATCGCAGATGCGGGGTCGTTAGAGCTAGTATACTGGTCCGTGTAGCTAAGGTCGTTGAGGTGCTCAAGAATCAATGCAGTTGAACCAGCAGTAATCGGGGTCGCCATTGATGTACCCTGGTTCACGCAGTAATCGGTTCCCCCTGCCCAGGGGGAGCCACTCCCACACTCGATAATTGCGTCTGCTGATGCAGTTGAAATGATGAAAGTCCCAGGGGCGGAAATGTCGGGCTTGGTCCTCCCGTCGTTAGTTGGCCCTCTGTTTGAGAAGGGGGCCATCCCCTCGGGGTTGTCGTTAGTGTTGTCGGAGTTGATTGGATGGGCATAATTTGACCCCCAAACGCCACCGAATCCGGGCCTGAAGTTTTCAGAAGCCCCAACTGAGATGATGTTCTTTGCGGTTGCCTGCCTGTTCATTCGGCCCAAATCAACCTCTCCGTTGGCGTTCGTGTCACGGCCATCGTTGCCCATGGCGTAGAGTATGACCATGTCATCCATAGAATAGGCTGATTGGTCTATCTTGTACGCTTCATTGTCATAGTAGTTTTCACCGATGCAACAATATCCCCAAGAGTTTGTGTGCACCCTTGCCCCGAAGTCGTATGCGGGTTGGAAGAAGTCGTTTTGCAGGTCTGATGGATCATATAGGCCACCCCCACTCGAATCTATACATTGTAAGGATTGCATGTATAGGTGGGCTTCTGGGGCCATCCCAGCATGGTTGCTGCCTGGTTCTGAGGTTGCTCCAGAGCCTAGGACAGAGCCAGCCACATGTGTGCCGTGCCCGTTGTAGTCGTTAGGACCATCATCAGCGCATTCGTTGACTTCGCCAGCCCCATGGAACGACTCCACGTGAGCGATTCTCCCGTAGAAGTCCGGGTGAATCCCACTGGCCAGGCTATTCACTGCGTTGCAGGCCGATATCCCACTGCACTCCGAAGACACGTCAAGACCAGAGTCACCGACTGCAACTGTAATTCCAGAACCCGTCAGGCCAAGTTGGGCTGGGTCCCTGGCCCAGTCCACGTTGATGATGTTCGCAGCCTCTTGGTTGTCAAGAGATGCCGGGTAGTGGGGTTGGATCCACTCGACGAAGTCCTGCTGTGATAGCCATGCTATTCCCTTCTCGTCCGTCAACGCAGTCGCGAATCTATCAGCGTAGAGCTCTGTAACTTCTAAGGGTCCAGCCATCAGGTCCTCGAAATGGCCGTCCCCGGAAAGAAGGATGGAGACAACGAAATTATCTCCAACCATTAACTCCTCGCCACCAATTATCTCTCCATTGACTAGTGGTAACACGTCTGGCGCTATCTTGTCGGTCGGATCAGGCCTGAACAGACCAATGATCCCCAGCTCCATCAGCGTGCCAATCGCCAGTTCGGGGACGTTACAGTGGAATCCTTGGGGTGGAACGTAGGTCTGGCACTCCATCCCTGCCTCAGCGAGTTCAATCCACCAATCGCTTGGAAGGGGGTAATCGTGCCCAACTACGTGCCAGCCAGATACCAACCTCTCCCCCGTCTGCTGCTGCCATTCATCCAGAGGGACATAGGTTGCTTTCCTGTGGAAAAGCAACGCCTCTCCCACTCCGATATCAGAACTTTCCCAGCCTCTGGATGGATCCTCATGCATCGGAAATCCCAATTCGATTGTGGGTTTCGCCTCTTCAATTTCTCTCTCCATTCCCAGAGCAGAGAACGAGATAACTGTGGGCACCAGCATAACTGCAACGAGGAGCAAGGAGACCCGCGCCCGCGCCCCGGTTCCACTAGGCATGGTCCTCCTACTATGTAGGAGGACATTAAAATTGCCTTCATGGACACAAGAAATTGGTAGGGGAATGGAAAATATACACCATGAACGAAGATTGTGATTTTCTACTTATTGAGGAAAATTGCAAACAACCAATATACCACCCCTTCTCTCTGCCGAATGTGTCCAGCGTAGTCAGTGACTCTTCCGATGAGGCAGGGCATGACGATGACGAAGTGAGCGGCGAAATCACAGATTTGCCGAGCATTACAGAGGACCACTCGGAACGTGTCGATCAGGAATTATTGAGAATAAGGGAGAGGCGCGAGAATCCGGGTAAGAGCTTCTTGGTAAACTCGATAGTTCCAAGGAAATTCGAGGACTATACGTTGGTTTTTGGCCTAATTTCTGGAATAGTTTTCTTCGGCCTGATTTTCATAGCATCCTCCGGACTTGTGTTCGGGGATTCAATCACAATCGATGAGACCCTTTCGGGAACTCCGCTGGATCCTTCTGAATGCGTAGACAAGAGGGATGAGATTTGGTTTGAGACTTGGGTAGACCAGGATCAGAATCTACAGATCAGAAGCAACAACGTTGACCACGAATCTTCTTCAGCAATATTTGTTTCAATATGGAATCAAACTGAGGGCTATGAACTGAAGATTGAAGCAGAAACTGCAGAGGGTGGAATTGGGGATATTTCAACTGAGATAGAGAATGAAGATCTCGAAGACGGCTCTTTCCTCATCTTGGTTCAGATATACGCATGGCCAGATGATAATTCAGACCTATCAAACCGTTCTTTTGCCCAACTCTCGGAACTGGTCCAATCCAATCAACATGAGACCTACTCCTCGAAAGACTTCGACATTTCCATTGACACAGTGAAGTCATCGTCATTGTTCGGCTCGGGCGATTTCCACAGGGAGATTGAGTTGTTCGATGATGGCATCAGGGCCTGCTTCACAATTCAGAAGATGGGGGCTTGGGGTTGGGGCCTGATGGCAGCCGAGTGGTTCGGGGGGAGGGAAACTGCAATGTTGACAGGAGGGAACGCGAATGTCCCACCCTGGTACATGGCCATGGTTTCCCTTGGTATGTCCATTTTCTTCCTTTGTGTTCAATACCCCCTAATGCATAGGCTGTACCATAGAGAATCTGATGACCTATTATCCAGTGAGCAGATGTCTAGATTGATTGAGAATACCATAGAGTCAGCGAGCGATCGGCTACATATCCGTCCAGACTACGACTCACTCAGGGTCCAGGATCGCCCAATATCTGTGGATGTATTTGTCAAATATCGGACAACACGGAGGACAATTGCCAACCCAATCGAGGTAAAGGGGACGATAATCAAGGATATCCTGTCCGAATTTCGAATCTTCGGAGAGATGAGGCCCCTTCAGATAAAGGCCGTATGTTCCGACGGAATCCACGATGACAATCCCAAACAAGACTTCGAACTCATGTCAGAGGACTGGCCCAACGCTCCATTAGCCGAGGACTATAGCAAGTTCTTCGAGACAATTGGGAGGTTTGGTAACCTAGAGGAATCCTTCCGCGAAAGCATGAATCGGTGGTTCAAGAAGCATGACGTGGCAGACTACGGATCGGCAATAATGGCAGACGAGGAGGCGGTATTCGTCAGAGTGATATACAGGCCAATAACGAAATTCGCATATTTCTTGTTCAAGCCAACATACCACCATCTCCAAGGGGATTTACGAGAACAACTAGGAAGAGATTTGGAGGCCTATCTCGAGGGAAGGATACTTGTCGTGAGTGCCAGAAATGAGAAGTCTACTTTGGGAGATAGAGCAGTTGCAGGAAGGGTTGAGCAGTCAATTTCGAAGAGTGAACGCCCATCGAGATTTCTTCGGCTTCTGGGAAGGATACCAATTTTCGGAAGTAGGGCAAGCTCCTGGGTAGAAACCAGTCAGAATGGGATGGATGACTCGGAGGAACTTGTCGGGGAAGCGATGGTTGCTAAGCGAGGAGGAATCCCTGGGGCACTACTACAGAATCCATTCATGGGCGACATTCTTTCTTCAGTGGAATATGTGGCCCAGAAAAATCGCTCAAGGATAGATAGGTATGGGTTCTGGGGGCTGATCGTTTTCGTTTGGATACCATTCATGGCAAGTGGAGTTCTAGTAGGGGCTATGCTCGGGCTGGTCGCCCGAATGCGTTTCCAACGGGTGCTGGCAGCGTGCTTCATTGGTGGAACCGCAGCATCAATCACCTGGGCATACACTGCCCGCGGGATCATCGAGGTAATGGAGAGATATCACGCCGAAGCCCTAATTCCATTCATTATCCTTCTAGCGATTATTTTTACTTGGCTGAAGATACGAGATAATAAGAGGCATAGGAGGGAGGAACTCTTCCGCGACTCAATGGCCTTCTTTGCAGGGGCCAGTGAATCATGAAATGGGCCAAAAAATACAACAGAAAGTTGGAGACGAGAAAATGAAATTGGTAGAGATGTCCGATATTAAACGCCATTATGC
>MDSZ01209225.1_pt1 | contig 12674 bp, 16 predicted proteins | sample 811201 | NCBI WGS metagenome assembly MDSZ01 (sample SAMN05326647, study PRJNA326480) | marine metagenome | isolation source: seawater | place: Indian Ocean: North | collected 2010
ATGTTATCCCAATCTGTTCCAAGCTTCTGAGACATTAAATACATTTCATTCATAAACGAAATCTTAGTAGCAAAGAAACAATTACACATGTACTTTATAAACTCAGCACTTGTAGGATCTGTCTTAATAATTTTTGTATACGGAAAACGGTCTCTATACAATCTCTCAACAGCATCGACATCACCTTGGGCACCACCCAATATAATTCTGGAAGTATTAATAAAATCTAAGTTTGCAGAGCGTTCGGTTAAAAATTCAGGGTTGAATACAATTCTAAGATTATTATATCTTTCTTGATACTTTTTGGTTGTTCCTGGGACTACAGTTGATTTAATGATAAAAACAGTCTTGTCATTTTTGTTTATTCTTGAGATATCTTCAAAAACAGAATCCATAATAGATAAATCAATTTTTCCGCCGTCGACATGCTCCATGGGTGTTGGCACACCTACAAAAACATAATCAGATGAATTAATTGTTTCCTCTAAGGTATTGATTGTTTTTCTATTATCTTTGTCAAATACTTTGACGTTTGCGTGCAAACTAAACCCAGATATAATAGCGGAACCAACAAAGCCGTTTCCTATAACACCAATATTTTTCACTTTTCTACCTCTTCTAATTCATTTTTACCAAAAAACATAATGTCTCCATGTTTGTATCTGCAGACTTTGTAGTTTGTATAATCAGCGTAAATGTGTTTATTTACATCTAATATAATACCATAACCGCAATCTTTCGTTAAGTAACCATCTGCGTATAATTCATACCACTTTATTAGTTGACCAACATGAAGAACTTTTTCTACAGTTCCTGTTGCCATCTTTCAATCATTTCTTCAAGCATTGATTCAAAAGTGTAATCGGGCTTCCAGCCTAATAATTTTCTAGCCTTAGAAGAATCACCTTTTAGATATTTTAACTCTTCAGGACGCATGTACTTAGGGTTTTGAACTACATAATCTTCATAGTTCATGTCCAGTTTAGAAAACACAACCTCACACAAATCTCTCACTGAGTGTGTGTCTCCTGTCGCAACAATAAACTCATCTGCTACATCATGATTTACAATCATATGCATTGCACGCACATAATCTTTTGAGTGTCCCCAATCTCTATAGGAGTCCATGTTTCCTAGTTCAAGTTTGTCTTGCAACCCCTTTTTGATAGCTACGGCACCCTTTACAACTTTGTTGGTTACAAAGTTAGAGCCGCGGCGAGGAGATTCATGGTTAAACAAAATACCATTACACGCATGAAGCTTATAAGCATGGCGATAGTGTCTAACTAAGTTATAGCCCATAACCTTTGAACAGCCATATGGACTAACAGGATTCATAGGGGTTGTTAATCTCTGTACCCCGTCATCATCAACGGAATTACCAAACATTTCAGAAGAACTAGCCTGATAAAACTTGGCCTCTGGGCACAATGTTCTATACACCTCTAGCATATTAAGAACACCTAATGCATTCGTTTGAATCGTAAATGACGGCATATCAAAACTAACACGAACATGACTCATGGCACCTAAATTATAAATCTCATCAGGTTGTACATCGTTGATAATTCTTACCAGTGATGGATAATCTAACAAATCACCATAATATGTGTGTACGTTTTTGGTTAACTTGTGCTTATGGAGACGATGATTTTGATTTTCTGCAACAGAATGCCTTCTAACAATACCATGCACTTCATAACCTAATGATAAAAGATATTCTGTTAGATAACTACCGTCCTGCCCAGCGATGCCTGTTATAAGGGCCTTTTTAGTCATCCTGTCCTCTCTTTTGAACTTGCTTATTAATCCACTCGTAAGTTTGCTTCATTCCTATTCTTAAAGGCAATGATACTTCCCAGCCAATCTTTTCACGATACAAAGTATTATCAGAGTTTCGACCATTTACACCAACCGGGCACTTGTGTCCATATTTGTCTTCAAATTCTTTTCCATCAAGATTATGAATGGTTAAATTTTTTCCAGATATATTAATTGCCATTTGGGCAAAATCATTAATTGAGATCATTTCTTCTGAACCAATATTAACCGGACCTGTAAAATCAGAGTCCATAAGCCTGTCCACGGCCTCTAAGCACTCACTAACATGCAAAAACGACCTTGTTTGATTTCCAGAACCCCATACTTCGATAGTTCCACCATCGGGAGCTTCTGCTACTTTTCTGCAAAAAGCTGCTGGGGCCTTCTCTCTGCCCCCTTCCCATGTACCATATTCGCCAAAAATGTTGTGGAATCGAGCGATTCTAACCTGGATACCGTAGTTTCTCATAAACGACAGGTATAACCTTTCGGAAAAAAGCTTTTCCCAACCATACTCAGAATCAGGATTAGCAGGATACGCAGAGGATTCAACACAATTAGGATTGTCAGGATCCATCTGATTGTGTTCGGGATACATGCAGGCACTTGAAGAATAAAAAATCTTTCCTACATTTTTCTTCACTGCTTCATGAACAATATTAAGATTAATCAATGCAGAATTGTGCATAACATCAGCATCGTGATTACCTGTAAAAATATAACCTGCACCACCCATATCTGCTGCTAACTGATAAACAACATCCATGTCTTGATCAACTACATCAGCGACAACAATTGGATCTCTCAGGTCTCCAACTACAAAATCATCAGCAACCGAACGAACATCTTGGAATGGGTTTTCCTTAATGTCTACGCCTCTAACCCAGTAGCCCTTTGACTTTAAAAACTTTACAAGGTGGCCGCCAATAAATCCACCTGCTCCACATACTAATGCTTTTTTCATTATAACTCCTAGCTCACCTTAAATGCATTTTTATAAATTTGATAAGATCTGTTGCAATCTTCTGGCAAATCAAACTCGCCATTGATAAACTTCAGTGTATTACGATACCCAATAATCTCGTTCTCAAGATTTGTAACTAAATCTTGTTCGTTTCTATCTTGAAATACTGTCGCCTTATTATAGACAACAGAGTTTGGAAACTCTTTTTGAATAATATAGCTTCCCCAGATATCATCCATTCTTCCAATGTGGGGCAAAACCATATAATGGGGAATTACTTCGCGTGCTACAAACGTATTTTGACTATTAAAGGGGCTTGTCTGCAAGCTTCCATAAGGTCCGTGCTTGTCATATTTTACACATGGCTTTTTACTAAGTCTACACATTGCGTCAATGTCAGGATCCCCATCCCATAAATCAGCTTGTACCAAAACTTTTCTTTTAACCTTGCCGCGATACTCAACATTATTTTTTGTGCCAAGAAACTCAATGGGATAACCACGATGCCACAAATCTGGTCGGTTTGTTACACTCAGAGGATCAAAGTATCCATTATGAGATTCCCACAAATCAATATCAATCTCCTGTCCGACATAAAGATTCTGCCCCCAATCATCATAAGGAATATTATCATCGTCAACTGTAGCCATGACATCGGCGCCATTCAAGTATGCATACAAAAAACCCATATTTCGTCGCTGAATGCATCTCCAACCAATGGAGTCGCTTAGCTCTTTGTTTAGTTTTTCTTGATCTTCAGGGTGTAAATAGGTGCAATTTATCTTCCTGTATGATTCGTGGGGTGTCTTGGTATCTCCAACAACAACTAATTCCCAGCCTTCCATTTCAGAAAATTTCTTGGTTGCCAACGTGGGCTCATAGATGCTTGTGGTAACAATGATTTTTTTCATTATAAATCCTTAATATATTTGTTATAAAATTGTTCAACACTAAATTCAGCTTTTGTAAACTCATGACCAGCGTTGATAATGTTTTGATATTTATCTGAGTTGTAATTTTCGTTAATATCTACAATTTTGGACTCTAGTTCCGCTGCGTTAGAATAATAAATAAAGTGTTCATCAGGTGTCCAAAAATCTTCTATTGAATTAAATGGATCGTTGTAAACTAACACAAGAGACTTGCTCATAAAACCTTCAATTACTCTTGCTTTATGTTGATTGATGCACAGGTGCCCAGTGCTATCTTTCTCAACATCAGTATATTCAGCCCTAATTGATGGCAACATGTCGTTAAATCTTGATCCAAACTCTTGATGGTTGTAGGCAATTGATATTTTGCTTTTTGCATTTTCTGCTAATTTTTCGTCGTAAGACAAATTCCTACCTTCATGATAACCCGAAACAATAAAAAAGTCAAATCCTTGAATTGTTTTTTTCAAATTTTGCCAAGCTGGGCCAATAATTTCTCTCTGTAAGCAGTACTTGTCTCCGTACCAGTGTCCAGAAAAAAATGCATTATATACCTTAGTTGATTGTGCAGGCAGGTGTTTCAAGCTAAATGGAAAGAATGTATATACATATTTTTCTTCTCCAAGAATTGCATTTCTTTTAGTAGCTACAGGCTTATTAATTGTATAAATTTTATCAAACGTTTCTTCTCTCGATTTTGCATTTCGAAATGCCCTACATGTTGGTCCACCATACCAGGTGTTAGGTTGTTCAAGATCTAAAAAAACATTTATACTATCTGAATTGACTGGCACACTTGTCTCTTTGCCAATATGAAGGTCAATATCACTTCTTGTATCTGTTAAATCTTCAAAGTGCAGGTTGCGTACCGGATCCCACTTATAGGTGCCTCCAAATTTTGTATACACGTTCATTAGATATGCACCTTTACATTGTAATGTGACTGAAAATCTTCTGCATCAGAAACAGAGTTTACAATTGGCTGCCCCTTAATGTTTAGGCTTGTATTGAGCAATATAGGACAACCAGTCTCTTTATAAAAATTAGACAAAAGTTCGTAAAATCCAGGATTGTCTTTTTTAGAAACTGTTTGAACTCTGCTTGTGTTATCGACATGACAGATTGCCGGAAACTCATCAGGCTTCTTGCATGTAGCAATAAACTGCATATATGGAACTCTATCTACGGGCATCTCAAAATACTCGTGTGCGTGTTCTTCCATAATAGCAGGTGCAAATGGTCTAAATTTTTGTCTTCTCTTAATCTCGTTGACCTTATCTTTGATTTCGGGCCCTCGAGGGTCTGCCAATAAGCTTCTATTGCCGAGTGCTCGTGGGCCAAACTCTGCTCTACCGTTAGCAACACCAACTATTTTATCGCTCAATAATGTTTTCATGAGTCTTTCGGTTGGGTAATCGCCACCAATATTCGTCCCCAGGAAGGGCCCTTGCCAGTTTACATGCTTGCCATACGCGGCAGCAGCAGCACCTAAAGAAGAGCCAGAGTCGCCAGGACTGGGCATAATCCAAATGTTGTCATATAATTTAGAAACAACGGTGGAATTAGCAACGCAGTTGAGGGCAACACCTCCCATGTACACTAAATTGTCGCATTGTGGCAACAGGCTCTTAGTCATGGTAAAGATATTTCTCAAAACTCTTTCGGTCACTTCTTGCGTAGAGGCTGCAACGTCAAAATCTTGCCAGTCGTCTGTCTTACCATAACTTCCTACACCTTTGTGAAGGTTGTAGTTAAGTTTTAAAATGTGCTTGTTGTCGAATAAGTCTTTGTAAATCTTGTCAGCGTGCTTTGGCTTACCCCATGCAGACATACCCATAAGAATGTACTCTTCTTCGCAAGGCTTCAAGTTTAATCTCTGGGTCATCGCAGAATAAAACAAGCCTAATGAGTGTGGATATCTAACACTGTGAATCTTCTTAAGTTTATTGTCTTTTGCGTGCCAAATGGTAAACACGTCCCACTCACCTATACCGTCCATAACAACAACAGCAGCTTCATTATACGGAGATGTGTAATATCCAGCAGCAGCATGACTTTCGTGATGGTCAACATAATGAATCTTATACTTATCAAACCATTGATTAAGATGTCTGTTAGGCATATTGGTCAATGTAAAAGCCTCTTTCCATTGACCAGCATACAGTTGACGTGTTTTCTTCACAAATGGCTTTTCATAATATGCAACTAAGTCTGGCTCTCCGTAGCTTAGAGCTTCAGAAACAAGCCCGTCGTTAAGTAATGAATCATTTTTGACCCTACTGTATCTCTCTGATTGGGCAGCAAACAAAATTTCGCCATCTTCAATAACTGATATGGCGGCATCATGGTTGAGGCAATTAACTCCTAATATTCTCATACTAAATCCTACTTGTAAATGAACGGGTCGTCATTGTTAATATCTTCGAACTTTTTCTTAAGCTCTTTCTTTTTTCTAAGATTGGCAAAATACGATTTTACAGAATCGCATAGTTTTTTAAACATTTATAAACTCCATTAATACATCACTTGCAAATACTTCATGTGATTTGCTTGATGGGTGAAAATCTCTACTAGATCTAAACACACTATCAGCAGGTTGTGTTTCTCTTAACCATTGTATCATGCCCCCCATTTTAGTTGTAGGACTATTGTGTGTCCAAAAACAATCAAAATCAATCATTTCAAATAGATGACCAAACCACTTACAGTTTGTAGAAATTAGTTGATGATCACTACTATCATATATTTCATCTGTAAACTGGTTTGGCTTAGTCATTACATCATTGTAAAGCTTCTGGACTGCACCTTCTGTTAGGATATCCCAACCTGTAAACATAAAGTATTTTATATTTTTACTTTTTAAATACCACTGAGTTCTTAGAATATTTTCTAATGTTTGGGTGAATGCTTGCTCCTTTGACATTAACAAATAATAAGAAGGCCAAAAGCCCTTGTGTGTGCTTCCAGCAGTCATTACCCAAGTATTTTCTGTGTTAGCTGGCGCTGGCCATGCCCTACTTTTTTGTCCATTAGCAAGATGTACGGGCCTCTCTATAGCAGTGTCTAGCTGGTTATCTATAACCATATCAAATCTAAAAACGCCCGACCACTGTACACCTACAATTAACTTGTCAGGGTTAATGCCTGAATTTAAAAGCTTTTCGACTTTTCTGATTACCTCTGAAGAAATAACGTGGTTCCCAGCGCCAGACATAGCCATATTGTGGTGTTCAGCATCTAATTGTTTAGCTAAGTAATGCGCCCAAGTAGGCTCATCTGCTGTAAAGCTGCACCCAGACGTAATTAAAATTTTATCACTCACTATTAAAAACCTTCATCACAGATAAATCTGGCCAATCGTTAATTTTCCATCGTACAGGTGGGGTGTTAATTGCATCATGTAACTTATCTAAGCCTAACTGAGCAGTTTCTGGCGTCATGTAATAATGATACCCAAATGAAGATATATTTTGTTCTCTCCATGGTACATCAGGTAATCTACCATCATACGACATTTTCTTTAACTCGATAGCATCATCTTCGTTGTCACATAATATAACACCGCCACGACCTAATGACAAGTGTTTTTTGAACTGAAAGCTTATATTCATAAATGTTTCAGGAATATAACTGTTTTTTCGCCACAACACAGCAGCGTCTATGATGTTTGTCCCACCAAGATAATAATAGTCTTGCCAGTTTTCATCACGCCATTCAAAAGTAATACCAAGTTTGTTAGCTAAAAAAGGAACTGATATATATGTTTGTTTAGGTACTGAATAATGTTTTATGTTTTGATGTCTTAGGCACAGTTCTATGCCGTGAGTACAACAATCCACAGCAATTGCATACGGTGCACCAAAAAATTTAGCTATTTGTGTTTCAAAATCTTTGACGGAATTAAAACTCATTTTATTCTCCCTTCTTCAAAATTTTATCAAATATTTGTACTTCGCCTTTTTGAGCGAATGTTTCAATATTGTTATCGGCCGAGCACCATTTAGACGCATACTCTCCATCAAATGGGGAGGAAAACATTGGTGAATAATATTTTTGACATCCTTCAAAAAAGTAATGTATGGCTTGTGATTTTCGAGTCCTGCTTTTATCTTCAATTGGAATGCCACCATGTAGCAAGTTAGATGCCCATATAAGTGCTTGACCTTTTTTGATTTTTACAGACATCTCTTTTGCTTTTTTTGACTTTATAAGACTTCTGACAAAATGTTCGTACTTAGCGTAGTTTTTAGTGTATCCGTCTTCTATGTCATCAGGATGTTCAAAGTTCAATGTGTTATAATCAAAAGTGCCCCATTTATGACTTCCTGGTACAACTCTTAGTGTGCCATTTGATTCATCCATATCTTCAAAAGCAACCCAGACACCCACCATCCAAAGCTGTGGTATCGAGTGAAAATGTATGGTATCACTGTGAAGTGGTTGTTCCGTACCTTTTAAAAAGTTAATTGTTGAGAACGGAAAGGCCTTTCTCCCGTACAACATTTCTAAAGTAGATGTAATATTAGTATTTAAAGTTAGATTCTTTACATGTTCGCTTTTTTTCCACAACTGAAATGGACGAGGACCATCATTGTACTCGTATTCAACTTGCCTATTAGCGTCATCAACTGATACAAAATGTTTTACATCTGCGATAAGTGAATCAATAAAATCATTATCTATCCCGAGATCAACCACAAGATAGCCGTCTTCATGATACTTTGTAGCTATTTTTTTATCTTGTTCGGATAATTCACTATTATCAAGTAAATCATAAAAAAATGGTGACTCAACCCATGGAATTGTTAAAGCATGCTTGTCATTAAAATAATCAATGCTCATTTATGGAACTCCTTACTCTTTTAAATCTTGAATTTTGTAATTTATTAACCAGTTTTATTTTCATTGGAACTTTGTACTTTTCTAGTTTTTGCAAACATTCCTGTTTTATTCTTTTTGTGGCATTTCTCTTGTCCTCTTCAGAAGACAGTACGACATTTGCACACACAATTTGGCCTAAAAATTGATTTTTTTCAGCGTATACTGATGCATCAGCAATGTTGCTAATTTTTAAAATAACATTTTCTACTTCTGCTGGATATACTTTTTGTCCACCGACATTAATAATATCACTATCACGTCCTAATATTTTGTAATATTCGCCGTTTGTTTCAACATTATCACCTGTAATTAACCAGCCATCGTCGGTAAACGGGTTTTCGTGATTTAAATATCCTAGCATGGTAGAATTACCTTTAATTTGTAGCTTATTATTGACTACTCTTGTTTGAAACTCAGAGCCGCCAAGCTTTACCCACAACGAATCACTGTTTAGTGATTTAGATCTTAACACACCTATCTCAGTAAGTCCATAAGTTTGTAGTAGTTCAACATCAGGCAGAGCTTTTCTAAATGCTACAAGCGTGTGTTCATGCATTAATTCTGTGCCATATGATACCATTTTTAAAGATGAAAGGTCGTAATCGTGAATTTTACCTGACACAAGAAGCATATTTATAAATGATGGGCTTGTAGGCAGCAAATTGGCTTTGTGATCTTGTATGTTTTTAAACACAGACTCAGCCGTTCTACTTTCAGGTATTATAAGGCAACCACCATTAGATAACGTATAAAGGAAGGTGTTTATTCCGCCCAAATGATCAAATAAAAGAAAAGATACAATTCTCATTTTTCTTCGCTTCTTGGTAAACTTCTCAAAGATAAAGTTTAAATCATGAATAGCGGCTTTGTTTTTGCCCGTAGAACCAGAAGAAAATACTACCAGACCGCTACTGTCTCTTTTAAAAATTGTTTGATAGTATTCGTGTTTAGGCCCACTAGACTCAAGGTTTTTTAATACTGGCTTGCCATCAATAAATGATATCTCATAATCTGCTGTGGCTGTCTGTTGAAACTCGTGCTTTTTATTTTTTGATATGTAAGATACGGGAACTATAGTAATTTTGTTTTTACATAAACTAAGGAACAAGCTGATTGCATCAAATCCAGTATTACTAAAAACAGAGACTAATGAATTTTTACTAATATTATTTTGTTCTAGAAACGAATCGTAAAACTCTACTCTATTGATTAATTCTTGGTATGTGTAAACTCGACCTCTATCAACGACTGCTTCTTCATTAGCATGAGTAATCAAGTTATTATAAAAATTATTAAAATATTCCATTATAGGCCGCCTAAATAAATCTTTTGTCCTGTAATCATGTCGCTACTTTCACTAAGATAAAAATTTACAACATTTAGTATGTCATCAAGTGTTCCGTATCTTTTAATGGTTTGCATATTAATAACATTTTGTAGCTTATCGTTTTTTACATTTTTAATCAAATCAGTCTTTACTGGATTTGGGCCAACAATATTGATTGTGATTCCAAAATCAGATACTTCTTTTGAAAAAGACTTTGTAAATGTTTCAACTGCGCTTTTAGATGCAGCGTATACACTCTCGCCTTGCAAGCCTATAGGTACTGCAATTGTTGAAAAATTAATAATACGTCCCTGCTTATGCTTTTTCATAATTTTGGATGCTTCGCGGGAACACAAAAATGTAGCAAGAAAGTTTATATTAAAAATCCTACTAACTGTTGAGCTAGGCGTCAATAGTGTATGGTTCATAGAAGCTATGCCGGCATTATTAATAAGGCCGTAAAACTGTGTGTCGTGTTTTCTGATTGTTTTAAAAATATTCAATATGTCGCTCTCAGAACTAAGATCTGCAGTGATATGTTGATAATTGTCATTACTAATTGTGGACTCAGAACGAGAGCAGCCAAAAACGTAATACCCTTGAGATATCAGCGAAAGTGCTAAAAACTTACCGATACCCTTCGAACTACCAGTAATTAAAATTGATTTTTTCATTTTTCTTCTTCTACTAAAACCAGCACAAAGTCTAATAAAGTTTCAATAGTAGAAAAAGGGCCTCGCTCAGACATAGCTCTGTCTGCGCTGATTAAAATATCAATATCAAACTCATCTTGAATTTTTGTTTCAATATCAACAAGCAGGGAAACCATATCTAATGAATCTAAGTTTCCTAAAATTTGAAAATTATCTTTTTCTTCATTGTATTTTTCAAGCAATTCAGAGTATTGAACTACTTCTTTAACTGCTTCATGAATAAACTGTTTTATTTGATCTCTCATGTTTTTTCCGTTGTCCTGATATATTTTTCTTGTTCTAAAATTCTTTCTTTGTCTCTGGTTTTTATTGGTCTTGCAGGGTTTCCCGCATATATTGTCCATGGCTTTGTATCTTTGTTAAGAAGAGAGCCAGCGCACAGTATTGAACCCTCTGACAATGTTATACCTGGTAGTATTGTGCAGTTAGCACCACAACCAGAAAATTTTTCAAATGTTACTGTTGTTAATATTAGCTTTTTAAATTTATCAGGTATTAGTGGGCCCATCAAATTTGACTCTGTATAGTCATCACTACCAGCAACAATTTTTGTCCCTACTGAAATAAACGAAAAATCTTCTAATACTAACTTTGATTCTACACCACCAATAATATTAACATAAGGGCCAATGTGAACATAATCCCCTACTTCTATTTGTGTTGTACAATAAAACCCTTTATCAACTGCAACATGATCGCCAAATTTAGCAGACTCAATGCGACTTATATGCACATCTTCATGCATGTAAAAATCTATTCCGTGTTCAGGTTGTAATTGCATTTATATCTCAGGCATCCATCCATTATCTTCAATATATTTTATATCACTTTCAGGTAATTGTGAAGGCTCAGATACAAACCCATCAACATAATATACGTTTGCATACCAATCTTTTATCTTTTTTCCTTTTTTGTACCCATGACCACAATGTAATGCATATCTATCTTCTGTTGCAAATATATCATAACCATCATTTTGTGCTCTGCGATCATCTAATTCAAAATCCCAGGGTGATTGATTGGGAATTAATTTTTCTAAGAATCGATCAGTTCTCCAAACACAGTGCGAAAGCGACTGTCTGTATCGCGAACTATTAGAAGCTTTGATTAGTTTATAATCTTCAAACTCTTTTAAAATGTGTTTTGGACGGCGGTGGACATCTGCAGTTAAGCAAAATTTTAAAAACTTGCCGCTGGGATCTGAAAGTGATAATTTTATTGCTAAATCTAAAAGCTCAGGATCCACGTCTCCCACAATAAAACCATCTTCTGTTGTTAGGTAAAATGATTCATGCTCACATGTAGAAAAATACGACTTCATATCATCAGACCAATATTGTGGGCCGCGCTGAGTTCCTAATGAAATATATTCAAAATTATTTGGTAATTCAAAGTTGGGCTCGTTGTAACCTAACACTCTTACATTTTGCTCGTATGGCCAAAATTTATTAAATAAGTAAGCCCATGCAGGCACACAATGCATTAGCGAGTTTGATGTCCAAATATACACTCCAAACTTATCTCGTTGAACCTTAGTCATTTAAGAACTCCTTATCTAACTCGACTCCTTGATAAGGGCCGGTCTTAAATTCGTATACAACTGTATTTTCTTCTAAAATTTCGTAATTATGTCCGCCGGCTAATGTAATTGAGCAATCTCCTGGTTCAAGAATCTCAGTTGTTAGCAGTGTGTCATCCAAATCATACAGAAAGCACTTTACTTTTCCTGTTATAACAACCCAGGATTCTTGCGCAATATTCTGTGATTGAGTGTTATCTTTCCATTTGTGTTTGTGCGCACGAAATGTTTTTCCAAATGGCATTTTTAAAGTAGCAAGTTGCAAAAAATTATCTTCTGGAATTACATCTTCTCTACCATCGATGTCTGATAATCTGTTTATAATATGCAACAATGTTTCATTGTTTTTTGAGTATATCTTTTTCATTCATTACCCCAAACACAGACTTGTTGGGCTGAGGATTCTCCGCGCAAATAACCTCTATTTTTGCCACTTTCACCCAGCAGGTACACATTA
>MDSZ01260541.1_pt1 | contig 12673 bp, 7 predicted proteins | sample 811201 | NCBI WGS metagenome assembly MDSZ01 (sample SAMN05326647, study PRJNA326480) | marine metagenome | isolation source: seawater | place: Indian Ocean: North | collected 2010
CACCGAACGCCCCGACCAGTCGTCGTAACAATGGGGTTCTTTGCCATCGGTTACCAACAGCTTGATCAGGTCGTACTGGGTGCGGTTGGTGTCCTGATACTCATCCACCAGCACGTGCGCAAAGCGACGATGCCAATAGCTGCGCACCTGCTCGTTTTGCTGCAACAGCTGAACTGGAAGCAACAATAAATCATCAAAATCTAGAGCGTTATTGGCCGCCAGGGCCTTCCGATAGCGGCGATAAACCTCTGCTGCAAGCTTGCCCCGCTGCCCCTCAGAGTTTGCTTCCATCTGCTCCGGGAGCCAGCCCTGGTTCTTTGCGTTACTAATCGCCCAGCGCAACTTCTTGGGCTCAAAACGCTTGGGATCGAGCTGCAGCTCTTGGGTCACAATCTCCTTCACGAGGCTCTGGGCATCAGCCTCGTCGTAGATGGAGAACTGCTTTGTCCAGGTGAGACCTTCTTTGTCTTGGAACTTGTCGACGTCGTAACGCAACATACGCGCAAACAAGGCATGGAAGGTGCCGATCCACAGCTCCTTGGTGACCTCTCTGTAAATGCGCGAACGCAGCTGACGCTGCTCCACCGGCGGCAGTGTGCTCCAGGGCTGCCCGAACTGACTCTGCGCCAGCCGGTGAGCAAGGAGCAACTCCAGCCGCTCCTTCATCTCTCGGGCTGCCTTGTTGGTGAAGGTCACAGCCAAAATTTGGGAGGGATCTACTCCGTGTTCACCAATCAGATGAGCGATGCGATGGGTGAGTGCTCTGGTTTTGCCACTTCCCGCTCCAGCAACAACCAATAGCGGGCCTTCAAGATGATCAACCGCCCTGCGCTGGGCGTCATTGAGGCCGGCAAGAAAACTCATTAGGGGAGAATACGCAGATAACCCGCCAAGTGCTGGATTGAAATTAAACCCCTTAGAAAAATCTGTCAGCAATCACCTGATCAATTGCCTGCTTCCTCTAACAGTGGCTTTACAGCTTTCCAAAGAGAGCAGAGAGCTGAGTTTATTAGCCTTGTTTGCGTGGATCGTCTTACAGCTATCTAGCAGAATTTGGTCACTGATTACCAAAGGAGCCACACGCGAAACTTGGCTTAGCTGGACAGCGATACTCGGCTTAATACTGTTCAATGCACGCAATATTGTACTGCGTGATAACTACAGGGGATCAATAATCATATTATTAATAGGGACAGGCTTGCTGCTGGGAAGTCAATTCAATCAGAAGCAATGGCGCAATCTTCTAATGTGGCTATCCATCAGCATAATTCCAATTGCACTATTTTTTGGCATCCAGCTAGGAATGCCAGAAAACTGGAATGCTTCATCATTTTACGAAGCATATTACGACCTAACGCAGCCCAGCATGGGCAGCATCAATCGCCTAGCAACACTTACAATATTTCTAACCATTTCCTCCTGGTATAGCTCAACCCTAGCAAATAAAATTTGGCACAAAATCGGTTATTTTTCACTCTCAGCGATCGGCTACTTGGTCACTCTTGGAATTAACTCCAGGATGGCAATAGCCGCTATCCCTATCGCAATTGCACTTCCTTGGCTGATATTGAGATTGGCTCGCCGATTAACACAAAGACAGTGGATTTTTAGCCTTTTGACAACAGCAGGTGTATTGACATTCGGAGCCTGGAAATTAGCAGAGCTTGAACATGATGCCATGCGCATACGAATGGCTTTTTGCTGGGTCCGCTCAGGCATGTTGAGTTCGGCGAAAGGTTTCTGGTTCGGCTCCGGCTTCGATACCAGCAATCTCAGAGAAGCTTGTCATTACATCAGGCCAACTAAATCATTTGGCCATGCCCACAGCACAATCGCCCAGATTGCCGGCAATCATGGAGTATTGGGTCTTATTGGACTCGTTGCTCTCACAGCACTGATTGTGCATGGACTATGGAGTCAATTGCATCATTTTGATCACCGTCTGGACTGGTCACCGTGGAGGTCAACAGGCTGGGGTGAAATCAGCCTGGGATTGAATTTTGCACTTCTGTTCTGCGCACTTTCCACCACCGTGCAAGAATTCAGCCCGGTGAATCAATTACTGATCGGGCTGGTTGCCGGTTCAGCCTGCGTTGCAATCCCAGCAGATATCAGAAATTTAATTCCTAATGATAAATAAATTTAAGGCCATAGGCGCATTGTCAACTATTGCCAGCTGTCTGCAGAAGAAAGAAGCCACCATCACAACAGCAGCTGAACGCCTCATAACCGAATGGATGCGGGCCGCTACGTAGAGAGGCGGAGGCTGTTCTGCATCAACTGGGCGGGCATGGCGCCGTGCCTGAATTGGCAGAGCGAATTTTGAGAGCCCGTGAAGAGGGGCTTGAACAGGAGCAACAAGGATGGCGGGATTGCAACAACTAACACCATGCTTCAACGCATCTTTCGAAGCTCTTGTTCACGTCGTTTACAAAGCACTTCACCCAGCTCCGGGCCTGGAGGGATGCCCTGAGCGATGAGCTCGTGGGCACTCACCGGTGAAGTCACATGCCGCCAACGTCCCCACCAACGAAGCAGCGGGCGTCGAAATGAGGTGTTGTCAAGCACTGCAAGAGCGACCACCTCAGAGGGCCAGCGCTGCCGCTCCAGACGTTGCGTCCAATCCAACGCACCCCAACTGCTCCATGCCTCTCGAGTCACCTCGTTCGCCAGCCAATCACGGCAGTTCATCAACCCCTGCAGCCAGAGCTGCTGCTGACGGGGGATTTGCAGACGTGAAGCCAGAGACACCGGATCGGTAGCCGCCGCCACCAGGACCGCTAAAGCAGGCAAGCCGAGACGCCTTCCCTGAGCCAGTCGTCGACTGAGACGAGAGTCCCGTTGCAACTGACAATCCAGCAAAGACATGGCTGACCACTGCTGAAGAAGCCAGAGCGCCTTGCGCCACGGCTCACGATCAAACAACAGCTCCAGCTCCATTCGTAAACGAGTGCCCAGAGCTGGCGGTACAGCCGCCAACGGATCTCCAGTCCGCCATGCCCAGGGCCATTCAGCAATTGTGGATTGAATCTGCTTCAGAGAGTCAGGTGTCAGATGGAAATCCAAACGAGCGCAGTAGCGGGCCCCGCGAACAATGCGTGTGGGGTCATCGCTGACGCTGGCTGAATGGAGAAAAGCAAGCTGACGCTTCGCCAGATGGTCACGCCCATGCTGGGGGTCTAGCAGTTGATGAGCGCCGTCGGGCTGGAGCACCAAAGCCATGGCATTCACCGTGAAGTCACGGCGAGCGAGATCCTGCTCGATAGTCCCAGTGAGAACCAGCGGATTCTGTCCTGGGGAGGGATAAGACTCCGTACGGGCGGAGGCAACATCGAAGTGCACACAATCGAGTACCACCTCGGCAGTGCCGAACTGCTCATGGAGATACAGCTCAGAAAGACGCTCATCACCGAACTGATCCTGCACATGCTTCACAAAATCAATGGATGAACCTTCCAGGAGAAGATCGAGATCCGGCGGTTCATGCCACGGATCACGATTCAAGTGATGCAACAAAAGATCGCGAACAGCACCACCGACGAGAGCAACGCGACTAACGCCCACAGACTGAGCCTGTTCAACCAGTGCAAAGAGAAGAGACCCGGGGAATCCAGGACTATCGATGGGGAAGTCAACAGTCATGAGTAGCTCATAAAACCAACCCAGAGCCCAATCAAAAACAAAAGCAGAAAATGCACCAAGTCATTAAAATAAATCCCGCAATGATTACGCAACAGAAACACAGTACTTATGCTGTCATTAACAGGTGATTAGGCGTCCTTTGAATTTCGAAAAATCTGAATATTATCCGAAACAAACGCCTGATTAACCAGAATGCCTAGCTACTCAAACAAGCTATACAATAATTGAGTAACATCCTTGAGATGATTGTGAATAGTAAAATTTTTCAAAACATGATGCCGACCACACCTCCCCAAACTTGCTGATAGTTCAGATTCTAAAACTAATCTGATCATCGCCTGAGCCATTGCATTTTCATCACCTTCATCCACCAAAAAGCCGCTTTCACCTTCAAGAACCACATCAGGAATCCCAGCATGTCGAGTGGCGACAACAGGTAACCCACTGAGCTGGGCTTCCATTACAGCCACAGGATTACCCTCACTGTCTCCATCTGGAGCCACCAAGGAGTGCTGCACGAACCCTCGCACCTCACGCATCAATTCAGCCACTTTCGACTGAGGTTGAACTCCAAAAAAACACACGCGATCCTGCAGGCCTAGTGCAACTACCAAAGCTTGCGCCTGCTTCAGCAACGGACCATCACCCACCATCCATAGAGCCAAATTCGGCTCCCGATCGCCCAGCTCCTGACAAACCTTGGAAAATGAGCGAATGGTATAGAGCGGTCCTTTTTTGGCAACAAAGCGACCCACTGCCAACAATCTCGGCGGTACCTTTTCCGGAGCACTGCCGTGGAACAGCTGGGGATTGGCCCCGGATGGGCTAACCAAGAGACGCTCGGGTCTGGCGCCGAGGGCGAGCAGAGTGCTGGCCATTGGCCTTGATTTGACGATGACAGCGGCAGCGATATCCATTAGTCGCTTGTAGCTCCTGCGAAGCAGACCCAGCCGCCTTTGCGCCGAAGCGTCGGAGCCTCGGAAATGAACAACCAACGGCACTCCACTCCAGGCACAGGCCTCCATCACCCTCACCGCCTCAAAGCCGAATTCAGCCAGAACGACATCCGGTCGGTGACGACGGATCAGCAGCCAGGCCACAAGAGCAGCCGGCAAGGAAGCAAGGCGAATCCAATGCAGGCGAGTCAGAGTTTTGCTGAGGACTATGGCCGTCGCATAAAGACATTGGAGAGGTCTGTGGATCGGCCACTCATCACCGCAATATGCCGTACAGCACATCGGCAAGCCTGCAAGATTGGCCCGAACGAACGTTTCACTTGTCTTACTCAAAGACGGAGCGAAGACAAGAAGCTTGCGTGCCTTCGACTGACTCATCGACCAGGTGGTAAAGCCAACACAGAGCGCCAGCGCGGTTCAAGGACACTCCAATCAAGAGCATTCAAAGCAGCCTTGGCCGCTGAACCGAAACGCATACGCAAGGAAGAGTCCGACATCAAACGCTCAAGGGCAAAGGCCAGAGCCATTACATCCTCCGACGACACCACCAAGCCTTCGACTCCGTCGTGAATCATCTCGAGAGGACCAGGAGAAGCATCGCTCACCACTGATGGCAAACCTGAGGCCATCGCCTCAAGAAGCGCATTCGGCATCCCCTCATATCTGGAGGGCAGCACAAAAATCGATGCTCGGCGGAGAAACGTTTGCGGGTCGGAACGAAATCCTTCGAAACGGACTATTTCATTAAGTTCAAGATCGTTGCAGAGTCTCTCCAGGGTTGTTCTCTCAGGCCCTTCACCAACAAGCGTCAGTCGCCATCCCTGACGACTGGATAAAGCAATGCACGCAAAAGCTCGGAGCAGCAAATCGAGACCCTTCTGAGGCTGTAATCGAGCCAGAGCCAGAACTTCTTTGTGGCGAAGAGCTGGTTCAACAGAGATCGAATTGAGAGCCAAAGACGAGGGAAGGGGGTTAGGCAGCAGCTCCAGCCGTCGCCATCGACCCATTGTGCTAATCGACTGAATGACACCTTCAGTGTTGGCTGTAACCACATCAGCTCTGCGGTAAGAGAGACGACGCAACAAAGCCCAGACTCTTTCCAGCTTCTGCAGCGCAGGATCATTGCGCTCGGAAACCACAAGATGAATCGGAAGATCCCAGGTCGCTAGACAACAGAGAATGTTGGTCCTAGTGAGCAAAGACAACACCCTCTGAGGACGCTCCCGAACAATCAGGGCACGCAAATGCCGTAAACGTTCACCACCAAGGCTGTTCGCTCCGCGTTCAAACAGGCGAAAGGCAAGCCCATCACAACCGGGATGGATCCTTGACTCCAGCCACGGTTCAAGAATCAGCAGCTGTATGCGGATCAACAAGCGAAAAGCCTTGACCATCTGAGCAATGCCAAAACGACGCCCACGGGCGATCCATGAACGATTCCACCCATCCCGCAACCAGGGATGCAAGATGTCTGAATCCGGTCCGAGCTCCTGATGCTTCACCCTCTCGGGTATGGATTGCAGAACAGGATGACCGTGAATCAGGGTCAGCACCCTCACCCGGTAACCCTGAGCCGAAAAATGTTCTGCGGCCAGCAAAGCAACCTTCTGAGCACCACCAGCACCGAGATGTGGGAGCACGACCCAGAGATCATCCATTACGCACCCCCCTCATGGCCTTTAGACAATCACGACGCAGAGGCTCCTCGGCGTAGTGCTCACGCACCAGTAGTGCCCGCTCGCCAATCCGGCGGCGGCGATCGGGATCTTCCAACAGGCCAAAGATCTCCTCGACCCAATCGTCCGTCGTTGCCTCGGCGGGTAAAAGTAAACCGTTATGTCCATGACGGATCAGATCAGCAGGACCCGTAAGACAGTCGCTGGCAATGCAGGCACATCCGAGAGCCATGGCTTCAAGAAGCACGTTTGGGAAGCCTTCGAAACGCGATGGCAGGACGAACACTGTTGCCCGCGCATACCAGCGCCGCATGCTGCCGCTCACTCCCGGCATTTTCAGTCGGTCCTGCAGATCGTGTTCGGGCCCCAGCAATTCTCGCAACCAGGCCTGTTGATCAAGCCCTTGGTAAAGCCCAGGAGCCAATCCGAGAAGCGCGAGATGAAGTGATCGATCCCTACCTCCCAGTTTGGCAAACACAGGCATCAGACGATCGAATCCTTTTTGATAGGCCTTGGTACCTGCCGCCAGGATTAGAGGAGAACCTGCTGTAAGAACAGAATCTGGATTAAGCAAGGGATCCCGATCAGGTAGCGGCAAGATCACTGGGTTCGGAAGCACGAACTGCCGACGCACGCCGCAATATTTACGAAGCCAAACCCCCGTGAGCTGAGTCTGTACAAGATGCAGATCGGCCCATGGGTAGGTCAGACGTCGCAGCCAGCGCCAGGGCAGTGCCGGTGGCTTGGCCGGGGGATAGTTTCGCTCAGACACAACAGTGCCGAGAGACAGACCCACACTGGCCAGAAGCAACTTGACGGAAGGCAGGGTTGTCACCCCCACCGCCAGATCACTTCGATGACGCAGCAAGAGCTGACGCAATGCAAAAACTCGAAAAGGGAAAGCGAACCATCCGAGCCATTGGAGAGGTTTTGCCACCTTGGGCTCCACCCAACGTTCGATGCCTTCAGGCAAGGGGTAGGCATCATGCTCCTGGCCTCGGCGGGTGATCACCAGAACCTGCCAACCCTCATCTCGACACCAAACAGCCCACCGCAACAAAACACGTTCGGCTCCACCGAGCTTGAGAGAGTCGATCGCGAAAGCAACCCGCATACCGAACTTTCAGAGAGGTCCCAGCGACTCGAGAAATTGACGAGCTTTGGCCGCACGTTCCGGTCGAATATGAGAGAAATAGATTAAGAGCACCGGATCAACAAAACACTCCAGGGCTGGACGCATACCAGGAACCTCCGCAGACCAGCAACATCCCTGCAGCATTCCTATCACCGAGTCGGCAAACCCTCGATGATCCTCAAAGGTCCTGCTGGCAATCAGATCAAACCGCTGCGAGTAGCAAGCCTGTCGCAGGCGCTCCATCTCGTTCACCACGGCATCAAAACGAACAGCATCATCGGCATGCCAAGCCATTACAGCTGCAATTGTGAGACTGCGCAGAATGTTGCAGGTCATCTCCATTGCCGTTGAGCGGTCGATCGAGAAGGGGTCATAGAGACGCGCACTAGCCAACAGTTCGATTGAGGCTTGCTCGAGGGCTGGAGTGTCGTTTAAGGCCATCAGGGCCCGAAGCCTGGTGAGTTGTACAGAGATCAGCAATTTGGCCCGATTTTCACGATTAGGCTTCAAACATTGATAAATGTCAGGATCATTTTCTAAAACAGCAAGGATCATTTCAAGCCCCTCAATATCTCGCCGGATGGCACCGCTATCCTTGGCTTCGATTGCTAGATACGTTCTTACAACTCTGCAGTAGCTGGAGTAGTGAAGGGGCAGAACGGTGCTTGAGGCCAGCAAGTCAAAGAGTTCCATTTGATCAATACGGCCACCAAAGGGTGAACTGGCACGAAACAGGAGCTGATGAAGAATCTCCGCAACGCCGTCTTGACGCCAGATCTGTTCGATCAGACGACAACCTCCAAAGTTGTCAGCCAGGGCTAGGCGGCGACTGGCGAGATCATTGAGAAGAGTGATGTTGGTGAGCTCTCGCCTCATCACGTGCTTAAAAAAAATTTCCGTCATCCCCGAGAAACCGATGCGATCCAGCAGTGCGAGCACTGCGAGACACAGGCCTCCATAGAACCGAGAAAAACTCCACTGGCTACGCAGGGCGTGATACGGCGGGGCCTGCGGAGCAATAGGTTCTTCCGGCATCAGACCGTGATGGTCCAGACAATCGAGCATCGCCATGGTCCGCGTGCGATAGGTGTGCTGGCCAGCCCGCGAAAGCCTCAGCTCCAATGCCGGACACTGTTGCGCAAGAGCACAACGGATCGCGGCCTCAAACGCCAACGGATCCGGAGGACAGAGCATGGCTACGTCAGCCTGATCCCTAAGGGCAGGGATGGCAGTCGCCACAACCGAGCATCCGGCAGCCAGGTACTCAAAAAATTTCATCGGATACATGTGCCTTGTGTAGTCATTGAGTTGCAGAGGCAACAAGGCCACATCGGCGTGGGCCAGATAGGCCGGCAAGGTGCTGTAATTCTTCGTGCCGAGCAGATGCACATTGGCCAACTGCTGCCAACCGCTTATATCAGTGCTGGGGTCTGTTTCACCGACTGGACCGATGAAGAGATAGGTCCACTGTGGAGTGCGCTGCATCAGCAGCTCCAGCATCCCGAGGTCCAGTTTGTAAGCGTCGATAGCACCGATAAAAATCAGCACCGGGCCATCGCTCTCAGGCCAGTCGGACGGTTGCGGCAGATCAGCGACAAGCGCCTGACCGAAATGTTGGGCATCAGCCACATTCCCAAATAGGTGACTTCCTGGATTGAGAGGTCCAAGAGCAGCGTGCAACTGGGGGGACGTCGTGAATAGAGCGTTGACAGCTGCGCAGAGATCACGCTCGGCAGCCTCCAGCAATTCAACTGGCATACCCGGCTGGGCCTGAATTCTGTCAACACAGAGATAAACAACTGACTGAAACCTGCTGAGACTTAGATAGGCCAGCGTCTGAGGGTTGAAGGTCCACAACAACGGCCTGCGGAGATCGAGCACACAATCCGCGACAAACAGGCTGAGGTTGAGGCTCAAACGGTTCAGCAGGCCCGCGAAACCACTCACTTTTCCTGGCAACACAAGAGGTGAGACCACCCAAATCCCTTTACGAACCTTCCTAGGGAGACGCAGCCCGCGCATGACCCTCTTGAAAATCCTCCGAAAATCAGAACGATCAACGCGAGGTCCACGAACGCCGAGTGAATCGATATACAGAACTCGATGACCGAAATCTGAGAGTGCCGCAGCCACATGCTGTTTATTGGTCCAAAGCGGATGATCCCAATCAGCCGTCGAAAGGATGACGAAATCTGCCATGCCTGATTCAGGTAGCCCCGAACAAGGTCATCTCGCGAAAACTCTCTGATTGTTCACAAAGGTCAGCAAAGCTGCCACTGGCCACGATCCGACCATCAAAGATTTCGTAAATCCGATCACACTTCTTCACCGTAGAAAGGCGATGAGCAATCACAATCGTCGTGCAACGGCGACCGACGATATCGAGAGCCTGCATCACGTCATGCTCGGTCTTGTTATCGAGAGCGCTTGTTGCTTCATCAAGCACAAGTACCTTCGCATCTCTATAAAAGGCACGAGCGAGCGCAAGTCTTTGACGCTGACCGCCCGACAATTTGGCCCCATCTTCACCCACCATTGTGTAAAGGCCGTAGGGCATTCCAGCCACCACATCGTCGAATTGAGCAGCTTCAAGAGATGACCACACCCGGTCATCATCAATATCATCAGAATCTTGGCCAAATGCCACGTTATCTCTCACACTCCCACTAGTTAGCCGAACGTTCTGAGGAACGAACGAACAATTAGCCTGCCAAGCAGGCAACTCTTGTTCGGTAACAGGAATGCCATCGATACAAAGTGAACCATCAGAAGGCTGATACAAGCCTAAAATAAGGTGTGCAAGGGTCGTTTTGCCGCTGCCAGTCTTGCCCACAAAAGCAATTCTAGAACCACTAGGAATAGTCATATTAATCTTGTGAATTACATTAATTTCGGTTTGCTTAAAATTAAAACTCACCCCTTTGAGCTGAATAAATCTTTGAGGGATCAATCCACTAGAGGAAGGCACTCCTGGCGAATTAAGCAGAAGACGGTCAGAACTCAACTCAAGCAAATCAAGAGCCTCTTGTATTTGAGGCAAACCACCTCGCAAACGATTTAGGCCGCGAAATAGCGCCTGCAAAGGTCCGGAGATTCTCAATAAAGCAATTAAGAGGGCAGAAATCTCAGGCAATATTTCCTGGAACGATGAAAGATTTACTTCAAACAAACTTGGGACAACAAATACAGCGAAAAGAATAGTGATGCCTGCAGGCTCTATCACAAGTCGCGGGATATCTGGCAATAAACGACCAATGCGATCGTTTCTTTTTGCAATCCTTCCATATCTTGAGAATTTAAGAGCAAAATACTCCTCAGCACCATAAAGTTGAACCTCGCGCATCGAACCAATCGATTCATTTAAAAGAATTGAAATCCGTTTCTTGTACCGAATTCTCTGCTTAGTCGCCAAGCGTAAATAAGGAGTTATCACCCTTGAAGCGATAGCATATGAGACAACCATCAAAGAGAAAACAACAAATGCTTTAGCTCCGAGAACAATAATTATTCCAACCAAGAGAGCAATAATTGAAATCAAGCTTCCGACACTTGTAATCAAAGGAGCAATAACTCCAGTAGACACATTGTCAAAAATTCTATTAAACTGAAGAGCAATACCTTTTGACTTACTTCCTACAAAAAACTCAAACTCTTGCCGCATGAGAGTGAGATAAACCCTATTGACAAGATCATTCCAAATCTCTGCACTGAGCAAACTCTGCATCAGCGAAACTCCGAAGCGGATACCAGAGGCCAGCCAGAATACAAGAATTAAAAGACCAATTATCCAGCCCGCCTGATCGAGCAGAGCCCCTCCAAATACTTTGATGCCAGGAATTTTATCCTGCAAGTTGTTGCCGACGAGCAAGCCAATCAAACGGGCAAGTAGAGCCACCAAGAAGACATCGACCACCCCCTGAAAGAAGGCAGCAAACATCACCGTCACTAACTGCTGATGACGCTGGCGTGGCAAATGAGCCAACAAACTGCGCAGCTTGGCCAAGGTCTGGCTTTGAAACGGCATTGACGCCCCCAGCAATCAACCTTGTGCGCTCAAGGCACAATTAACATAGTTAAAACTTAATTCGTGGCCAACAGTTAGCCAACACGCCATGGCCAGCCGGAGAACCGATTGACCACCTTGACACGCAATCGTTCCCCGAGCTGCGACCAACGCAAGCGACGAGTCGATGGTGAGCGTAAAACCAACTCAGATGTCAGGCCCAAAGCTTCATGGGTGCCAAGGTCATTTAATTGAGCAAGGATTGCAGTCCAGCGCTGACACCAACTGGACTGACTGGATTCAGCCAGAAGCACATCGAGAGTTTCCAATGCTGGGGTCCAGCTGTCTGGACAATGGACAGCGGAACAAATCCTCGACAAATCATTTTCTAAGGTCCCTTGCCCAATCTGATGGGCGGTCACACCAGGTGTAAGGGTGTCTGCTAACGCGTGATTAAAACTGCTGAATACCACGCAACCACAAGCCAAGGCTTCCAGGGGAGGCAACCCGAAGCCCTCAGTCACACCACGTCCACGCCAATACTCCGCTGAGTCGTAAAGATAAACCTTGGAGCGATTGAACAGATCAACCAGGTCGTCGACCCAGCCACTTTGAATTTCCACGGTCAAACCCTGTGCTTGCAGGGCAGGCACAAGCTGCTGCAGAACATAGGGACTGCTTTTACGCTTTTGCACCAGCACATCGATCGGCCTCTCGGTGACTGCATTCCGGCCGGATGACGATGGACGGGCGCCACGTTCCAGCCACTGTGGCTCCAGGGCATTGGGCACCCAGAACAACGGGTTTCGTGGAGCCCGGTCGCCCCAGTAACCGAGGGTGTTGCGACTCACCGCCACCACAGGAACCCCCGGGGGCAGACCAAAACCGTATCCACTGCTGTGCGCCTGATAGACGACAGGTCGTCCTTGCAGACGAGCTAGAGAACGAGGCACATCAAAACCCCAACTCACAATCCAAAGAGACTTGCCTGGAGCAGGTTCTGCCTGCAGCACGTCATCCAGGTAGGGATGACCGTCACTGCGTTCCCTGTAGGTAACCACCTCTGTAGGACTCAGAGTTGAGAGCAGACGTGCCGTTTGCAAAGCCACACTCAATCCGCCACAACGAAAACGGGTTCCGGTGCCCGGCACCAGAACCAGAATGGAGTTGAACCCCCCAAGCGAAGGCTCAGTCGATGACATCAAGCAGCGGCGGTTTCTGTGCTGCCACTGCGCTGACGGCGGGTCAGGAAGCCGAACAG
>MDSZ01144875.1_pt1 | contig 12672 bp, 11 predicted proteins | sample 811201 | NCBI WGS metagenome assembly MDSZ01 (sample SAMN05326647, study PRJNA326480) | marine metagenome | isolation source: seawater | place: Indian Ocean: North | collected 2010
CGGGTGCGGATGGCAGCGAGCAGTCGGTTGCTCGGCATGTAGCGGTGCAGATAGTCGCGGGTGCGAACGCTGAGCGTCCAGATAAGGCGGAACATGACGGGCCTCTCGTCACACGTGTTACTCCGTCGAGGAGGCAGAACGTGTGTTAGTGCCCGAGGGCCGTCCCGAAGGACCCGCAATATGAGGAGAACCTGCCTCACCACCCACTGTACGCCGGGGTCGGCGTTCACGGAACCCTTCGCCCTTCGGGTTCGGGCTCGCGGTGCACACCTCCTGTAGGAGCGAGAGGACCCGAGGATGACGAACCTGAGCCAGGCAGTCCAGGACGAGCGCACAGCACGGATGGTGCTGTCGATGATCGTCGAACCAGACGACGCCGTGACAGGCCGCCTCCTGGGCGACTTGGGGGTGCGTGAGCTGTTTTCGACTCGCCGAGGGTGATGACGTGGTGCCGGGCCTCAGCACCGTTGACGCTCAGGTCTGGCGTGCCCAGTTCGAGCGCTCAGATGCTCGGACACTTGCGCAGCACATCGTCGAAGCCGAGCGCGCTGGTATCGGCACGCTGATACCCGACGACAAGGAGTGGCCATCCGCACTCGACGATCTTGGCGACCGACGGCCATACGTCCTGTGGACTCGTGGCACGACATCCTTCCTCATGCGCCCACTCGGCGATCTCGTCACGATCACCGGAGCGAGGGCCGCGACCTCCTACGGCGAGCATGTGGCCGGGCAGCTGGCCTCCGACCTCGCCAACGCTGAACGGATAGTCGTGACCGGCGGTACGTACGGCATCGAAGGAGCGGCCCACCGAGCAGCCCTTGCATCCGGTGGCGACACGATCGCGGTCATGGCGAACGGCGTTGATCGCCCCTACCCGATGGGCCACCGTGAACTGCTTGAGCGAGTGGCCGACCTCGGCCTCATGGTCAGCGAGGTTCCACCGGGCGCAGTGCCGACGCGCCACCGCTTCCTCGCGCGGGCTCGGCTGATGGCCACATTCTCCGCAGTGACCGTCGTGGTTGAGGCCGGCGTTCGCTCTGGATCAATGACCGTCGCCCGGCGCGCGCACGAACTCGGCCGCGCCGTCGGAGCTGTTCCCGGTCCAGTGACCAGCGCGACGAGCGCAGGCCCACACCTCCTCCTTCAGGATGGCCTCGCGAGGCTGGTCACCGGCACCGGCGATATCGAGTCGTTGGTCGCGCACAAGAACGGTCCCGACCCAGGTCAAGCGATCGGTCGCCGAGATTCACAGCGGCAACCAACCGCGGACCGTTCTCGACCCGCCTATCGGGACACAGCCTGCTTGGCGACACCGGTGGTGTTGTAACGGAAGCGCGCCATCTCGACCGTCACGTCGTACTGGCCGGCAATTTGGTCAACGGGCGTTCGTCGACGCGCTGCACTGAGAAGCAGTGGGCGCGGGAGAAGAAGTGTGCCCCCGAAGGCCGTGGCCTCCTCCTCTTCCTCTGGTTTGCAGGTCCGGAAGGGCATCCCGTTGAGTTCACGAATCTCAGCAAGGTCGTGTTTCAGCATGATGTGCGCCAGTTCGTGCGCAATATCGCTGTTCTGCCGACCCGGAGTCCGGAGCGGGCTAACGACAACGATCCGGCGATCCTCGATCTCGAAGGTCGCGGCGGAGAAGGCGAACGCTTGCAGTCGTTCCAACTCTTCGAGCTCGCGGACGTCCACCAAGTCTGCGGCATCAACGATCGACACATTCAGGTGTTTGGCGAGATCGCGCGGATCAAGGCGATCGTGCGAGGCGAGTCCAAGTTCCTTCCGAACCCGCGCGGCCTCACGTTCGGCCTCTGCCTTGAACCCGCGACGTAGCGTCACAGCTCCCCAGCCGAAACGCGCGCGGCCAACTTGCTGTGCATCTCACCCAAGAGCGAGTTGAGCCGTTCGGGCACCCCGGGCCGGAGCATCGAAGCGGCGCGGAGGTGGCAAGCAACCACCTGGCGCTGAGCCGGCGCCTTGGCCAGGACGTCGTACATGCTGCGCAGCATCTCTGCGATCTTGGATGCAGCATCCGGTTCAAGGCGCGGATCGGAAGCAAGATGCGCGATCGCCTCATCGATTGGCGCCACCTCGCGCAACGCCGTCGGCATGAAGAACTGCCCGGGCGACAAGCCGAGCCACGCGCACAGAAGGGTGAACGAGGTCAGGTCGGGCTGAGCACCTGCCTCGATGCGAGTGAAGGTGCTAAAGCTGACGCCAGCCTCGGCAGCCGCTTGACGAAGCGACAGCTTCCCCCGACGTTCGCGGAGCATCGCACCTAGTTGTGTTAGGTCGAGTCGCTCCATGCCCGGGGCGGTGTCGGAGGTCCCTGTCATGCTGGACTCGCCGTGTTAGTCGCCTCTGTCCGTCTCCGTTCCATGAGCGCAAGCCTAGCGCGTCGTTGACTCGTTGCTGATACGACACTGCGTGTCTCAACGAGACTGATGCCGCTTTGCTGATACAGTCGTGACGTGCTCCAACCTGGAGGCACGCCATCGAGCGCGAACTACAGAGGAGGTGAGGAACATGGCAGGCAAGCGAGGACGCAGCGCGGTCACGGGCCGGTTCGTGAAGCAGTCCACGGTGAAGCGTCACCCGAAGACCACGACTAACGAGAGCACCGGCAGGGGCAGCAAGAAGAAGTAGGCACCGTGCCGCGCTCCGCACCGCACAGCAATGTCGGTGGCAGTGGCTACGGTGATCGACCAGACGAACCAATCAGGAGAACGACTATGAGCGTGACTGACGCCTTCAAGACCTTCCAGGACGTCGTGAACGCCGACATCGCGCACGTCCGCGAAGCCCGCACTCGACGTGATCTCTTCAAGGATGCCTTCGGGGCCGAGGTCGACGTGAAGGAAGTCATCGCGTCCGGATCGCTCGCGCGAGGGACACACAAGGACCCGATCCATGACGTCGATGTGATCGTCGTCTTCGATCAGGAGGAGCATCCTGAGTGGGGAACTCCGGGAGGTTCCGCCGCGGATGCTCTCGATTACACGCGCGGGCGTGTCAACGCGCTGCTCGGGGCGACGAACGGCACCTACGACCACGCCGTCCGGGTGGCCCGGTGGCGCAACCATGCCGTCAAGTGCTTCCTGGATGACCCCGACGATCCTGACGCGTTCACGGTTGATGCCATGCCTGCGCTTCGCCGCGATGGGCGGCTCCTTATTCCGGAAGCACTCTCGGAAGACTGGGTCGCTTGCGACCCAGAGTTCCTGATCGCCGAAGTGGCGGATCGGCACGCGCAGTGGAACAAGTTCGCCGGCACTGTTCGGATGCTCAAGTGGTGGGCTGCCGAGCAAGACACCAAGATCAAGTCTCTCGTCATGGAGGTCCTCGCGCTCGACTTCCTGCCGACGGACGTCAACCAGCCCGCTGCGATCAAGCAGTTCTTCGTCAGTGCCTGCTACCACATCGAGGGTGGGAACGAAGTCGCCGATCCTGCTGGGCTCTGCGGACCGATTCAGCCTGACATCGACTATGACGAGTTCGTCGATTCCCTTCGATCCGCACGAGACAACGCCATCAGGGCCTTCCGGGCGCAGGTGAACAACGACACTGCCGCCGCGATCAAGCACTGGGGCGAGGTCTTTGGCGACGACTTCCCGAAGCCTCCCGCCTCCACTGGCAACCCGGCGCCTGCGGTCGTGCCCGCGGCGCCCCGGCCGGTGAAGGACACTCCGCAGGGATGACTCGCGCAACAGGACCGGATCACGACGCGGGCACCACGGCGCTCAGCCCCGTGCTCTGGACTGAGTGTGAACCTGCGCGACTGGCGCGCGACCAAATTGAGGTCCAGGCATTCGCGCCGTTACTCGAATTCCAGAGCCCCGCAGACGACGGCTTGCCGCACGGCGGATGGATCGGCGTCCTCCCCCGCTGGCCTTTCGAGAGGCCGAAGCCCGAAGCTCTCGATGCGCTGCTCGGGGACCAGGAACTGCGGGTGCTCGTCGCCTACTCCGCAGCGCACCCGATGGTTCCGCCGACCATCTACTCCCTCGATCCGAAGCCGTCGGTCTGGGAACAGACACAGTCCGCATGGCATGTAGCTCCAGGAGGATCACTCTGCCTGCTCCAGAGCGATGGCGGCTGGCAGCCTGAGGCCAGTCTCACCGAGCTTCTGGCGAAAGCATCGGGGTGGCGGATCGAGTACGCCCTCATGAAGGCCGGGCTCATTGATGAGATGTCGGTCAATGGCATCGTCTCTGACCCATCGCACGACCACCTGATTGACCAAGCGATTCAGCAAGCAGCTGCAACACCAGACCCGAACGATGTGGGAGACGCGGATGCCTCCCCGTAATCCCTACATCGTGATGCCCAGAGACGCGGTCACTAAGATCGCAGGCTCCGACCTTTCGCGCGGATCACTGGTGCTCCGCCGTGCTCCCGCAGACGATATGTACGTCGTCCAGGCCGTGGAAACCGGCAAAGACATCCGTCTCCCAGCCGAAGTCCCCCGCGAGTACGCCGCGCTTCGCTCGGGCGACCCCCACCATGCAGCTCAGTGGATCAGAGTGGCACCTAACGACGCTCATCTTCACCATCTTTTCTTGTCCAGACGCCCCGATGTCTCTATCGGGTTCAAGGATTTCAGGGAGCTGGTGCCAGGCGTCGCCGACCCCGGCAACAACCTTGGCGTGGTTGTCACCCACGACCCCGACCTTCCACCGGAGCTGGTAGAGGCCGGGGCTTCGGAGTTTGCGGGATGGGCTGTCCGACGCGACGGTGTGGAACCGCTCCCTATCGAGATGGAGCCAGAAGTTGTTGGCCTGGCGCAATTGGCCGGCAAGTGGCCGATCGAGCAACTCGCCACCAATAGCGTCATGGTTGTGGGCTGCGGCAGCATCGGGAGCGCCGCAGCAGAGGCCCTCGCGGGGTACGGAGTCGGACGTGTGGAACTCGTCGACCCGGACCGATTCCTCTGGCACAACATGCTCCGCCACGCTCTCGGAGCCGAAAGCGTCGGGCGATTCAAGGTAGCGGCCATGAAGGATCACCTCGCCCGACACTGGCCGCAGCAGACCGTGGTAGCTCACAGACGTGACGTGGTTGCCGAGGCCCACCATATCCGGCCCATCGTCAATAGCGTCGATCTGGTGCTCTGTGCCGCCGACGGCATTGCTCCCAGGCGCGTCGTCAGCCACCTGTCCAGGCGCGCACAGAAGGCGGCGGTTTTGGCGTGTATGCTCGACAGTGGCTCGATCGGAGAAGTCATCAGGCTACGTCCTACGTCCCGCTTCGGATGTCTCCTCTGTCTACGGCAGCAGCTTGCAGATCAAGGGGCGATGGACGCTGAGGCCGATCAGGAGTTGGAGTACGGCACCGGACGCGTCCATCAGCCGATGACGGCTGTGCCGCCTGATCTCCGATACATCGGCACGTTCGCCGCAAAAGTAGCCGTCGCGACGCTGCTGGAATCGCTTCACGGCGACCACACCCAGCAGGTTCCCGGCGAACACGCCATCATCGGTCTCCAACCAGCAGGTGACCTGGCAGCTCCCTTCAACCTCAGCCAAGCCGGCGATGTTCGGTGGTCGTCCATCCCCAGACCCCGCACATCGTGCCCCACCTGTTCGCCAGGATGACAGGTCGAGGAAAGGTGCCTCCGGTGACGATCACCGACGTCGCGCTCAGCTCGATTGCGCGCGAAGCTTCGCGATCCACCGATGGACTCGAAACGGGCGGAATCCTGCTCGGAGTCGACGGCCGCGATGGGATTGATATCAGGCACGCTGGCGGACCTGGGCCCAACGCCACCCACGGCGAACGCAGCTTTATGCGAGACCTCGACCATGCTCGGCATCTTGCGGACTCCGCCTGGCTGGAGGACAGTAGCCAGTGGATAGGCGAATGGCATACCCACCCAACCGGAGGACTCTCCCCGAGCGAGATCGATCTCCACTCGTACATGCGCCATCTGAACGATCCCGAATTGGGATTCGACCACTTCATCGCAATCATCGCCGGGTTCGATTCATCGGCACGAGTGGTCGTTGCAACCTGGCTGATAGAACGGGACCGAATCTGGCCAGTGATACCCACGAGGCTGCCTATCGCGCCTGCTGGAAACAGCGCAGACGCCAATGACGCGGTGAGGCACGCCGCCTTCATCGCTGAAGAACACAAGGAGATGCCATGACATCCGGTTCCGCCACTCCTGACCCCGTAGACCCTGTCTTCATCTCGTACCGCCAGAACGATGGCACGGATGTTGCTGCGGAGCTCGCCTGGCTCTTCCGCGCCGCCGGCATCCCTGTCTGGCGGGACCGAGACGATCTGCCCCCAGGCGACACCGAGGCGCGACTCAAGCAAGCGATAGCGGTCGGCATCTCCGGCGGCGTTCTCGTGACGACACCAGACGTGGTGAACAGCAGAGTCGTGAAGACGCTGGAAGCACCCCAACTCCTCGACCTACATGCCGACCACGAAGTGTTTGCACTCGGCATCACCAACTCGGTGAAGACAGAAGACGGCGGAACAGATTACAACGCTCCCGACCGTCTTCTGGAACTTCGTCCCGGCACCTTGAGCGGTGTAGATCAGCAGCCCGCTGAACGCAACGGTCTGCTCGCATTGATCCGTGGTTTCGTCTGGCACCGAATCGCGTCTCTTCGCGAGCGAATCGAGGTAACCGACCAAACGTTCCATCTGAGCCTCCAGACTCGAAACACGCCACAGGTCTATGACCGGACCGGCGACGAACTGGACATCCGGCTCCGACCCTCTGTTCATGAGCGGCTTCCGAGCGTCGGCGGACTCCACGACCTCAAGGACACCATCGGTCTCCTCCCCGATGCAGTGACCCGTTCTGGGGCACATCGCCTACGTGTCGCTGGAGGGGCTCATCTCTCCGTGGCCTTCGCAGTCGGGGCTGCCCTGCCATCGTCTCGTATCGGACACATGGACGTGATTGACCAACAGGGCGCCACTTGGGCGAGCGATGGTGAAGCGCGGTTCATCGCCCAACCACAAGTACAAGTCGCAGGAGAGGGGCGAAGTCCTTCGGCGATCACAGCCGGCCGGCCCTCCGTAGCCGTCTATGTCGATCTCCTGCCGCAACGCAGCGACACCGCCTTCGTTCGGTACATCGAAGCCCACGAACCGTTTCTCGCGGCTTGGCGTCATCTCACAAGTGCGAGCGGCACGCTACTCGACCCCTCTGATGCAGGCCTGATCGCCGCCGACGTTGCCGCGCACATTCGTGCCCTGTCGAACGACAACTCCAACGCCGAGGTGCACCTCCTGCTACGGTGCCCGTTCCCACTTGCGCTGCTCATCGGGAGGCTCACCAATACCCTGCGCGTGGTCGTCCACGAGTGGGATGACTCCGATCCCATCACTGGTGAAGATCACCGCGCAAGGTACGTGCCTACCCTTCGTGTACGTACGTCTGCAAGCGCAGGGGTGATCGAAGAGGTGCTTCTCCCGGATGCGTGTTGACTACGGCAGTCGGCGCGCTTCAGAGTGAGCGCTCGGCGCCATAGCGTCCCTGTGAATGCTGCGGTACTTCGCTCACCTCAGCGATGAAGCCACGAACTCGATCGAGGGCAGTTCGTGCTCGGGCGGCGTCGATCTTCTGCGCGGCGGACTCGGGCGGGGTGCCGAGGGGTGCGTCGTCGGTGACGCGGTAGCGGTCGCGGTATGCGGCGATCACGCGTGCGGCCTTGCGCCACGCTGTGGCTCGTCGTCGGTCGGCGGGAGGCGCTCCAAGGGCGTTCGTCCACGGTGCACTCTCGGTCAGCGCAGCTTCGAGTACGGCGTCGGCACGGGCCTCGATCAGCGCTTCTCGCTCGTCAAGGGCAGCTCGCATCTCGGCGTCGATGATGCCATGCGCCTGCGGGATGAGGCCGGCGATGAGTCGCGCTGGCTTGCGTGTCCTGCCGGAGCCTGCGGGACGCGCGGTCGCCCGCTCGACCCGGTAGTGGAGAACGGCGGCGATGTCGTCGGCGTCGCCGAATCCGCGCGCGGCCACGAGGCGCGGGAGGAGCGCATCGACATTGTGATGGTTGGCTTCGGCACGGCGGAGTTCAGCCGCGAGCGGGCCGAACGCATCGGACTCGACGGCGCTCTCGGCCTGTTCCGCGGTAAGCCCGGAGCCGCGGACGAGAGCGGCCCAACGGTCGTGCTGGGCAGCGGCGACGATGGTCTCGTACTCGGCGGCGAGCTGCGCGATGGAGCCCCACTGCTCCTGCTCGGCCACGATGGTCTCGTGCGCCGAGAGTTCGGCCGCGCTGTGCTGCAGAATGCCGTAGAGCACGCTTCGCGCAGTGGCATGCGGGTCGTCGCCGGGGTGTGGCTGCGCGTGGTCGTCGGCGCGGTCGAGAGTCACGTAGGCGTGGTTCGAGTGCCGGCCTCGGGTCATCGCGACGTAGAAGGTCTCCCTCGTCGAGGTCGGTTCGACCAGCACGTGCGCGGTGTCGGTCGTGACGCCTTGGGCGCGGTAGGCGGTGACTGCGTAGCCGAGATCGACATGCTCAGCCACATACGCAGCGGGGAGGACGATGCCGCCGCCGAACCTGCGCGCGCGCCTGCCAGCCCTGATGGTTCCGTCGTCGCGGATCGAGGTGCCGGTCCCGTAGTCGCGTGCGATGGTGATGGTCCCGTCGTCACCGACGGCGGTTACGGTCCAGATGTCGCCGTTGCGCACCCAGTCCCGCCCGGCCAGGGTGCGCAGGCTCCGGTTGTTGAGTCGCGTGATGATGGTGTCGCCGACGCCTGCGGCGGTGCCGTCGCGCAGTTCGACTTCGCGGTCGGGGTTCAGCGTCTTGTTGAGGATCAGGTCGGCGCGGGCGCGCCGGTTCAGTGCGGTCACGTCTTCATGGGTCTCGGCGATCATCACAGACACCAGTCCCGCGTCGCGGTCGGCGCGCCAGGCGTTGTAGGCGGCCTCTGTCATGGCCTCGCCGTCGCCATCTGTGATGCGCTCATGGACGAGGTAGGTGTCGATGGCTTGGGTTCGTCCCTGGCGTAGTTCGAGTGAGGCGGTCTTCTCCCAGGCGTGGGTGAAGCGGTGAACGTCGACAAGTTCGGGGGTGTCGGCTCTGTCTCTGGCGATCATCGCGAACGCGCCGCCGGCGTCTACGGATTGCAGTTGGGCGTAGTCGCCGACCAGGAGTACCTTCGCGCCCGCGTTCTGGGCGAGGTGGGTGATGCGGTCCAGGGACAGGGTGCCGGCGAGGGAGGCTTCGTCGATGATGACGAGTTGGCCCGCCTCGAAGGTGGTGCCGTGGAGGAGGTGGTTCTGCCACCACTTCGCCGTGTTCTCCGTCGCGATCCCGAGATCGTCGGCGAGGACCTGGGCTGCGACCGCTGACGGCGCCAGCCCGACGACGGACCCGGAGCCATGCTCGGCCTCCCAGGCGCGGCGGAGTGCGTTCATGGCGGTGGTCTTGCCCGCCCCGGCGGGGCCGACGAGAACATCGAGGAGGCGTCCTGATACCGCGATGCGGGTCAGGGCGTCGGCTTGGTCGTCGCCGAGCATCCGGCCGTCTGCGTCAGGACTGCGCGTGATCGTCTCAACGGTTGCGAGAGGCACTGTCGGACCGGCCAAGTTCGCCGCTCGTTCGAGGAGTCTGTCCTCGGCCGCGAGCTGGGTCTCGGAGGTGAACACGGTCGAGCTCTTCGGTCGGAACACCGAGCTGCCGTCGGGCCGGCGGAACACGACCGGAGAGGCTGCGAGTTCAGGCGGAGTCAGCCGGAGCGAGACGAGTTCGGCGGCGTCGGCGGTCATCGCGACGATGGCTTCCCGGTCTTGCATGGTGGCGAAGCGCCAGCCCATCGTCTGCCGGGATGCCTCGGCCATGAGATTCCATCGCCGCCAGGTCGAGCGCTTCTCACCGACCACCTCGACGACCGAACGCCCCAACTCGCCAATCACGTCGAGCGGCACGTCATCGGCGCGCAGCAGGAGCGGCTTGTCGTTGTCGGTGACCTCGCGTGCCCACGTCGTCGCGTCCCGGCCGAGCGTCTTCGTGGCGCGGTCCCGCCACTCGGCGGTCAGGTCAGCCAAGGATCGGACCTGCTTCTCTGGGCGGGTCGCGAGTGTGGCTTGGGCTCGCAGTTTGAGGATTGTTGCGTTCGATGGTTGGCGTCCGTGTTGAGCGACGTACTCGTCGATGAGCCGGTTCTTCTCGGCGTCGATGTGGCGGGCGCGGGTAGAGAACTCTGTGACCAGTTCTTCTGGGACTCCCGTGATCGCCCATGCTGGGTTCCGGTCACGGCCCATCTCGCGCGCTTCCCAGGAGAGGCCGAAGGTGCGCGTCATGTGGTCGGCGAACACGGCTTCGTGTAGTTCGGAGAGCGCCACGACGGCGGCGTGCATCGGTCTGCCGTCAAGCGAGCGCCACTTCCCGTCGAGGACGGTCTTGGCCTTGTTGCTGATGACGACGTGCGTGTGGAGGTGGGGGTCGCCGGCGCGGGAGTCGAAGTGATCGAATGCGGTCGCGATGAGTCCGGTGACATCGACCTGCGCAACCGCGCCATCTCCGGCGGTTGCGCCCGTGCGGGTGGCTGCAACCTCGCGTTCCATGAACGCAGCCACCTCCGCAACCGCTCGATGATGCGCCTCCGCGATCAGCGCTTGGACCCCGGCGTCTGCGACCGCCCACAACACTGACGCGGACTTCGGGATCGAGAAGGTGAAGTCGAAGCCAGCTACCGCGCGTCGTGTGCTCCGGGCAGTCTCCTCGGCAACGATCTGCGCGACGGCCTCGCCCTTGGCGCCAGGCGTCATCGTCGGTTCGAGGTCGGCGATGCGCGCCTCGATCCGCTCCGCCTGGCTCCTGTAGGTCGGGAAGGAACGACCGAGCGGCTGGTCGGTGATCGGATCATGGCCAGTCCCCATCAGTAGCTGGAGTTGGTGTTCTGATACTCGGTCGCCCAACTGAATCTCGCCCTTGCCGAGGGCCGCTACGCCCGCGCCGACCCAGCGGCCGGGCGGGGTGCCTACTTCCATGTAGTAGCGAGTGAGTGGCGTCGAGAGCGGCCTGTTGCCGTCGGCTGCCGCGACGGTCTTGAGCAGGTACTTATAGCCGTCACCTGCCGACATCACGCGCATCGAAACCGTCATGCTCACCTCCGCTCCTGCCGGGCAGGTGAGCACCCTCACCCGGTGACCTCTGCCGCGGTAATGCCCGGCTACCTCGATCTGCAAGACGCGTGGCAGTTCCGATGGTAGGCCGAGCGAGAGGTGGATCGGTGCTGGCCTGACGGGCAAGAGTAGGCATGCCTCGTCGTGTTGTTAGCGAGTCAGCGGTTGGCGGTTGAGCGGGGCGTGCACCTGACAGGTGACCGGCCCGGGCGAAGGGGCTCCGCGAGGAGTTCGAGTCCGGGGTTACCGAACTGCCGGAGCCCTCATGTACACCTTCCTGAACCGCGACGACAGACCGCTTCGAGTCGGATCGCTGTTCTCCGGCTACGGAGGGCTCGACCTGGCCGTGGAACACGTCTTCGACGCCGAGACCGTCTGGTTCTCCGAACTCAATGAGCCCGTCGCCCGCGTCTTCGCCCACCACTGGCCCGACGCTCCGAACCTCGGCGACATCACCACCATTGATTGGCACGCGGTCGAGCCCGTGGACATCCTCACAGGCGGGTTTCCCTGCCAATCCGTTTCGACCGTCGGCAAACGTGCCGGCTTTGCTCCCGGCGCCGCCTCCGGGCTCTGGTCCCACATGGCCGCCGCAATCGAAGCACTGCAACCCAGGCTCGTCGTGATCGAGAACGTCCGCGGGCTGCTGTCCACCCCCGCCCAGCGCACGACCTCAGAAGGGACAGACGATGAACACCGCAAACCCGACACCTCAACCGCCGAGCAGGACGCGGCAGCAACCCTTCGCGATCTGGAACCCGAACCGTGGCATCTGGGAGACGACGCAGCCCGACCTCTCAGGGCGGCCGGCGCCGTTCTCGGCGATCTGGTCGACCTGCGGCGAGACGCACGGTGGGTCGGCCTACCGGCATCGCTTGTCGGCGCTCCTCACCACCGCTTCCGCATCTTCATCCTCGCCCACCCCCAAGACCCTGTTCCGCACACCGCTGGCCTCGGACTCCTCCCGCGGCGGGGAGACCCTGGAACGCGTGCGAGCCAGACGGGGCACGATCGCCCTGTCACACCAGATCATCGACCTCGCCCTGCACGGACCCAATGGCTCACCGAGGCAGAGCAACGAGTCGGAGACACTGTGGTCCCTGATCGAGGACATCTTCGACGCTGGGGACGCTACGCCCAAGCAGTCGCACGGTGGGAACACATCACCGGACGAGACGCCCCCGCACCCGCACTCCTGAACGAGCACGCAGAACCGAGACCGTCTCCGGAGTTCGTGGAATGGCTCATGGGCATCCCCAGTGGGTGGATCACAGACCCCCATCTCGATCTCACGCCGAACCAGCAGATGCCGCCCTTGGCAACGGCGTCCTCCCGCTGCAAGCAGTCGCCGCTCTTGATGCCCTCCTCGGAAGACCGCGACGCTGAGACGCGGGCGGATCATCGGCCAGTAGTCCGAGTTCTACGAAGAGTCCGGGAACCCAGCAGCGCGGTGATGTGTGGGGAGGCTCATCAGTGGTCAAGTCCGCTGGGGTGGTGTACGAGGTTGATCCCTCGGTTGGGCGTGTCGGTCAGGCCGTGAGGGCCTGGAGTTCGGGTTCGGTCACCTCCTCGAC
>MDSZ01189895.1_pt1 | contig 12672 bp, 9 predicted proteins | sample 811201 | NCBI WGS metagenome assembly MDSZ01 (sample SAMN05326647, study PRJNA326480) | marine metagenome | isolation source: seawater | place: Indian Ocean: North | collected 2010
TGTATAAAGCAAATTAATAATCAATCTATTTTAGCAACAAACTTAATATTTATTAATGATGGAAATAATTTTTCATTTTTAGAAGATACTTTAAGAAAATCTTTAAATTCAAAAATAAATTTAATTTATATAAAAAACCCAAAAAATATTGGTGCCGCCTTGTCTCTTGAGCAAAACTTTAAAAAAATACGATCTGAATATTTTTATAATATTGCTACAGACGATTTAGTATCAAGATTTTTTATTGAAAAATCTTTAAAACCATTAATTACAAGAAAAGGTGCTGCATTTATATTTTCAAATTCGATTTATAAAATAGAAAAAAATAAACGAAAAGTTAAAATCAAATTTTCCTTTTTCATAAATAATAAATTTTATTCCTCAAAAGAAGTTATAAATACTTTTAAAAAGTATCAATTTAAAATTTATCACAATACAATAATTTTTAATTCAAAAATTTTCTTGAAAAAAAATCTATTTAGAAAAATTTATGGTAAAGAATGTGATATGATCAATTTACTATATCTATCTTTTAAAAATGGATTTATTTACTTAAATAAAGAATTAGCATACTTTGTAATAAGAAAGGGACAGCAAGGTAAAGAGCATAAAAAAATCCATCAACAAATTAAAATACTGGAGACTTTAAAAAAAAAAAGAGAAGAAATTTTATTTTTTATTTACAAAATTAGGATTACATTTTGATATTATTCCTTTGGGAATAATAAAATTAATACTAAATAAATTATATGAAGCAATAAATATGAAATGGTTTTTAAGGTCAACTAAATTTTATTTATGGAAAAAAATAAGATATCTATTGCCAGAGAAAATAATTATACTTTTGTTTAAATATTTAAAATAATTTTTTTTTATAATTTTCTAAATAAAATATAAATGACAATGGCATAAAAATTAAAATTGAAAGATAATTATTAAAAAAATTTCCAGTTGGCATAAGAGGAAATAATGAAATCAATATATGAGAATAGCACAATATTAAACCTAGATTTTTCTGCGATCTATCATCAAAAAATATTTTTTTAAAAGTTTTAAATAAAATATATAAATAAAACACCACTAAAAACAAAAAACCTACAATCCCCAGTTCTGCTAAAAACTGTATGTAAAAATTATGAGGATGAGTTGAACAACTATTTTCATTAAAAACAAATTTTTTATCATTACAAAGTGTTCTAAAAGATTTTACACCATGACCAAAATAGGGCCTATTTTTAAACATTCTAATAGCCGAAATGGCATGTGCCTCATGTATTGGAGAGAAAAAATTTATTTTTTTTTCATCTTTAATATAAATCTGAGAAATAGATTTTTTTAACATTCTATCAAAAGCATTGAAATTTAATATTAAAGATAGACCAACAAATACAACAAATGTTATTGTAAACTTGAAAAAAAATGCTCGCTTATTCTCCAATGTAAAAAATATTATAAATATAAATAATAGAAACATAAAAAAAGCTGTTCTTTCGCCAGATAAGAAAATCATAACACCAAAAATACTTGTGATAACAAATAGTGAATTTTGGAATTTTTTTGGTTTAAATAAAACAAAATATAATAAAACAAAAGGTAAATGTCTTATTAAAAAGCTACCATAAATTTTTTCCTCAAGAAAAAAACTTGTTATTCTTACTGGATCATGCATTTTTAGACCAACTGTGTTATACCCAAAAATATATTGGGTTAGGCCGTCAAAAATTAATAAAATACAGATAATTAAATTTACTAATAGATATTTCTTTAAAAATATTTCATCTTTTATAAAGAAATATCCTAAAAAAATAAAAAAAATATAAAATCTAAAATGAGGGATTGTTGATTTTAGCGAGAAATAGTTAAAATTAATTATTGCAGAATTGATATTCAATAAAATAAAAAAAGAAAAAAAAAAAGTCAAAATTTTTAAGTTGATTACTTTATGAATTTTTTTTAAAAAAATTTTATCCAGATAAAATATGAATATTATTGTAAATATTGCGATTGTAAAATCTGGTAAAAAAGGTCCTGAAACTAAAAATATTGGAAATAACAACAATGAGTAATAAAATTTATCTTTAAAATTTTCAAAAAATTTTTTTTTCATTTAAATCATTTAAAATTTGTTGCGCTCTATTATCCCATCTGTGAGTTCTTTTTACTTCCTCATGAGCTTTTAAAACTATTTTGTTTCTTTTTTCCTCATTTTTTAAGAAATAATCTATAACTTTTTCAAAGTTTTCAATATCATAGGAAGCATAATGAACATTTTCATCAAAAAAATTATTTAATGAAGTTTCATTTTCAAAAGAATTTTTATGCATCAAAACAAATCCACCACATCCCATCGACTCTAACACTCTACTATGCATTCCATGACCATGATTATTATTGTTGATATTAATTTTGCAATTTTGATAAAAATTTTTTAAAAATTGCTCATCATAATAATTTTTGATTTTAAATTGATTCACATTTTTCCAATTTTTATGGTCTAGCCCAGGGCCTGAAAATACAATTTTTTTTTTTGAATTTAGGATTAGTTCGCTTAATATAAAGCGGTCTATTGCTCTAGGAAATTCTCTAGTAAGATAATTATATGCACTGAAGAAATATTTTGATTTATTTTGGTCAATATTCAATTTTTTTTTTATTTTTTTTTCTAAATTTAAAATATCAAGAGATCCTGATAATGGTTCATAATTTTTTTTTATAATTGATTTTATTTTAAAAAAAAACATATGGTTAGAATTTTTTTTATAGAGAAATCTGATAAATGGAAGAAATATAGAACTATCTAATATCTTAACAATTAAATAATTTAATTTAAGAAATTTTAATAGTCTTATTAAATAGTTGCTTTTTGGCGCTTCGACTTTAGCAGTATTACGATTATGTTTATTCTTCTCAAAATATTTACCTACAAAATTGAAATTAAAAAAATCTAGGATTTTATATTTTAAGTTAAATAAGTAATTTTCTGTAATTGTTGCATTTTTATATATATCATATCTTTTTTTTAGATTTAACTTATCAATATAAACACTCTTTCTATCAAAGTATGATAAATTGCTAAAATAACCTAACATTCCTATATCAAACTTTGATTGATTTAATTTAAAATTTGATAAGAAATACTCTGAAACACCTGTAAAAAGATAAGAGTTTCTTATATTAATCTCCTTTCTAAAACCTAGATTTTTTTTATCTGCTAAAAAATAAATTATATCTCGATCTCTCAAATCAGCCTGATCATAATTGGTCAAAGTGTTCAGAAAAACATCTTGTATCCAAATAATACAACGAAAGTTTTTTTTTTTTCTTAAGCTTTTAGAGGGAAATTGATTTATTAAAAATAATATATCAACTTCTTCTACTCTTGTTATTTCCTTTTCTATGTCTTCTGATTTTATTAGATTATTATTTAATAATACACATTTATGATTAAATTTTTCGAGTGATTGTTTAAGATTTTTTAATAACCTTAAATCATAAAAATTTGAGGTCGGAGGAATAATTAAAAATTTCAATTTTCTCCAATATGCTATTTATAAATATTTCTAATTAAATGAAATTTATGTGATTAGGTTTTTTTAAATTATTAGAATCATAAAGACTTTTTTCTCCTTTTACGTGAGAGTCTAATGCTTCGTTAACCTTATGTTGTAAACAAAGTGAACCACACATTTTTTGAGCATTAAAATTTGGGGATGATAGATAGTCCATAACATCCCAATATTCTTTCGAATTAACAATATCCTTAAATCTTTTATTTACTATGTTGCCTATGTGAAATTTTTTATATTTTTCGTTAAATAGCATTCCGCAAGGCGCAACTAAGCCTGAACCAGAGATCTGTATCATAAATGGCGCTCCAAAACATCTTTGATATTTTCTTATTCCTTGGTCCATAATTTTTGACCATTTGATAATTACTTTATATTCATCATCTGAAAGTTTCTCTGCGTTTTTTAAAAGGTCATGGTATTTTTCATAATCGTCATAATTAATTCCAAGACCGCCATCCTCATTATCTGAACAGTGTTTAATTATTGCATAGTCTGGTCTTAATTCTTTACCTAGGTTCGCCAATGGCATTATTTGGTCAGCATCTTGTGGCATTAAAACCATTTGCATTCCAATAGTAACATCAAGGTTGTCTCTTTTTTTAATTTCAACCATATCTTTGATGTTTTGACAAACTCTATCAAATGAGCTTTCTTTACAGCCCATGATTTCTGCGTAGCGCTTTCTTTCTCCTGCAGAAAAATTGACTCTTAGATATGTAAGATATGGAAGGACCTCTTCAAGCTTATTCCTTGTCAGAACAAAAGCGTTAGAACCAACTGCCATGGAAATACCTAATTCATGTCCTTTTCTACAAGCATCAATAAAAACTGGAGATATAGTACTTTCACCGTCAGATACAAAACTAATAGCCTTAACACCCATCTCCGCACAATCTTCTAGAAAATCAAATATGACTTGTTTTGTAATTACTTCTCTTGAATTTTCTTGGAACATTGCATAACAGAAGCCACATGAGTAATTACATGCCCTTGTAAGTGCCATATCGATTGTAATTGGGGCAATCCTTTCACCCCTCTCCCATGCTTCAATTCTTTCTTTATGCCATGAAATTTTTGTACCATCCAACAATAATTCTTTTTTATCTTCTGTGCTAAGTTTAATCATTCTATTAAATTGGAGAATTTTTCATTCTTAATTTATTTTCATCTTTTAATTCTTTATAAAAAACTTCTAATCTTTTATCAATATTTTCTTTTATATATTTCTCAAAATTTAATAATCTTGAGGACTTAGAATAAGCATCTACGCTACTTTTAATATCTACTGTAACTTTAAATCCATCTTCTAATTCTGAAAAAAGTATCTTATTGTCATGCTGATTCAAATTAAATTTATCTATTGTTTGATTTATTTTTTTTATTTTTTCGTCTATCGATAATTTTGACCACTTGTCCGAAATTTTTAAATCGTATAAATTTTTTTTTAATTTAGAATTTTGTAAAATATTAAATTCTTTCCATATAACAAATAATGAATTTTGGATTTCGGGAAAAATCTTTCTTACAAAAAGTTGAGAAATTGAACCATTAACATAATCCCTTAAATTTTTTGGTCTAATATTTGTTTCAAGTTTTATTAATCCATGCTCACATACTTCAAACAAGGGTGTTCCAATATTTACCTCTTTAAAAAAAGAAATTAATTTTTTTTCGTGTTTAGATGAATTTTTATCACAAAATATATTTACAACTTTTTCTTCATTAAGTTTTAAATAAAAATATGTGTTATTAATTTTTATTTTTTTTATATTAATTAAATTTTCGTTTTCATTTAAATTTTCAATATTTGGGTCTTTTAAAGTTTCCAAATTTAATAAATATAATTCTTTTATTTTTTTTATTGTATTATTATCAATTTTTTTAAATGAAAAACTTGAATGATGAATTGTTTTTTGATTATTAATTTTATTTTTATTACTTGATTCTAAGATTTCTTTATTAATGGTATAAAAATTTTTTTCATTTACATTAGAAACCTTTAATAAAATATTTTTTTGATTAATTTCAAAATTGCAAATTGAAAACTTTTTCAAGCTATCAACTACTTGCTCGGGTTTAATTGGCTTTATAGTATTAAGATCTATTGATATTTTAAAATCTTTAATATTATTTTCACTTAAAGAATAAATCATACTCATTAAGCTTTTAATAATATTGTCTTCGGGTACCCAAAATTGAAGATTTTCAGATCCAAAATCTCGTAGTTTATCTACAAGCATGTTATTGTGTTTCTTTACTTCTGTATCATAATTTAGTTCTAGCATAGGATTTATTTGAAATTTAAGTCTATTTACTAATCTCGAAAGACAATTTGCTCTTTAATAGATTTTCGAGCAGCTGGGTTCATTATACTCTTTCTTGCATCGGCTCTTGAATATGATGGAAAATTGTCTTCTTTTTTTCTATCATATTTCACACCTTCTGCTCTCGATTTTCTATATGGAGCCTCCTCATTACTTACAGATATGAAAATTGTATCTTTATTTTGCTCATAGTCGTCCATATTTAACATATCCTTAATTTTTTCTTGTGCTAAAATTTTAATTTTATCATCTCCATACTCGTTAGCTTGATCTAAATGCAATTTTGCTGCTCTATATTCTTTTAAAAAAATTAATGACTGAGCAAATTCAATGTGAAGCTGATAATTAAACGGATTATGTCTTAAATCCCATCCAACTTTTCTAAAGTAAGATATTTTTTCCTCTAAAGTTGAATTTTGATTAACTTCTTTAATACGACTCTCTGTTTTTTCATCTTGAATTTGAGTAATTGAATTGTTTTTCTTAAATATCTTTCTATATATCTTGGCAGGAACTTTTCTAAGAATGTGATATATAGTTCCTAGTATTAAAACCAATTTTCTTTTAGAAGTAAGCTTGGGGTTTAGTATAATTGGTAGTATTGCTTGAAAATATTTGTTTTTTATTTTTACGTAAATTGATGAAATTAAACTTTTAATTTTGTTGTTTATAATTTTTGCTTTTGAACTAATCACGCTTGCTTTTGATTTAAAATTTAAATCCTTTGTATTTCTTATCTTAAAGTCCTCAGTAATTAATTCTTTTGAAGTCTCTAAATTTATTGAATTATCTGGCTCATTTGATTTTTCATTAGGTATGTCAATTCTAGCTCTGCAATGTTTGCACTGCAATTTAATAAAAATTCCTTGTTCTGCTTTATCTCTTAAAATTATTTCTTTATAATTATTCTCTTCATCACAATTCCAGCAGTTTAGATCTATGTCCCAAGCAGTATTTCTACCTTTAGTTTGTATTTCAGATTTAGACCAATTTACTCTTTTTTTAGGAAGTTTTAATAAGCTATCGTTATGAACCCAAATCTGAAATTCTATATGTTCTAGATTCTTTAAATTCATATTAGATATATTTAAATTTACTGGTAGTTCCAAAGAGTATTTAACTCTATCAGGTATCATTCCATCCCGTTCAGCCATTATATAATCAGGGCTACCTGGAAATACTAAAAGTCTATTTAAGTGAACACTATATTGTCTATTTTCAGCCCACCATTGCATAGTTTCATTTGCTGTTTCAATTGTTTCTGCGGTATCACCAAAAATAAAATTTCCCTGCAAACCAATATTTCTCTCGAAAGTATTTTTCAAAGTAAGGTCTATTCTTGGTTTTTTAGCTTTTTTCTGCATGCTCTCAAGAACCTTAGGGCTCATACTTTCCATACCATAACTGATTATAGCGCAACCTGAGTCTTTCATTATATCTAAAATTTCGGGATCAGCGCTGTTAACATGTAGTTGTACTAACCAATTCAATTTATAATCTTTAATTCTTTTACAGAACTCAATTAATCTTGGTTTTCTTAAAGAGAATAATTCATCCAAAATTGATATAAATGTTAAATCATATTTTCCTAGTAGATGATCTAATTCCATAAAATACTCATCTAAAGATCTTTCTCTGTAAACTTTACCAACAGGATGAAAACAAAATGTACAGCTATACGGACATGATCTGCTTGTAATCATATCGATTGATTTAGGGTTCTTGATTTTTGAAGAACTTAAAAAATAAGTATCATTTTCCTTCTGCATTTTAAAATGATGCTCAAAACCTAATATATCATAATCAGGCCATGCTATTTTTGATAAATCCATTTCTGCAGGTTGATCTAAAGTCTTTTGAGTCTTATTTTCATGCTTAAATATAATTCCTTTTACATTTCTAGGATCGCTCTTATCTTTTATACATTTTAATAAGTTTTTAATTACTGTCTCACCCTCTCCAAAAACACCATAGTCAATTTTCATTAAATCTAATGCAATCAACGGGTCACTACTAACAACTCCTCCACCACCAATACTAATAATTTTTGGGTTTGCGCTTTTTGCTGAAGAAAAAATATCTCTTACATTTGATATGAATGAGGATATTGCACCAGTCATTATTACATCTAAAGAATTTTTTTTTACAAAATCTGATACTAAGTCTTTTGTTTGACCAAATTCATGATTCAAATTTAAGCCAAAAAGTTCATGGCCATCTGATTTTACTGCCGAAGCAATGTATGCTAAACCTAGAGGTATTTGATAATAATCCCCATAGTTTTGAATAAATCTTGGTACAACAATTCCAACTCTCATAATTTATTTATATAATATATATTTTTTACGACAAGTTAATAAAGCATTTATTAACAAAAAAACTTAAAATTAAATCATTTAATTTTTTTGGTTCGGATATCTATTAATTTTCCACAAGTTTTTGCAAATGGCTCGAATTTTAGACCTTGCTTAATTGCTTTAGAATTGTCTATGTCATACAAATATTTGAAACTTTGTGACAAATTTGCCCATTCATAAATATTGTTTAAATTTAAATTATGAATAAATTTCTGACTAGCATGCCAATGGTAGTTCTTTTTTAATTTATATATAAATAAAATTTTATCTAAAACCTCCTTTATTTTTATACTCGGTCCAGTTACATTAAAAGTTCCAAATATGTTTGATTGAATTATAGTTACTATAAATTTAGCAAAATCTTTGACATCTAGAACTTGCCAAAGATCATCTGGGGTTCCGGGTAAAAAAAAATCTTTTCCTTTGTAGATTTTTTCTAATAAGAAAATTAACCTCTTTGAAGGATCATTTAGTCCCGTTATATAACCTGGTCTTAAAATTACATGATTATTGGGAAAAAATTTTTTTAATATTTTTTCACAACTAGATTTTAATGGACCATAATTTTTTTTATTCAAAGTTCTAAATCTTTCAAACATTAGTGGATTAAAGGTTGGATAAGTTTCATCTATTTTCGGAGCAGACATATTTTTATAAACATTTACTGTTGAAATAAAAATGTATGCTTTACATTTATCAGAGAAAAATTTAGAAGAATTTTCTAATTGAGCAGGAAAATAGCCAGAGGTATCAATTACAAAATCCCAATCCTTATTAAGTATTTTGATGAAATTTAAATCACGATTACCTTTTATGCTATTAACACCGACTGGGACATTTCTTATTCCTCTAGTGAATACTGTAACTTTGTAATTTTCTTTTAAAAGATATTTTATTAAAATAGGTCCTATAAAATTAGTTCCACCTATTATTAAAATATTCATTTTAAAATTAAAAGTTTAATTTAAATATTAATTTGTATTAAGGGAAAAATTTTACAAATTTCTTACTTTATCATATATACCTGGGACTTGTGCAACGCCGGCTGCAAAAAAACTTCTATCATCGTTATAATCTTGTTCTCGATTTTTAATACAAAAATTGAAATAATCGCAAGTTTTGCATCCCTCAACATCTTTTATAATATTCTCTCTAATTTTATTTGCTTTAGCACCATTCCAAATTTCTGAAAGTGAATTTTCATATATGTTACCTATAACCCAATCTCTTCTGTTACATAAATCTACATAACCATCCCATCTTATTCGGCAATATAAAAACGCGGATTTACAATCAACACTCATACCTGGCCATGGGCCATCTAGAATATCTTGTCTTGGTTCAGGCAAGATTTTATAATTTGTATCCTTTGAGAATATAGTTGCTCCATGTAAAAAAATATTTTCGGGTTTTTGAAAATTTTTAGAACCATAGTAACCATTTTTTACTCCAATTCTCATTTGGTTTTTAACTAGGTCGTTTGCGATATCTTTAAAAGTTTTAAATAGCTCATCTTTATATGGTAACAATATTTCTTTTAAAACTTCTTCATCAGTAGATCTAGCTTGAGCAATACACAACCTCACAAGATCAAATCCATGCTTATTCCATTCTCTTATCATATCTACTGACTCAGATAAATTTGATTTTACTACTGTGGAATTTATTGCTGTATATGAACCATTTGATTTTACAATTTCCGCCATTTTTAAAATGTTCGATTTAACTAATTCAAAATCTGCATCCTTTCTTGTATATTCAAATGACTCTTTCGAATATCCATCAAAGGAAGCTTGGTAAATATTAAATTTTATATCTCTTAGAATTTTTTCATCATATAAATGAAATTTAGTGGCGTTACTTAAAAAGTCTACTTTCCAGTTTCTCTTTACAATAAGCTTCAATAAATCTGGAAAATTTGGATGGATTGTTGGCTCGTACTCAGAACCTAGATTTATATGGCAATCATTAAACCCTTTAGTAGCTTCCTCTAATTTTCTAATATCTAAAAATTGAGGTTTTTTATTACTATGCGTTGGAACATGACACATAATGCATCTGAGGTTGCAACTATAAGTCGGTTCAATCTCTATTAAACTTGGTCTATCAGGAGCAGGTTGATATTTTTTTTTAAATATGGATAGCATTGTCAAATATTAAAGATTACTTATATATAATAAGGATATTATTTCAATTCAAAACTCAATTATCAATAAATTTAACTTCTAAATTAACAAAACCCACTTGATTAGGTGTTGCCTCTGTGATTATTTGACAAACTGATCTTCTAATATCTAAAAATTTTTGCTCACCATTTTTATATCGATGACATCCTAAGTTTAAAAAGTACCTACTTGAACCAGATAATGAAGATCTAAAAATGAAATGAACAGTTTTTATCTCCCCCTTTTTTCCCTGTAAAAATTTTACGTTTATCATATCCAAATTTGTTCCAAAAACATAAACACCTTCAACAGATACAATACCAAAACCGACTGATACTCCAGACAATTCTTTTTCAAATTTAAGAGATATTGAAAGTTTTACATTTGATCCAGACTTAATAACTTTTGGGTTTAAAATACCATCAACTAAAAAATTAAAATCTATTATTTTAACTTCCCCATCACCCATTCTTACCTCGTGTGGATTATAAAAAGGTTTAGTATGAATTATATCAGACCCTTGGGTTTCTAAATTTTTTTTTAATTCTATATCTTTTTTATTATTTACATTTTGTGACAATTTTATTCCTGATCCAGAGATAATATTTTGATAATGCTCTGTAGCTGCTTTAATTTTTCCAATATATTCTAATTTTCCTTTATTCAATACAACTCCCCTATTACAAAATCTTAACAAAGTTTCAGGATGATGAGATACTATTAACATCGTTTTACCTAGGTCTACAAATTCTCGCATTTTTTCATAGCATCTATGTTGAAATGAAATGTCACCAACACTCAATGCTTCGTCTACTATCAACACATCTGGATTAACATGTATTGCAGATGAAAAAGCCAATCTTGCAAACATTCCTGAAGAATATTTTTTTACAGGCTGTTCAAAAAAAAATCCAATATCAGCAAATTTTTCAATATCTGGCATTTTTTTATTTATCTCGTCTCTAGAAACTCCTAGAATATCTGCGTTTAATAAAACATTATCTCTTCCTGTAAATTCTGGGTTAAAACCAGCACCTAATTCTAACAGAGATGCAATATTTCCATTTACATCAACTGAGCCATTAGTTGGTTTCATTATTGAACATATAATTTGTAATAACGTAGATTTACCAGAACCATTAGGTCCAATTAAACCTAAAATTTCTCCTCTATAAACATCGAAAGAAATATCTTGCAATGCCCAGAATTCATTTAATATTTTTTTTTTTAATATCTTTGATTTTAACCATCTGTAAGGAGATGAATGTAAAAAAAATTTTTTGCTTATATTTTTAATTTTTATACTTACTTCTTTATTTATATTTCTAATTTTTTTTTCTTCAAATAACATCAGGGAAATAAGGTTTTAAATTGTCAAAAGTTGTTTTACCAACATACAATAATAATAAAGTAAAAACCCAGAAATATAAACTTTGGTTAAATTCCGGTAATATTACAGTTTCATATACCAATGAGTTTCTATATCCATCAATAAAATATGTAATTGGATTTATATCTATTATAAAATGAAATCTCTCAGGTATCATTTCTTTTGACCAAACTATAGGTGTTGACCAAAATAATAGATTTAGAAAAATTCCTAGCCCATGACCTATATCTCTGTAATAAACTTGTAGTGAGGATAAAATCCAACCTAAACCAAGCATAAAAAAACAAGTACATGCAAAATAATATAAAACCAATATTCTTGAAAATAAGAAAGGTATTTCATGAAATACTAAAATTAAAAATAAAATAAACGCGAAAATAATATGAACAATCGTACCAGAAACAATAGATACAAAGGGCAGTGTCTCAATTGGAAAAATTGTTTTTTTAACCAAATAATTATGACTTACAACAGAAGTTGTTATTGACTGAAGTGTTTCAGCAAAAAAAAAACCACGGAACTAAGCCACATATAAACCAGACAACAAATGTAGTGCCTGTTGGCCCTTGAGCCTTAAAACCAATAGCGAATACAAAATAGTAAATAGTAATAAGTGCTAATGGTTGTGCTACAGCCCAAAACAATCCTCCAACAGTCCCAGCAAACCTAGATTTTATTTGATTTTTAGAAAGGGCCCAAATTGTTTGTTTTTGCTCTTTTATTTTTTGGATTAAATCTTTCATATGTATTCAGGTCAATAATTAAATGTTCTTTTTATTATATTAATATAAGAAATAAAACAAAATCCTAAATTTTAGTATGGTAAAAAAAATAAAAACTGTGTAGATACATCAAATTTTTAATGAA
>MDSZ01199925.1_pt1 | contig 12672 bp, 16 predicted proteins | sample 811201 | NCBI WGS metagenome assembly MDSZ01 (sample SAMN05326647, study PRJNA326480) | marine metagenome | isolation source: seawater | place: Indian Ocean: North | collected 2010
CAAGACCAATGTGGATTCAAAAAAGAAGATGGTACATATCTAACTGCCGAAGACTATGTTGAATTGAAATCTAATCACAGAGGTAAGTACAAAGAACACGGTGAATGGGTTAAACCTGTATTTCCAACAAATATAAGTTTACAAGGTTCACCAATGACACCATATATCTTTGATGACAGATGTAGTTATGAAGACGCTGGTGAGGCTTTGTTAGAGTGGTATAAAGTAGGTCCTGAAGAACGAGAGAGATGTGGTAAACTAGGATATGAATTTGTAAAAAATGAAGAAGTCATGATGGATGCAAAAGAAATGTGTAATGCATTTTCAAACGCCATAGATACCACTTTAGAAAATTGGAAACCAAGAGAAAAATATACATTGGAGGTTATGTAATGAAAAAATTAATGTTGATATGTGCACCAGCTAGTTCAAGAAGTGGTTATGGAGACCACGCAAGAGATTTAATTCATTCATTTTCAGAGTTTAAAGATTACGATATCTTAATAATGGATGTTCGATGGGGTGATTGTCCAAAAAATGCTTTAGATTCAAATAATTCTAAAGATAAATTTATATTAGATAGAATATTACAACCTCAACAAATGCAAGAACTAAACACGAAACCAGAAGTTTATGTGGATATTAGAATACCAAATGAATTTCAACAACTTGGTAAATATAATATAGGAATAACAGCGGGTGTTGAAACTGATGTGATATCACAAGAATGGATAGAGGGGTGTAATAAAATGGATTTAGTCATCGTTCCATCAGAACATGCTAAAGCTGGAATTGTCAGTACTTCTTTTGATAAAATACAACAATTTCCTGATGGTAAACAAGAAAAGGTTGGAGAATTAAAAGTTACAACACCTGTTGAAGTTGTCTTTGAGGGTGTTCGTGATGACATATTTAAACCTTTAGAATCTAAAGATATACCAAAAAAACTTTATAATAAGATAGATAGAATGGTGCATGAAGATTTTGCTTTTCTTTTTTTAGGACAATGGTGTGGAGGAGGATTTGGTCAAGACAGAAAAGATATTGGAAGAATGATTAAAGTTTTTTATGAATCATTTGCTAACAAAAAGAAACAACCAGCATTGATATTAAAAACAAATGGTGCCGGATTTTCTGTGATGGATTCAGAAGAAATAAAAACTAAAATTAAAAATATTAAATCAATGTTTCCATCAGAGTGGAATTTACCAAATGTTTATCTACTACATGGTTCTCTTTCAACTGAAGAAATAAATGGATTATATAATCATCCAAAAGTTAAATGTATGGTATCTTTAACTCACGGTGAAGGATTTGGTAGACCACTATTAGAGGCGACAATGACTGGATTACCTGTAATCGCTAGTGGTTGGAGTGGTCAAATGGATTTTCTTGATAAACAAAATTCTTTGTTGTTAGATGGTGAACTAAAACAAATATCAAAAGAAGCTTTTCAGCCCATAAAAGGTATGACTATTCAAGAGGCTAGATGGTTCACTGTAAACGAGGGTTCAGCGTATCGTGCTTATAACGAAGTTTTTAATCAACATTCTTTGTGGAAGGGAAAAGCTAAACAATTAATGGATAAGAACAGAAATAAATTTACACTAGAAGGTATGACTAAACTATTAAAAAATAAAATTGATAAGTTTCTTGAAAAAACACCAACTCAAGTTTCATTAAATTTACCTAAATTAAGTAAGAGTAAACCTAAAAAAGAAGTGGAGGTTGTATAATATGAGTGAAAGAGTGATAGGAAATTGTCCTTTATGTGAAGAACATTCTTTACATTTTTTTGGAGAAGGAGAACACCAAACGCAACAGTGTATAGCTTGTGGTTATGTAACTTCGGGAAAATACAAGGGTAGTATTAAAGACAATGAAGAGTTTAAAAAACTTGGTGAAGAGATGAAGAATTGGGCAAAAGAAGAAAATGGTTCAATATGGATACCTACAATGATGACTTTACCTACAGGAATGTTATATCCTTTTAACAATGAAGAGGGTAACATGAAATGGGGATATGCTAAAATGGAAGATATTCCACAAGAAGAACGAAAAGATTATCCAGTGCCAGGACAAGATGGAAAATTTTATGAAAGAAAATATGACACGGATAAAGCTAGAGTCTATGACCATTTTTATGAAGCTTTACATTTTTTGAATGAAGAAGCTAAAGAAGAAATAAAATCTCAAAAACAACCAGTGAAATTAAATTTACCAAAATTAAAAAAAAGTAAATAATGTCTAAAAAAACAACTCATTATCGTAATCTTTTTGATGTTAAAAAAATTAGTAACTTGGGAAATTCTAGTGTTCAAGGAAAACTAATAAAATTTAGATATAATTCAAAAAACGCATTTGATAAAGAGCCGGTTGTGTTAATCACAAAATCACCAAAAGGAAAAATAGAGGGATTTAATATCAACTATTTAAAAAAAACTCAAGTTGTCGATTTACTGACAGAAAAGAACATGAAAAATATTGGTAATTTTAATATGGTTAAACATGCTTTTAGGACTTACAAACTTAACAATGTTAGAGGTTCAATTACTGAAGTCATATATAAATCAGATAGACAAATAAAAAAAGAAAAACTAGAAGAATTACAAAAGACAGCTAAACAAAAAGCTAAAGAAGTATTAGAAGAAAAAGCTGAAAAACGAGAAAATAAATAATGAAAATAAGTTACAGTATATTAACACATAACGAAACAGACTCTCTACTTAAATTAATAGAGTTTATTGTAAAACACAAAGACGACGGAGATGAAATAGTAATTCTTGATGATTATTCAGATGATGAAAAAACAAAAGAAATACTTGACACGATGTGTTCAATTCACGAGATTAAATTCGAACAAAGAGGTTTGTTAGGTGATTTTGCTTCACAAAAGAATTATTTAAAAAACATGTGTTCAGGTGATTATATATTTAATCTTGATGCTGATGAGTTACCAAATAAGTGGTTAATGAAAAATATAAAATCAATAATGAAATCAAATCCTACTATAGATTTATATTGGGTGCCAAGAGTGAATACAGTTGAAGGGTTGACAGAAGAACACATTAAAAAATGGGGATGGAACTTATCACCGGGTGGTTGGGTAAACTTTCCTGATTATCAAGGTAGAATTTGGAGAAATAGACCAAACATTATGTGGAAAAATAAAGTACATGAGGTACTAACAGGTTATAAAGAACACGCTTATCTTCCAGCGGAAGAAGAATTTTGTTTTTATCATCCAAAGGATATAGATAGGCAAGAAAAACAAAATGAATTTTATTCAAAATTGAATTAAATTTAAAGGTTATAGATGAAAAATATTCAAATAATTCTTCATTGTCTCCCGAGAGAGATTGATGACACGGATAGAATACTAGACCAGTTACATAAATCTAGTTTTTATCTTTCGGATAATGACAAAATAACTCTAGATGTTACATTAAATCTATCAGACAAATTAACCAATTGGAATGAGAGTTTATTACCAAAAGAATACTTTGTCGATAGATTTAGATTAATGGAAAAAAAATCAGATTGGACTTATCATAATATTTTTGATGTCAATGAGTCTGATAAATGTTTAGGTATAAATGATAAAAGAAGGAATAGCTTAAGAGAACATAATCCTTCTCATTTTATGTATCTAGATACTGATGTATATTTTTCTCAATTTAATTTAAGTTATATATTTAGAGCACTCGAGCAAATCAAAAATGAATATCATATAGTGTCATCCCAATTGTTGAGATTATGGGATGATTCTTGGAATGTAATTTCAAATGAACGATTTATACCAATGGGGACTGAATCTAAAATTTGGAAAACATTCGACCCATTTGGAATTGATAAAGAATGTTTTGATAATTTAGATTATGTTGGTGTGAAAAAAATATCAGAAATAAAGTTTGGTGGTGGTTGGTTTAACATATTCAGTTCCAATCTTTTGAAGTTCATAGATATACCAGATTCTTTTGGTTCTTATGGACTTGATGATACATACATTATGGAATGTTCAAAGCTGATGAAACAGAGAGGTTATGACATTTCTCAATATGTCATAAATAATATGGTTGTGATGGAGAATAGGAAATACAGATTTCATCCTTATGAAAAATTCTTAAAAGATGCTACAATTGATGAATCACATAGGGAAGAAAAAAGAAATAATGCAAATGCAAAATATGTCTTGGAAATTAATAAATTTATTCGTAAATTGGAGGAATAGAGATGGGAGTTATACAAAAAATATTATCTAAAGCTGAGTTTAAAGATAATAAAGCTGAGTATTTAGAAATAGAACAAAATGATGGAAATATTATTCACTTACAGAATGATATCTATCGTATAGAAATGAGACCAGAGGAATTTAATGAGTTTGCTACTCATGTAATTCTTGGTGCTAACAAACTGATAGAAATGAAAAATATAAAAATGGAGTCGGATGATTAAAGAAACATTAATACAATCTACTTTTAGGTCTATAGATATAATTACTCTTAGCAATTTTACTACCTTGAGAAATTTTGATTTGATACCTGATGAATCTTCTATTGAAAATGATATAGATGTTCTGATATCAAAGGAATATATACCTACGATAATAGATACTTGGAAAGATAACTATGTGATATATCAAGATCAAAATCCTTGTTTGTATGGGGCTGAACCTCATTATCATTTTAAAAATGAGACTTTAGGAGTACATTTTGATATAGTTACAGGATTATATTATAGAAGTTCAAATGATTCTAATTTATTTATAAAAGTTAATGATAAATTAGAAAAATCTATGTTGAAATATCAGATGAGAGTAGATGAACCATGGTTAAGTCAACCAGCACCAGAAGATGAATTAGTTCACTTAGCATGTCATTGTATCTTTGATAAAAAGAAAGTTACTAAAAGATATGAAGATAGAATGAACTATTTGTTTGAGTATTGTCAAAGAGAAAAACTTATAAAATTATTAGAAATTGCTTTTTATAAAACATCTAAACTTATTTTTCATAACATAAGTAGGGGAAATAGTTCTAAGATTTATGAAAATTACATTTCATTCACTGATTATTAGGAGATAAAAATGGAACACCATAATGTAAACGCTGGGGTTGTAGTTCTCTCAACAACCTTGTTACAAAATTCAAGAGAGAATCAAAGATTAGATATTGAAGATAATATCGGAGAGGGTATACATATTCATTATAAAAATTTAAGATTTGATTTAACAATTAAAGACTTTATAGAATTAGCTAAAGCTGTTGACACTGCTGTAAACGAATTATATGGAGATAATCGAGAAGCATGATACCTTTATTTAAAGTACATATGTCAGATAGGGCTGTACAAGAATCTTCAAAAGTATTGAGTTCAGGATATATTGGTCAGGGGCCAGTTGTTGATAAGTTCGAACAAAAACTTCACAACTATTTAGAGTTACCAATGTATGCACAGATTGTAACTACAAATAGTGCTACAGCAGCAGAACATATGGCATTACATATGTTAAAGAAACCAAGTAAATTAACTCAGATGTTTCCTGAATATGGGGGTGCTAGTATATATGATGATTGGAAAGGTATGGAAGTTGGAGACGAGGTGTTGTGTACTTCTCTAACCTGTACAGCTACTAACTGGCCAGTTCTTGCAAACAATTTCAAGATTAAATGGGTTGATGTAAATCCTGATAATCTCAATATGGATTTAGATGATTTACGAAGAAAGATTACATCAAAGACAAAAGTAATTTACTTTGTACATTGGGGTGGTTATCCAGTAGATTTAGATGAAGTAGAAAAGATTTGTACAGAGACGAAATTAAAATATGGCTTTAGACCTGTTGTGATTGAGGATTGTGCACATTCCTTTGGTTCAAAATACAAAGGTGATTATATTGGTAGTCATGGTAACATGTGTACATTTAGTTTTCAAGCTATTAAACATCTAACATCAGTTGATGGTGGGATGTTGATTACACCATTTCATGAACATTATGAGAGAGCGAAGTTGTTAAGATGGTATGGTATAGATAGAGAAAATAATTCTAAAGACTTTAGGTGTGAAGCTGATGTGAAAGAGTGGGGTTTCAAGTTTCATATGAATGATGTTAATGCCTCTATAGGTATGGCTAATTTAAAGGGCATAGATAAAATTATAAACAGACATAAAGAAAATGGTAAATATTACAATGAACAATTAAAAGATGTTGCTGGTGTAACTTTACTTGAGAATAAAAATGACAGAGAGTCTGCTTATTGGATTTACTCAATGAAGGTAGAAAATCATGATGGTTTTATGGATTGGATGAAAGAGTGTGGTATAATGGTTAGTAGAGTACACGAAAGAAATGATAAACATACTTGTGTCAAAGACTATGTGACTGCTCTACCTAATTTAGATAAAGTAATTAAAGAAATGATATGTATTCCATGTGGTTGGTGGGTAACTGATGAACAAAGAGAATATATAGTTAATTGTATAAAGAGAGGTTGGTAATGAATAAAGAAGATGAAAAATATTTTGAACAATGGAAAAATGATTTGCAATCTTCTGTTAGAGAAGTTGGAGATTATGTGACACAAATAATACATTTTGTAGGTGGAGAAAAAAGAACTTTTCATAACATAGATTCTGAATCTATTAGACAAGGACAATTTACTAAGTTTAGAAACAAAGATGGTGCTTGGATAATGATAAATGATAAAAATGTTTTATGTATAGAAGTATTTAAGGAGAAAGAGTAAATGTATATTGAACCAAAAATACAATCATCATATAAAAAAAACAATTTAGGTTATACCATTTATGAAACTGTTTTAAGATTAAAACCAAAGGTGGTGATTGATTTTGGAATATTGTATGGGTACTCAACTGTAGCAATAGCTCAAGCATTGAAAGATATTGATGAGGGTGGAAAAGTTATTGGTTATGATTTATTTGAAGATTACAAATATAAAAATGCTGTTAAAAAATTAGTTGACAGAAATGTTAAAGACTACGATGTTGTAGATTTTGTAGAACTTAGGTATGGTGATTTTTATGAATGGGTTGATAATCCTGATGAGTTTGATTTATTACATTTAGATATTTCAAATTATGGTGATGTCATAGAGCTTGTTAATAAAAAACTACCTAATAAAAAGATTTTATTTGAAGGTGGTAGTGAAGAGAGAGATAAAGTTGAATGGATGACTAAGTATAATTACAAAGCTATCTACCCATTGAAAGAGAAAATTAATTATAAAATATTAAATAAAGATTTTCCATCAATTTCAGGAATAAGAATATGACAGAAAAAATTTATATAAAAGGTAAAGGTTATGTTGAACTGACATATACCAAAGAAGATTTAAAATCGACACATGTAGATAAGCCGCAGAGAGACTATGAGATATGGAAAGATTGTTTCATAGACGGTAAGGAAATAGATACTAAATTTTTTGTTATAAAATACTATGAACCATGGGTAGAAAATCAATTATTGTCTAAACCAGAGCCTTTATTGGATTATACACAGAGTGATAACAAAATCATTGAAACATATAAAATAGATAAAAATTTAGTTGTCACAAAATTTTATGATTGGTATCCATCAGTTATAAAATCAGCAAATAATTTCTATCCAAGAAAAGAGTTTTTGATTAGAGGAGAGAAACACACTGAGTTTTTTAAAAGTAAAATAAATTCAGATAGATTTTATAGGTCTGTGATTGATGAATATAAAAAATTAAATGATAAACTTGGATTATATTCTGATGATATAGCTCCTAACAATTTTATTGTCAATGAGGACTATACGGACTTTAGAATAATAGATATTGTGTCACTGAAGAATGGTGAGTTTAAAATAGATTTCCCATATACACAAATTATACATGGAGATGGTTCTAATGATATTGGTTTTGTAAATCCAAATGAAATAGAAAGAGCTTGGTCTTATAATAGAGATGATGAGTCTACAATGACATTTTGTATTTCAACTTATAATAATTTTGATTATCTAAAGTTAGCGGTTAAATCGGTTAGAGAACAAAGTTATTTTAGAAATGCCCCATTCGTAATTCATGCTGAGAATTGTAACGATGGTACAAATGAGTGGTTAGAACAAAATAAAGAAAAGTATAATTTAGAAGTTTATATAGAACCGAATAATGAAGTAGCTCGTGGTATAGGTGGTGGAATGGATTTTGTTGCGAGTAAAGTTAAAACAGAGTTTATCAATTTTATACATTCTGATTTTTATGTGGCTAAAAATTGGGATATCGAATTACTCAAAGTGTTTGATAAATATCCAAGTGAACCCATGATGGTATTTAGTCATAGAGTGCAACCTAACATATTTAATGAAAAACCTGGTAGGCCAGGCACACACATAGTCCCTTGTGATGAGTTTGGTGAGTTTCATCACAATTTTGATGAAGAATGGTTTTTGGAATGGTGTGAACAATTTAGTTCTATGAATGATTTTGAAATCAGAAAAGGTGAGGGTGTAAGTGGATTGATAAGAAAAAGTGATTGGGACTATGTTGATGGTAATGACTCACTATTCGCACCAGCTTCTTGGGAGGACATGGACTTATTCTTGAGAATGCAGTTAGAAAATTACAAGATAGTACTTACACCTAAATCTGTGGTATATCACTTTGGTGCAAGAGGTAGTCATTTTCCAACTGATGATTTTACAATAAAATCAGATAGACAAGTTGTAGCAGAAACTACCAATGCTAAAAAATGGTTTAACAAGTGGGGAGCTCCTCCTGTATTCGATGATGTTGAGTTTGTCACAGTCACAGATCATTTCATCAAAAAATATAAGGAAATCAAGAATGGTTAAAATACAAATAATAGTTTGTGGTTGGTGGTTTGATGAATTTGAAGGTAAGACAACTTTTATTGATAATTTAAATGAACTTAAAAATGCTAATTCCAATGTGTCTGTGTTTTGGTCTTGTCATAAAGAACCACCAAAAATAATTGTAGATAATTTTGATTATAAAGTTTTTGAAAATGAAGGTTTGGAACATGGTGCTTACGATCAAGCTTTAAATCATTTGGATTTGAAAGATGATGTTGTGTGTTATTTTTTTAATGATGACATGTATATTCATGATTGGAATTGGTTACCCTTATGTACAGAAGAACTTTTAAGTGGGCATAATACTAAATTCGTTATGAATGGTGTGGATTATGGATTTGAAATGAATGCACAATCTATTCCTAAATTAAGTAGATGGAGAGGAACTACAGAAAAGGTGGCTGATTATGTTAAACCTGAAAGTAAAAAGTATTTTATGGAAAATAAATGGGTTCAGCCTAGAACATTAAGAACAAGTTTTATAGGATGTATCAGAAAAACTTTAAAAGATGTAAATGATTTTGAATGGTGTAGAGTACCACTCATGTACGATTTTCCAGATCACGAACATGATGGTTGTATTGATACGATTGGTAATTTATCCTTACAGATTTTCGCTTATAAAATTGGAAAAGTGTATGGGTTTGACAAAATTAAGTATTTATCACCTTATTATAGATATTCAAAATACATGACAGAATGTTTAAGAGGGAAACATTCACCTGAAGGAAACATAGACAGAGATGCATATCAACTTGCACCTGGTGGTTTAGTCACTGGTGCTGAAATATTACACATAGAGGATTTAATATGGAAAAAATAACATTTTGTATACCAAGTAAAAACAATCGTAGGTATCTTGAGGCTTGTATACCTTCAATAAGAAAAAACTCTTATAGAGATGACCACGATATAATTGTATTTGTTGATGCTGACAATGATGGAACGGTTGAGTGGTTGGAATCAGTTAAAGAAAAGTATAATTTAAAATACATCGTAAATGACACAAATGAGTTGTATGGAATCGGCAGAGCTTATGACAAATGTATTGATGAATCCACAACGGATATTTTTATGATATTTCACGCTGATATGATGTTAGGTAAAAATGCTGACTTAGAAGCATTTAAATATCTTGATAGAAAGAAAGTAGTATGTGCTACAAGAATAGAACCACCACTACATCCAGAAAATGGTGAAAAGATTATCAGAGACTTTGGAATGTGGCCCGAAAAGGATGTAGAAGAGGGTTGGTTAGAAGAGGACTTTGATAAATATGTAGAAGAGGCTAAAGTTGAATTTAAAGATAAGATTACGAATGGTTGTTTTGCACCATGGATGATGTACAAAGAAGACTTTGTTTTGATTGGTGGACATGACCCAAGATTTGCATCAGCTCGTGAGGATTCTGATGTTTTCAATAGGTTGGTACTGGGTGGATTTGAATTGATACAATCATGGCAAAGTTTTGTATACCACTTAACAGCTAGAGGTGGACAATTCCAACATGGTAAATTAACTCAAGATCACAACCAGAAGTCAGAAGAATGGCAAAAATTGATGAATAATTCCACACGAGAGTTTTTTAGAAAGTGGGGAACTATGGTTCAACATAATGCTCTCATGATGCCAATAATTACACCAAAATATGACATTGGATTTGTTGTATCTAATTGTTCACAATCAACTTTGTCTCAGTTAGAACCCTGGTGTTCTACAATTTACACAGATTGGGGAGGGAAGGCTTATAGAACTGTTGAACAAGAAAACACCATGTATGATTTAAAAAAGAGAGTTAAGTCAAGGTTGGAAGATGAAAAAGATAATGATATAATAGTGTCATTCGATGCGGGTAAATTGAATCAAGAACAATTCAATTATATAACACAATTGTCTGCTATTCTTTCAAATGATGAAGAACTTGAAGAAGGTGAGTTTGATTTGGGTATATTTAAAATTAAAATTAATAAAATAAAAACATATGAAAAGGAGTTAATTGTAAATGAAAATACTATGTTTAACACCAATTAAACATTTAGATGGAATATATGAGTACTTAGAGTCATTTGGAACTGTTGATTATTACCCAAACATAGACGGAATAAATGTCAGAGGTCTAATTGGTTCATTTGATTATGATGTCATATTCTGTAATCCTAACAAACAAAGTTATAAATTAGATGAAAACACATTAAAGGATTTTACAGGTGCGTGGATATTAACAGCGAGTACTGGATTAAATCATATAGACACTGATTATTGTACAAAAAGAGGAATAACAATTTTATCTCATAAAAATGACATGAAGTTATTGAAACAATTACCATCTACAGCTGAATTAGCATTCAGTTTGATGTCATCTATAATGAGAAACATACCAAGTAGTTTTGATGATGTAAAGAGGGGCAATTGGGAATATGATAAGTTTGTGGGCCATCAGTTACGAGGTAAAACTATAGGCATTATAGGTTATGGTAGACTTGGTAAAATGATGACTAAATATTGTGAAGCTTTTGATATGAAAGTTCTTAAATATGACCCTTATGTTATTAAGAGTGGTTATAATTTAGATTATGTGTTAGAAAATTCAGATATTATTTCATTACATGTTCATGTTACTGATGAAACTAAATACATGATTAATAAAAAAACGCTTGTAAAATTGAAAAAAAATTCGTATATTGTTAATACATCTCGTGGAGAGATAGTTAATGAAAGAGATGTAATAGATTTTTTAGATAGTGGACATCTTAAAGGATATGCCACAGATGTGATAGAAAATGAATTTGATAACATCAGAAACAGTCCCATTTTACATGGAGCAAATAGAGGATTGAATATTATAATAACACCACATACAGGCGGAATGACTTGGGAAGGACAACAAAAAGCTTATGAGTGGTCAATAAGTAAATTAAAGGAATTAAAATGAAACATAACTTATATGTAGTAGCCATTATACCAGCTAAAACAGATTCGACTAGATTACCTAAAAAGAATTTACAAGTGATAGATGGTAAAACATTGTTAGAACATTCAATAGACTATGCTATTAATTCAGAATACATAAAAGATATTGTAGTGTCAACTGAGTCTAACATAGTTAAAAATTTAGTTGAAACAAAATATAATGATGACAGAATAATGATTTTAGATAGGCCAGAACATCTGTTAAAAGATGCTGAGGTAGCTGATGTCTATGTAGATATATTTCAAAGTTCAAATAATGATACTTTGAAAATGGTGTCTAATGCCACACACATGGTTGGTATTCAACCTGACCATCCTGATAGAACTAATAACATAGATATGATGTTAGATTATTTTGTAGATAATACATATGACGATTTGTTTACTGTAGATTCAGCAGGAACGAGAAATGGTTCAATTAGAATAACAAAAGCTAAACATGTTAAAAGTGGTATGATGAGTAGAAGAGTCGGTAGTATGTTGGATGATTGTACTAATATTCATAGTGAAGAAGATTTAAAACAAGCAGAGAGGAATATTCAAAACAATGAATGAATACATAAGTAAATTAATTCAAGATGATAAGTTAAGTTTGTCAGTAGATAAATCTAAAACATTTGGATTTAAGTTAGGTAATAAGTGGGTAGGAAAAGATAAAGTTTTGATATCAGGTCCTTGTTCAGTTGAATCAAGAGATATGATTATAGATTGGTCAGTTGAATTGAAAGAAGTCGGAGTTGATGCTATAAGAGCAGGTGCTTATAAACCTTGTACTTATCCAATTAGAAAAGAAGTGAATGGTTGGAAAGAGGGAATGAGAGAAGAAGGTTTACATGCTATGTTAG
>MDSZ01268357.1_pt1 | contig 12672 bp, 9 predicted proteins | sample 811201 | NCBI WGS metagenome assembly MDSZ01 (sample SAMN05326647, study PRJNA326480) | marine metagenome | isolation source: seawater | place: Indian Ocean: North | collected 2010
CCAAAAGGGAGCTGGATGATATAAAAAGATATAACACAAAAATTCACTTTTCCGAACATTCAATACATTCTGATGATTCTTTGGGGATTATACGTCTTAAATTTATTGATTCTTTAAAAAAGATTTTGTTAAAAGATATATCAATAGAAGAACTTTATTTTTTTTATGAACGAGAGACAAAAATAGATCCATCAATCGTTTATCAACAAGGTAAAGGTGAAAGAATAGGGAAGGTAATGTTATCAAATATATTTAAAAATATTGTGTCAAAAAATAAATTGAATGTGACAGATAAAGAATTATATGATTATAATGACATTGTATCACTTTTTAAAGAAGAGGAAAATACTCAGGCATATAAAATATTGTCAACGACAAATAAAATATCATCCACAATAGTAAATCCTTTTCATGTTGAATCGTATAACCATGATTTTGAAAAAAATAAATATATAAGGTCTGCTCATATAAATAATCTATTGTTTGAGTTTGGAGAAATTGAAAATGAGACGCTGTATGTTTGTTTTGCAAATGATGTATTTGAATTTATGAATGAAAAGGGGCTTTCAATAAATTATACTGTTCAAAATTATTTCCCCCTATTAAATTGGATAAACATATCAACTATTGATGAACTAAATAAAAAATCGTCAGAACTAGTGATACAAACAAATAATTTACTGTCTAAACTTCCACAAAACACAGAAGTTATAGATGAATTATATGATATGAAGGGTACATCATCAGTAAAAAAAGGAATAACTGAATTAAAGATTATTATAAAATCGGATATTAACATAATTTTTCCTTTGGAAACATTGTTCAAAAAATTTCAATCTTCTATTGATATTCCTTTGGTAAAATATAATAGCACCTCAAAAAAACAAGAACCAATATTTAGATTGTATTCCGAAGTATTTAGTGATAATGGAACAAAGGTTCCGTATTTACATAAAAGCCTAATACTAAAATTGGACAAGATTATGGCCAAAAATCCATCTGTGTCAATTTACCAAATAGTTGATTATGCCGACACATCATATCAAATAATATATGAATGGAATCCAAATGGGAACATTACAGTAAGTTGGTTCAATGATAAACAAATAGTAATTGAAAATTATAAGATATTTAATGATATTATATTATTGGGCTTAAACAATATATATTCAAAAATAGACTTTTTATCTCAAAGAATAAGTTTTGATAAAATATCTGATGATGGTGTTGAAATAATTAATTTAACATTTCAATTAACTTATGGTCTGGAAAAAAAATTCGTTCCAAAAGATCTAGGATCCTGTTTAACAAATGTTTTCATAACAGATGATTCAAAAACAATGAGGTATCGGCGTGTATCGAACTTTGATAACAGAACCAGCCAAGAAGCATTAATTATAAAAAAAATAAACCAATATATTCCTAGTGATGAAATAATTAATGAACTACAACAAATATTTAATATAAGTTCGGATGAAGCAACGGCAAAATATAATGATGTTGTATCTGAATTTAAATTAGATGATAGACGTTTTTTAAGATATAAAATTCCGGTTGACCCTGGATTTAAAACAACATTCGATACATATGGGGGTATTAATCAAATGATGGACATTAAAATATCAGGTATAAATAATATAAAATATCTAGATTTAATACCTAATTATACAGATGTTTTAGTAAAAATATCCCAAGACAAAAAAGGAATTAGCAAATTATGCTCTTCAAAAAAGACTAAAAAGGAAGAAATAGTATTCAATGTTAAAGATGTGATTGATGACGAAGTAGAAGAGGCTGAAGAAGTTGGCCAAAAAGAAGACAAAATTCAAGATTTATTGGATTTATTGGGAGATAGTGAAGATGATGATGATGATGAGTTCGATTTAATTACGGGAGGCAATAAATTATCAGAATTAGAAGAAAAAGTAATTGGTACAAAGTTAAAAAATACCAATTATTTTCAAGATAGGATTGAAAAAAAAGTTCCCCAACTATTTGAAACACCAACAGATAAAAGGTATACATCTTATTCTAGAATGTGCCAATCATCGTCAAGAATTCAACCAGTTATTTTATCAAAAGATGAAAAAGATAAGATTTTAAAAGATTCATCAAAGGATATTATTGAAGAATCAGATATATTAGAATATAAATACAGTGAAAATGATCCATCTTATTATTACATGTGCCCCCAATATTGGTGTATGTTGACAGATTCATTTGTTACAAAAGAAGATATTATGGCCGGAAAATGTGGTAAAAAAACAAATGATATCAACGAACTAATCATACCCGAAAAAGCAACAAAAGTCCCAAAAGATAAGTATGTTTATCAGTTTTATGATGATACAGTTGGTAAGAGATATCCAGGATATCATAAAAAAAAGAATCAACAAGGTAAATGTGTGCCATGTTGCTATAAAATATTTAATAAAGCTAATAGTTTGAAAAATCAAAAAGAATGCAATCCTGGTTCTTCCAAATCAATAGAAAAAAAAGATAAAGATGAGGATTCAGAACAATATATTATTGGACCTGATAAGTATCCAATAGAAAGTGATAGATGGGGTTTTTTACCTTATAGTGTTCAATTATTTTTGGAAGATGTGCAAAAAAGTATGAATTCACAAGACATAATCAGAGGGAAGAATATGAAATTGTTTATGAGAAGAGGTATTGAACATCATTCATCTCAATCATTTATTGGATGTATTTCAAATATGATATACTATTTAGATAAATCTAGAGATAATATACCGTCCATAAAAGAAATGAAACAAATAATTAAAGGGTCAATTGATTTAGATACATATACATCTCTTCAAAATGGAAATCTAATTGATGTTTTTTATGATGAGAATAAAAAAAATAATAAGGAAGATATAAACAGGTATAAAAACACGAAGGTGTATAAGGATGATTCAAATATTATTGAAAAAATAATTAATTCATATGAAAATTTCTTGAAATATCTGGATGATGATAAAGTAGTAATTGATCATACATGGCTTTGGGATTTAATTTCAATACCAAATACATCGTTGTTTAAAGATGGAATTAATTTAGTTATATTAGAAGTACTAAATAATGATTCAACAAATAATGTTAATATAATTTGCCCAACAAATATATTTTCAACAAATAAGTATTCATCATGGAAACAAACAATGATTGTTATAAAACAAGACAATTATTATGAACCAATTTATTATTTTAATAAGAAATCAAAACAAATAACAGTGGAAAAAAGTTTTAATGAACTTTCATCCACATTAAATAACGTAATTGTGAAAAGAATTAAACCTATATTAGAATCTTCATGTGGCCCAAAGGGGTTTAATTCAAAAATATATACTTTTACTCAACCTGACTCTTTAAGTGACACAATAGAACAATTAAAATCTAGGTCATATACAATTTTGAAACAGGTTGTAAATTTTCAGGGTAAAGTCATTGGAATGTTTGCAAAAGATGAGAATGGCTACACTGGCATAATCCCCTGTTATCCATCTAATATGAATAAAAAATATGAATCAATCAATATGACAAATACGAATTTATGGCAGCCATATAATAAAACATTGATTTTTTTAGAGAACTACTATAATAATAGTGAAAAAATATATAAGGTTCATGAAGATGGTATGGTAATAGGATTCTTAACAAAAAGTAATCAATTCATCCAAATTTCAAAACCTATAGAATTAAATAAGGTGAATGATGATTTAGAATCTATAAATATGGGAAATTCAATTGATGCAGATATTAACACTAAAAACAATAAAAAGGTAGATGATGAGCGTACATCATTTGTAAATAAAATGAAACTAGAATTGTTCATGTATAATTCATTCAGACTTATATTAAAAGAAAAAATAAATGATTATTCAAATATTAAAACACGTGAACAATTATTTAATGTAATAACTAAAAAATACACATTATTTACAGATCAATTGAATGAAACAAAAAAAATATTGGAAAATGTTTTAGAAGATGTGTCATTTGTAGACACGGATATTAATGATTTAATTGAATTAGAAAAAGTTATAAAAAATAAGAAAATATTTTTGAAAAAAAGTTTAATCAATAGATCCAATAACAAAAACACATATATTAGCAAGTTATCAGATGAATTAATAAGATACAGTAATATACGTAATTTTATATTCAATCCAAGTCATTTACTAGTTGATAATGGAGAATATACAACTTATAATATTCATGAAAATGAAATAATATTATTTCACCATATATTGACTCAAGACTTTTTTAATAATTTGAATCCAACACATTTAAATAAATATGAAAAAATAATACCTTATGATACAGCCGGACCGAATATATCAGAAGAACTAACAATAGAAAAAGAAGTTCAAGAAACTATTGAAAATATTCCCAAAACAAAGAATTATGAAAAATGCACTCCACATCCAAAAAGATCAATTATGTCTACACATTGGGTGAAAATTTTTCCCAAAAAATATCAAGAAACAATGTATTTTGGTAAGAATAATTGTGGGCTATATCTAATATCTGATCTATATTCCAAAATATTCAATGAAAATATGTCTGTGTCCCAAATAAAAAATAAATTAATGAATTTTTATAAAAAAATAACCAATAATTTTACAGACGTTCACATAATCCAAAAAATCGTGGATATTTTAATAGATAACGGAAATCTTGATGTTCATAAATCAGTAACTGTTGATGGAAACAATTTGGAAGACTATTTAATTCAAGACACATATTTCATTTCTAATATTGACTTATGGATCTTAATGAATGAATTGAAAATACCTTCAATATTAATTAGTGGTAAGAAACTAATATTAACAAACAGCGAGTTTAAAGGAATTATTATGTATAAAGATAAAGAAACATCTTCATCCAAATTTGTTTATATTTTATCACCTACATTCGATTCTAAAAGTAAAGTACCACGATACAAATATATTGAAAATGATAAATCCGATGTAATGATTGAGTATATTGATAATGGTGATATAGAACCCATAAAAAACTATATGGATATATCTGATTATATTACAAATTATGTTAATAGAAGAAAGAAATTTGTAATTAGAAATGAAGAAGACATTTAGGATTTTGACTTTGACATGTTTTTGTTACGTGTTTCATTAACTATTGAAAACCAATTCGGAAATTTTTCTTGAGATACTATTTTAATAGGATCTGTGTTTATTCTAAATAATTCAGTGAAACTGTTATCATCTGGTAATTTTTCACTATATATATTATAATATATCAATGCACATAAGGATATAAGTATTCCTATTGTAAATGAACTTCCAAGGTAAAGACTAGAATTATTTAATGTAATTAAAGACAGGATCAATAATATTAATTGTTTTTTATGAACTATAATATCTTTCATAAAATCAACAAATGTATGTATTTTTGTAGAATCATTACCTTTTTTAGTATAACCAACATAAAATGGTGTCATTATAAATGAAAAAAAAGATATGAAGGATATAATAATTATTGAAGGAAATGAAACAAAGAATAAAAATACAAGAAATTTAATTATTGGAATCAATCTGCAATATTTAATGTCTTTATATTCTTGCCAATCATCACTCCCATCTTTTTTTGATATAAACCAGTCTTTTGCACACACAATATGTGAAAAGATTGAAATACCAAAATTAATTATTGCTAAAAATATCATGAAAAAATATGACACCAATGGAAAAATTACCAATATTAACCATTCAGGTAAAATATCGTTCATAAATTTAAACACATTATTGAATATCATATTGTTTGTTGAAAACATAATATCAAAAATATGCAAAAAGTATAATGATATGTTGCTGTTCTTAGAATATTTTTTGGCTTTACCATATAGCCCATTCATATATGAATTGATAACTTGTTTATTATTAAAACAAATCGATTCTGATACTTGTTTAATCGGTTCCTGAAAAAATAACCAACCAAAACCATGCATATCATATTGTTTTAATATATTCGCTTGAATGCAATTATCATCTTCATTTAATTTAATTCTAATGTCATCAAATGGTATATACGAAAAATTATCTGGTAAAATATTTGATTGTGCAATTTTACACATATATAATCCAAGAGTTCCTATTAAAATAACTCCTATACATAAGTATAGAATAACATCAGATGTAAATTTTTTAAAAAAATCATTGTACTTAGGTTCTTTATTTGTTTTTTTATTTTTTTTCCCCATATTATATATTTTGTATTTTTTATTTATTTTTGAAAAAAATATTCATTAAATATATATATATAGAAATGTTTTTTGGTGGAAAAAAAGTTAAAAAATACAATTTTGATTGGTTTGGAAATACAGAATCAACATGGACAAGTGTTATGACAACACCTAAATCTAAATCCAAGTCAATCTCATACAATTTCGATTTATATGGAACCCCAATGTCAAAATCAAATAAAAAAGTAAGTAGTTTTGACAGATTTATGAATAGGTCTAAATCTAAAAGTTCTTCAAAAGCCAAAAGCTCATCAAAATCTTTAGGGGTGAAAAGATTATTTAGAGAGAGAAAAACAAGGAAATGTGGTACTGGTAATGAAAGACATCACGATAAATGTGTAAAAAAATGTGCAACAAACAAGGTTAGACATGATTCAACTGGTAAATGTGTTAAAAAATGTGATGAAGGTTACCATCGAGTTCCAAACACTTTAAAATGCAGAAAAGATTGCAAAAAAGGTTACAGCAGAAACCCACACACTAAACGTTGCAAGAAAGACTAAATAATATTTCCGTCATATTCTTCATCAATATCTTCTGTGTATTTTTTATTTGTATTATTTATGTATCTTAAAACTCTTTGAGTATCTATTTTTGATATGTCATATTTTTGGAACACATCTTCACATTGTTGATTATTCAAAACAAATGTGAGCATATCTTTTCTATCTACATTCAACTTATTGCACATTGATTGTATAAACAGAAAATTATTGTACTCAGTTGAGTATTTTGTTAATATTTTTGTGAATATAATATCATCAATAGATTTCGATCCTTTAAAATTGTCATGAAATATTTTGTTAGAATAAAAAACTTTTATCAATGAGCTCATTTCATTAAATTGCCAAATTTGTTTTTGAAAAGTTATTCTATCAATATAATCTGCATAACAAATATTGTTAATAATACTGGAATATATGTTAATATCATTAAGTATGGTTATTATATTTTCATGCCACAATAACCCTATAATTGTCCTATCTGCATAATTTAATAATTTTAAATGATCTTCTATTGAATAGCAATTCTTTAATAAATCCATTGTGACTTGTTTGTCATTTTCTGAGCACGATTTTACTACAAATAATTTATCAGATATTTTATCTGATTCAAAAAGAGACAGAAATTGGAGTTTTCTTAAATCGTGTCCAACATAATTATACATTGTTTCATCACAATTTCCTATTTTATTCGAAATTATACTTTCTATTGAGTCTCTTGTCAATGGTTCTAATAAAATATTTTCGCAAACTTTTAATAATTCTTTGCATTTTTTGTCCATAGATTTATTTCCAATGAACACAATTGGATTAACACTTTTTTCTTCTTTTAATTGTTTTTTTGTTTTTTTTGGGCGTACGAGCTTTAATAATAAACTAACAAATGTCTTGTCCGTATATTTAATACTATCTATATCATCAATCATAATAACTATTTTTTTTATTTTTTTTGTCATCATTGACATTACATTTCTATCAGACATATTGTAACTATTAATTGTCTCTGACAAAGATTTATTTGTATCATTAATATCAAATTGTACTATATCATAATTAAGTTTGTGAAGTGAATTAATAACGAATGATGTTTTCCCAACTCCAGATTCACCATAAAGATATATTCCTTTTCCAACAGATATATTATTTTTATTATTTTCAATATTTTCCAAAATATTTTTAAATTTATTGAATTCTGGTTCTCTCATATTATGTACATGGACTATCTTTTAAAGTAGTTATTCCATCCCAAGTTATTCCACAATTTTTCGACCATTTATATTTAGAACATAACCCATTTGTTCCAATATATGGAGAAACTGAAAAATTCATGGATTTTACCCTTTCTGATTCAGGTTTTAATTTTACGAAAAGATTGACTCCATTTGAGTCATATTTATTTTTTGTGTTTTTTTTTAAATGGCATATTCCTTGTTCATATGTATATCCCATACATGATGAACTACTTGTACATTTGTTAGTACAATCATCAATACTTTGAGTTTTTTCCGATTCCAAGTTATTTGTAACATTTGTATTTTCATATTTTGTATAAGTTGTGTCGCTAGGCATCATACATGTTCCTAAACGATGAGTGTTAACACATTCTGAACCATCTCCTTTAACATCTGACCAATAATCTGGACAATTTCCAACAATAGGTGGCCATTCCATTTTTGATTTTTTTGTATGTATTAAATATCCAACAGTGCTCAAAGTAAGTACAACCAATATTAAAGAAATAATTACAACTATATTTTGAAAACGCATTTATATTTATATTATTTCCTGAAAAAAATATTCAATGAATATATAATGCCTATATTAACAAATGATTCTTGTCCATGTCCTAAAACTATCCCTCCTCAACCAGATATGAAAAAATTATTTTCAATGTATGCCCAAGTGCCTGTCGATTGTTCTGCTGATATCAGACCCACAATTGGCTTGTATAAAAATACTCCTTTACAAAACACATATTATTCAAATGAAAATGTTCAAATTATTCAAAATGGTATACGTGCAAGTGTATATGATAAGTCAAAAGGCCAATATATAATCTCACCACAAGATGAAAACGTCATACGTGATGTAATGTATAGTGTATTTGAACAAACTGTTAGAGGTGTTTCTAGTAACATTCCAAGTCAAATTAATGAACTTAATCAAATTGTTATAAAATATTGCACAGATACAGTATTTCAAAATGCACAGAGTTATATGAAATACATTGAAACAGAAGGTAAAATAGTAAAACCTATGTCATATCCAATTATGTCATCTACACGAGATTCACAGACATATGTATTGCCTGTTGGAGTATCAAAAGTACCACTATCATATCAAAAATGATTTATCACGTATTTTCTTATTTTATAAAATCTTACAAAACATTATGGACAATAAAGACGTTGACATAATCATTAGACAAACAAATTATAATAGAGATGAGGCAATTGAAAAATTAAAAATTCATAATGGTAATGTAATGAATGTAATTAGAGAATATATAAAAGGTAGTACATCATCTGGAAAGGATGAAAAAGTAATTAATGCAAAGAACCTCAATCAAGAAATATATTCTCAAATAAGAAAAAATTTGCCCATTCATAATTTAGAGCCACCAAATTAGTTAGATGGAATAATTTTGTCATGAAGTAATAATTCATCATTATCCTCATGAATGTCTGGAAGAATAGGTGCTAATGGTTTATTCAAAACTAAATGAAGTTTCCCAAATGTAAGCATACTTCTATATTCGCTAATTGATAAATTCCCACTAAATTTGTCTAATATATAATGAGGTTTTGGTGCGGGTTTTATGTTTTTAGAATAATTAAAAAATTTACCGTATAAATGGTTTAGCAGATTATATCTTTCAAATAATATGGATGTATCTAAATGTTCATCAAATAAATAACCTGTTGCACATTCAGGAGAACAAAAACATCCATATACTTTATATTTATCATTATTATATTCATAAGGAATATAAATAGGATGACTATCAAATGAATATGTACACCAAAAACAATCAGGAGTTTTATCTCCAATTGATTTATTTATAAATAAATTATTTTCCAATTTCTTTAATTTATTGTTTATTTCATTTTTTGACGATGATATGTTAGTAAATGTTGAGTTTTCAGCATTCAATAAATTATTTGAATTATTATTTAATGTTTCATATCCATCCATATTGTAATCAGTAAATGGTTTAATAGAATCATTACATATATCATTAGTTAAATCTTTTCTACTACATTTCAAATGCAATATTACATTATGTTTTTTTATAGGAACATCGAATGAAATTATTTGATTTGCTATAATTTTCCCTCCCTTTGGTTTTCTACCTCTTTTTCCAGGAACCTTTTGCAATGATGGATCATTATTTTCTTGAACAGGAACATGTGATGTTGTATCAGTATTTACATTTGCATTTTTTGGCTTTCTTCCCCTTTTTGACTTCACAACAATCTGTTCTTCTTCCATTCTTAATATATTTAATTAAAAACTTTGATTTAAGTAGTTTTTAGTTAAAATTGTGATAAAATTTTACTAATTATTCCAATACTTTTTTTGATAGACTCTTCCATCATTTGTCTAATAACATTATCATTACCGTCATTATCTGAAAAACAAATGCGAATGCACATAAATTTATTATAATCATGTGATTTTGATGTTCCACAAAAAGATATTTTTTTTGTACCAATAAAATGTAAGTTATAAATCATATATTTGATAATAGATACCGTTGTATAGTCCTCATTATGCAAAATAATATCATACTCTTTTTCATTGGTATTTCTTTGTTTTATTTCAACTCCATCTTTATGAGGATCAATATTTTCAAGGCGCTTTGATAATATTCTACATGCCTTTTTTAAAATTTCATCATTTTCATAAATGCCAACACTATTAATAATAAAATCGAAACTATTTGGTATTGTAACACGTTTACCATCAAGTAGTTTCCAATTTTTTTCCTTTAAATCAATTTCTTCTTTTGTTAGTTTATCATTCTTCCATGTCTCTTTTAATTTATTTAATTCGTCATTCATTCTATTATGATCTATTGTATATCCATATGAGCATGTTCCTGTAACATTAAACATACCATCTTCTTTTGAAGTTCCAATACAAAATTTACATGTTAGTTTAATTGATTCACCTGGAATTTCATTTGAAATTTTAGGCTCTAATCTTAAAAAATCAATATAATACTGATTGTTGTTGTTTAATGGAACAAATGGTGGGAAAATTTCTTTTACTGAACTTTCATCCAAATATTTATTAGTTTTTATATTTTTAATTTTAAAATTTTCTGTAGTAACCATTTCTAATACATCTGATGTATTTTCAACATCCAGTTCTAACAATAAATCATCAATATGCTCAAAATATTCAGATTTATCAGATATACAAATGGGTATAGAACTTAATCTTTGTTTAACAATATCATTATTAATTTTTGTTGTATTTTTAAATATGGTACACCTGTTTTCAGAATAAGGTTTCGTTTTAAAAACAACAATAGGGATATCTGATATAATTGTCCTTCTCAATCCATTTGCAAAACAAACATCAACACCTTCTAAAGTGAATAATAATTCACCATTATCTTCCTTTTTATTTCTAATTTTAGGATCCATTCTTCTTATAAATATAAATAAAATATAAATTATTGTTTTCATTTTTTATTAATTCTCAATATCATCATCAAGATTTATGTCATCAATATTAATATCATTAATTATACTATCTGGATCCGGTTTGACTTCTTCTTCCTCCTCATCTACCTTTGTTACTTCTATTTCTTCTGGATCTATCACATCTTCTTCTATTATTTCTACTTCTTCTACTTCTTCTCCATCAATGTCACCAATTTCGATTGATGATTCAAATCTTGCATTTAAATCGTTGAACATATCACGTAAACATTCAATCTCTTTCCTCATTTCGATCATTTCATTTGAGTTGTTTGGTTCGTTCATTTGTTTTTTTAAAGGTTCCATATCCGATCTTATATTTTTTATTTCCTTCAAAACTTTACTAATATAAGGAGATATGTGCTTTTTTATTTGTTCTGCCAAATCTTGTGGATGAGATCCTTGGGATCCTGATCTTCGTTCAAGTGAATCAAGTCTTGATATAATACCTTCTTCATCACTAAGCTGGCTATTTTGCATAATCGAATTTTCAAGTTTATTTATTCTATAACTCATTAAAGTAACTGCATGAGGTATGCTTATTTGAGACGAATGAGAATCCTGGGAACCTTGAGAACTTTGTGGTTTAGAAACTTGACCTTGTTGTTGTTTTTGTTGTGCATATTGACTGTTTTGTATTAATTGTCTATGTTTTGATTGCCCTCTCATAAATAATATTTTTATTGCATATTTTTTTAAGTTTAAATACGCATAAAAATATTCATTAATAAAAATATTAGAGAAATGAGCGATTTATATCCTAAAATAGGTATTTTCTTTATAGTTGTTGGAATAATTTTATTAGCAATATTTTTTTAAAAACAATAAAAAATAATATGATATGAATATATTAATGGAAAATATTGATGAAATAAAAATTAAAACAGATCAAAATGAAGGGTTTTTTAGTCATGTGTTTAATTTTGATAAAGAAACAAAAGATAGTTTAATGAACATTCTACAATATATTGTTATTTCAATTATACCTATAGTAATTTTAAATAAATCAATGCAAAAAATAGTTCCAGAAGCAGATGATGATAAGGGAAGTATTGAAATCACAGTTGAAGTTATTTTGCAACTTATTGTTATTTTTGTTGGAATTTTCATGATTCACAGAATTGTGACATATTTACCAACACACAGTGGCGAACCTTACCCAAAATTTAATGTAACAACAATA
>MDSZ01083925.1_pt1 | contig 12670 bp, 12 predicted proteins | sample 811201 | NCBI WGS metagenome assembly MDSZ01 (sample SAMN05326647, study PRJNA326480) | marine metagenome | isolation source: seawater | place: Indian Ocean: North | collected 2010
AAGTTCTAGCCAAACCTTATCATCAGACCATTTATGGAATTCTTGAAGATCTTTATATAAATATCTTATTGCCTTTTGCCAGAAATCCATTCGGCTTTTATTTGATCTTTTTTGAATAAAATTTTCCACTCAAAAAGAATAAGTTTTTTATTAAATGGTAAAATTTACTTCAAAAGACTAAAACGGGCATGGCAGGTAAAAGCATTCTACTTACTGGAGGAACAGGAAGTTTTGGGAAGGCTTTTATCAAAAAAATTATAAATTCCAATTATGAAGTAGAAAGATTAGTAATTTTCAGCAGAGATGAGCTTAAGCAATGGGAACTTCAGAGAGTATTTAGTACTAAGGAATATCCTATTTTAAGATATTTTATCGGTGATATTAGAGATAGGCCAAGGTTGAATAGAGCAATGAGAGGGATCACCCATGTGATTCATGCGGCAGCGTTAAAGCAGGTGCCTGTTGCAGAATATAATCCAATGGAATTTATTAAAACAAATGTTCTTGGAGCTGAAAATATTATTGAATGTGCAATTGATCAAAATGTGAAAAGAGTCGTTGCACTTAGTACTGATAAAGCTGCAGCTCCTATCAATTTGTACGGAGCTACAAAGTTATGTTCAGATAAATTATTTATTTCTGCTAATAATATTATCGGTTCAAGCGAGCTTAAGTTTAGTGTAGTTAGATATGGTAATGTGATGGGCTCTAGGGGATCAGTGGTACCTCTATTTATTGATCAGGCAAAAAATGGGTTGCTAAGTGTAACAGATCCTAATATGACAAGATTCAATATACTTTTGGATGAAGGTGTTGAAATGGTTCTTTGGGCTATGGATAATACTCTTGGTGGCGAGATATTTGTTCCAAAGATACCGAGTTATAAATTATCGGATGTTGCCAAAGCAATATCACCCCAAAGTGAAATCAAAGTGATAGGAATAAGACCTGGAGAGAAAATGCATGAAGAGCTTATTACTATTTCAGATGGTGTGAATACAATAGATAGAGGGAATTATTATGTCATTACCCCCTCCCTTCAAAAATATAGTGATCAATGCAAGTCTAGTGGTATAGATTTTAAAAATTTGCCTATAGACTTTTCATATAAATCCAATACTAATAAAGATTTTCTAACAGTTGAAGATCTAAAAAAATTGATAAATAAATTAGAAAAAGATGATACATGAAAAAAACAAAAAAAAGAATATTTTATTATTAGGAAGCACTGGAAGGTTAGGAAGAAATATTAAAAAACAATTCAAAGAAAATATTTTTTTCAAATTGATTACGGTTGCTAGAGTCAAGATTGATAATATTGATTACGTTTGCGAAATCACAAAAAGAGAGAATCTTAAAAAAATTCTCATAAAAACAAAACCTTTTGCAATTATAAATTGCATTGCAATGACTAATGTAGAAGAATGCGAGATGAACAAAGAGCTAGCATTTTCGATTAATTGTAGTTTCCCAAAAATGATTACGGAGGTAATCGAAGAAGTTAAAGTTGATTCAAAGTTGATTCATATATCTACCGACCAATTATATAAATCAGGACATTGGTCAGTCGTTGGAGAAGAAATGCCTATAAATATATACTCTTACACTAAATTAGAGGGAGATAAAGAAGTCTCAAAGTTCCCTAAAAGCCTCATATTAAGAACTAATTTCTTATGGAATGATAGTATGGATAGCCCTGTAAATTGGTTAATTAGACAATCTATCAGGGAAGAAGAATTTTTCCTTTTTAACGATGTGATAATAAATCCCGTGCAAATAAACTTTTTAGCAGACATCATAATTAAGCTAACTTTGATGCATATTTATGGAATCTACAATATCGGTAGTAAAAGTTCTTTAAGCAAAGCAAACATTTTTATAAAGATTGCAAAAAAATTAAATCTTGATATAACAAGGGCGAGATTAGTATCAATTAATAATATTAAATTCAAAGCAGATAGGCCAAAAATTATGACCATGTCAATTGCCGATATTGAGAGAGATACTCAATTAATAATGCCCTCTATTAAAAAAACTTTAGACTTGCTTTTTTAGAAAAAATGAATAGTGATTTCGAAAAAATTTTAATTATTGCAGCTCATCCTGATGATGAGATACTTGGTTGTGGAGGTTTATTAAATAAATTTGCCAAAAAAGATGTTCCTATCAGAATAGTTTTTCTAGCAGAAGGAATCTCTTCGAGATTTTCAAATATTGATTCGAATCATGAAAAAATAAAAAGAGAAATTGAAGTAAGGGAGAGATGTTCTATAAATGCAATTAAGAAATTAGGTATAAATCCAAATCAAGTTTTTTTTAGTAAAAGAAAGTGTTGTCAACTTGATCAATATCCAAGATTAGAGCTAACTAAAGAAATTGAAATGCATATTAAGAATTTTTCTCCAACATGTCTTATTACACATTTTGAAAAAGATACTAACATTGATCATAGGATTTGTTACGAAGCAATGTTACCTGCAATTAGACCTGAAAAAAATTTAAATTTAAAATTAGTTTTATCATTTGAAATTCTTTCAAGCACAGAATGGAATTACCCTTATCAATTCAAACCAAACTTTTTTGTTGATATTACTGACGATTTAGAAGAAAAATTAAACGCCTGTAGAGAATACACTTATGAGATCAAGGAAAAAGATAGTGCTAGATCAATAGAGTCTTTAAAGCATTTAGCATTTATTAGAGGTAATCAATCTGGTTATAAATATGCTGAAGGATTTCAGCTCATCGTAAAAAGATAAATTGTAAGATTTCTAATTTAAATCATCTTTTTTTAAGGATTTACCAATATATACATCTCTTGTGATTTCTTTACCTAAAACCTTATAAATTTCAGATGGGAAAATACCTTCATTTGCTCTTCTAAATCTTAAATCATCAATAGTAAGGATATGTCCTTTATTCAAGTTTCTAGAGAAAATTATTCGACGCCTCATAATATTTTTTTGTTGAATATCACATCTTTCATTAGCAAAACCAAACCCTCTTGAAGAATAGGCATACTTGACATCATCTACGAGCTTTTTTAGGTTTGATGGATTAACAGAGAACCAATGATCAGGGCCAGGTAGATTATTATCAAGAGTAAAGTGCTTTTCGATAACACAAGCTCCATTCATAACGGCTAGAGCGGGTGTAAAATGAGAAATTGTATGATCAGAGAAACCCCAAAGAAAGTCTGGATAAATACGTTTAAGATCTTCTATCATCCTTAAATTTATTTTGCTAGGTTCGCAAGGATAAAGTGATACACAATATAGTACACAAGTTTGATGAGCATAATTATTTTTCCTTAAAAAATTTAGAACCAACTCTGTTTCATTTAAGTCAGCCATCCCATTAGAAATAACTAAAGGCAGCTCACTTTTTAGATAATATTCAAGATTAATTAAATGATCGAAATCATCTGAACCTACTTTTATTGAATCTATACCTAAAGGAATCATTTGATCGAGTATCTCTGGATCCTGAATTGTAGTCATAAATGTTATGTCATTGTTTTTACAGCACTTAATAATTCTTTTCCATTCTTCAAGATTAAATTCCAAATTTTTAAACATTTCAAATTCACTTTGAACAACTACCTTACCTTGACTTTTATATTCAAAAGTTTTTTCTCTATCTGCACAAAAAAGTTCTGTTTTATAAGTCTGAAACTTAACACAATCAGCTCCAGCTTCTTTAGCTTTCTCAATTAGTTTAAAAGCCATCTCTAATGAACCATTGTGGTTAGCACCAGCTTCTGCAATAACAAAAGGTGGTTTATGAAAACCAATTTCTCTATTTCCTATTTTCAAAATTAATTATTATCCTCCTTAAATTTTAATTCAAGCATGTTCCATTCATCAATTGTATTAATGTCAAATCCATCATTATCATCTACAAGAAAAGATTTAATCTTTTTCGCAAGATTGAAATCACTATACTTAACCATAGAATGAACATTAAAGAAATAAAACAAACCTGCATCAATATAGGTTTTTGGAAGTTGTTGAGAATTTAAAGAAGCAAATTCAGGAAATAGTGCATTCAAATATTCACCATTTTCCTTTAAAGCCCAATATGCATTTATTAATTTTGTGGACATTAAAATCTCAGATTCACTTGAAATGTATTCATTGTAAGCCTTTCTTAAAGTATTTTTCCTAATCATCGCGGCTGTAGACAAGACAAATAAGCAATCTTTAGAATTACTTTGTTTTGCATAATATGGAATATCATTCAAAAGTAAATCACCAAAAGTTGTTTCATCTTTACTTAAATTTTTATCCCTTAATTTAAGAACCTTAGCACCATATTTTATAGAAATTTCAGCTATCGCCTCATCATCAGTAGAAACATATATATCCTCAACTAATTCTGCTTCCTTAATTTTTTCAATTACCCAAGAAATTATAGGCCTTCCCATTAAAAGCTTTATATTTTTATTTTTAATTCTTTTTGAACCTGATCTCGCTGGTATGTATGCAAACATTTACTTTTTGAACAAAAAATATGTAACATCATCTTCTTTAAAGATATTATCATTTCTCCAAAAGAATCTATAATCAACTAGCTCTAAGCTAGGATAAATCTCCAACAATTCAGAAGCAAAATCTCTTTTATACAATTTATTTTTAAAGCCTCGATATGTTATTTCTTCTGGATTTCTACTAAAATACTCACAGATTAATATGTACTTACTAGAAAGATTATATATCTTTTCATATATATTTTTTAAGTTTTCAGGTGGAACATGGATTAAAACAGTGTATGTAAAAACTAAATCAAATTTTTTATCAAATTCTAAATCGTAAAAACTTTTATTAATAACTTTATGGCCTTTATTATTAGCTATATCGCAAGCATATTTATTAATTTCTACACCAAAAGTATTAGCATATGGCAAAAGTATTTTAATTGCATCCAAATTTATTCCAGAATTCGTTCCAAATTCAAATACTGATTCAACTTTAGAAGATAATTTCTCTAATATTGCAGCCCAAGTTCTTAAAACTGAGGGAATTAACTCTAAATCATTTCTATTAGTATATTCATCGCCAAATTGTCCTTGCCAAAAATCTTCACATTCTTTTTTTATAGACATTTATTAGTAATTTGCTAAAAGATAAACTAACATAAGCTATGTTATTTTAATTTAATTAAACTGAAACTTAATACTTATCCTAATATCCAATATAATTCTAGAAATTTAAATATACCTTTCCATGATATCTTTGATATTTTGTCTCCTTTGTATTAGTGTGAAATCAAAATTATTACTTTTACTATCATAAGCATATATAGGAGGCTTATATTTTATAAATGTCATAGATTGACTATTAACATAAGCACCAATAGTTGAAATCATAGCTCTATCACCTCTTCTTAAAGATGGAACTTGCTTCTTTAACGGGAAGCTATCTGATCGCATACATAATGATCCATAAATATGTTTTTCTTTTAATTCTATGTTTTTCGTATCGAAATAGATAGGATGATTTCTTATATTCAATGATGGAATATCATTTTTACCTGTATCAAGTACAATTCTGTCAAAACTTGAAGACATAACCGAACATATTAAATCCATTGATTCATCTACCAATGCTCTCCCTGGTTCCACTAAAATTCTTAAATTATTATTAATTTCAAGGAGTTCTTTTAGCCCGATATTTATTTCTTGAAAATAGTTAAGTAGAGGTTTTGGTTCTTTCAAATGATGAGTGAGTGGAGCAGAATAAGAAGGGAAACCGCCTCCCAAATTTAAATATCTCAAATGAGAAACTAATTCGTTTTCTATAGCCAATCTCGCAAGTTCCTGAGATAAGACTTTATAAGCATTAATATCTAAAATTTGAGTACCTAGATGGCTATGAAGGCCAACTATCCTTACATTTTTATATTTATTTTTTATATCCATAATTACTTTATTAAAATGTTCCTGTGGGATACCAAATCTTTTCCAATTAGATTCGTTTGGTTGAATTCTTAATCCTATGTAAGCTAATTTTTTTAGGTTAGATGATATTTTATTGATATCAGAAATCTCTTCCAAGCTATCAGTTTGAATTATAGAGTTTTTTTCAATAATCTTATTTATTTCACTTTTCGATTTTGAAGGCCCATTAATTATCACTTTTTCATCCAAAAGGTTAATTTCGTCTAATAAATCGATCTCAAAACCACTTATTATTTCTAAACCAACCTTATTTAAATTTAGAAATTTTATTATAGATGGATTGTAATTAGTTTTTACACTATATAGAAGTTCAAAGTTTGTATTGAATGAATCAAAAATATTTTTAAAACACTCTACTTTTTGTCTAATTACATTGAAATCCAGTAAATAAAAAGGGGTTTCAAAATCTCTGGTTTTTTTAAAAATTAAATCTTGTTTAGACAATTTCATTAATCCAAACTCTTCTTATCTTAACATTTTTGTTTATTAAAAATGAAGAAGGAGGCACCTCATCACCTTCCATTATTTTTATTGCTCTTTCAATGTATCCAGGATTTAAGTCTTCAGTAAAACTTAATGCAGCTGATGCTCTAGGATTAATTTCATAAATAAAAACTTTTGTTTTCCCATCTTTGATTTTTGTTTTAATTAGTTCGATATTAAAAATACCAGAAGCTTTTATATTAGAAACAAATTTATAAATAAAACTATAAATAAATTCATCATTAACTACTTCACCTAATGTAATTGGACCATTTTGAGGGGCATCTCTCCTTTGAATTGAAATATCAATTAGTTTTCCTTTATTACAAGAAACATCAATATTGAAATCATCACCATCGAAATAATCCATAACTATATATTCTTCAAAAGAACTCTTAAAGAAAAATTTTTCTACTTCATCAAATTCCAAGAAATTATCAATTTTATTTTTTAAAAATCCCTTTTCCCCAAGAACTTTAAATCCCCTACCTCCTCTACCAATATTTGGCTTAAAGCAATAAAGTTTATTTTTATTTAAATATTTACTTAAAACATTTATATTTTTTTTAGTTACTAACTTTATAAAGTAATTTAGATTTAAAAACTTATTTAAATTTATTATTGTTGAATACTTGTTACGAAATAAATTACATAATTTCTTATCTGCGCACAATGTAATTAGTTCGAACTTAGAATTCTTTAAATAAATAGCTTCGGCATCAGACATTGGGAGTATATGCGTTATCTTTTCTTTATCAACAATCATTGCAATTGCCTGAATAAAATCATTTTTGCAACTCTTTTCAGCAGAAGGGATAATATAAATTTTTACATTAAGGTTCTTAGCAAAAATTTTTGTATTAGCATCTGAATCACATAAAGTAAAATTAAAATCATTATTTTTTATTAATGCTTCAATTATTGATCTAGTATAAATTCCACCACCACATGTTATGAGTAAACTTCTTTTTAACATTTAACTTGAAATTCTCTTTATAAGCCTTACCCATTCTAGTATTCCTTCCCCAAATAATCTTTTACTTTTTATTGCTAAATTTTGATATAAACTTTTTTCTGGGAATAAAAAAGAACTTGTATATGTGTTAAATAATTTAGAAATATTTTCAAATGAATTAGCGAATTCATGTTTAATGAGGGCATTTTTAATATTTTCTTGATTTGTTTCTTCTAAAATATTTACCTGAGGTACTGCAAGATATGCTTTTTCTAAACTCATGAGACCAAATGTTCCTACAGAGGTTTTACTTTTAATATAAATTGAAGAAATATCTGAAACGTAATCAAATATCTTTACTCTATTATTACAGCTATATTCATGACATAAGTTTTTGTAAATCTTTGCTTCTCTAGAAACTATTACTAATATATGGTAATTAGTTTTAATTAAAATTTCTTTAATAGCTTTAATTGACAAATTAATTTCATCGAAGAAACCAAAAGATATAAGAATATTATTATTTTCTTTTTGGAAAGAATTTTTGGTAAATAGTTCAACTCTTTTATTAACAAGATCCAAACTAAAAGGAGTGAACTTTAAACCTTCTGCAATTAATTTGTTATTACTTTCTTTTACTAAACTATTTTTATCAGAAGGATAAAAAATACTTAAATTAATATTATTTAAATTACTATTAAAATCATCTATATAAATTAAATTCAAATAATTTATTCTTGAATTTTCTGAAATAAGATTAAACCATTCTTGCTTAACTAAATAATTATCTACTATTAAAGAATGAACTACTCCATAAGAATTTTCAACATGTTTTATTAATCTATCTATAAAAAAAATATCATTTTTATAATCCGTTATATTAATAATGGAATGTTTATTTAGATTATCCCATTTGAGATTACTTTCTTTGGATCCAATATTAAAGTAATCTCTAAAACTACTTTTTTTTAATAGTTCTTTTACATCAATATCGGTTCGATAAATTAAAAAATATTCATTTTCCAAATCTGCCTCTGCTAGATTGTTGATTCTTGAAAAATGACCTAATCCAATCTTACTAAAAATATCTAATTTTACTAAAATGCATTTAGGCATAATTGATTATTTATAAAATTAAAAAGCTCTAGTATGAATTGTGTATAGATATAATTATAGAATATATTATATTATTCCTAGGATTAGATTTTGATTTATAGTTATGGATTTAAAAAGTGGAGAAATAAAATATTCAAATAATGTTTTAGAAAATTTAAAAAATGAATTTAAAGCAAATGGTTTTACCATAATAAAAAAAGAATATACAGTCCCTAATTGTATAATTGAAGAATTGAAAAAAGAAATTGATTACTTGTTTCATATCGAAGATTGGAGAGGTGGATGGGAAGGTAAAGAGGAATATATGGAAGAAAATAAATTTCTAAATAATGGAGCAAAAAGACTTTCTAATTTAATTGAAAAATCAGATATTTTTATAAATCTAATTTCAATTGAAATAGTTGAGAAATTTTGTGAATCAATTTTTAAGAAAGGATATTTCATCGGAGGCCTTGATGCTAGAGAACCACTTAAAGGATTTGGGGAGCAATCCCTTCATCAAGATTGGTTTCCTAATGATGAACCAGATAATGTAGATAATATAATTGGATTTTTTTTCCTAGATAATGCAAATAAAGATAATGGCACCTTAAGAGTTGTTCCAAAAACTCACAAAAAAAAAGGTTGGGTAAGTGAGTATTTGGAAAATACAAAATTACCCCATCCAGATCAGATATTTATTAATGCTAAAAAAGGAGATATTTTAATGATGAATGGGAGCTTATGGCATAGCGGTAGTAGAAATATTAATGGCAAAAGAAGAAGAGTTATTTATATTGATTATAGAGCCAAAGATATTCCTCAATTACTCAACCAAAAAAGATACTTGTCACAAAAGACAGTTGCTAATCTACCAAAAAAATTAAAGGAAATACTAAAAGTTACTAGTAAAGATGAACTTGGAGATTATAAAACTTTTACTACAGGTGATTATTGCAGAAAAAATAACATTTTCTGGCCTAAGGGTTGATTTGAGGTTATTAAATTGAAATATAAAGAGATAAATAAAATCTATGAAAATCTTATAAAACTTATTGAAAAAGAAACTCAATGGAGTGAAATTTGGATTGGATTAATAATCAACCTTCCAAGTATAATTTATGACATTAACACAATAAACAGTACTAATGCCCATCTTTTACAAGAAATTAGTTTTAGTTTAGATCGATTATCTTATGGTTTTGGTAAAAATTCTTCGTTTTCAATAGCGAAAGAAATAATTAAGAAAATTTTCTATAAAATTAATAAGAAAAATTATTTTTCCCCTTTGCTTGCTTACAACAAAAATGTAAAAGTTTTAGTTTTTGATACTGCCTTAAATAATTTTAAATATAGAAATTGGGAAAATAAAGAAGATTCTGGTTATCACTTTACATCAGTAATAAGTTTCTTTGGTTCAAAAATAAAAGTTAATAAAAAAATAAATAATGAGCAAATAGATAAAATTGCTATTGAAATTTTAAAAATAGTATCTAAAAATATAGATAAAAGAAATCTCAAAAAATGGAATAAAACAATTCAAAATAAATTTAAAAAGAAATTATGCTATTCAATAAAATGTGCAATTATAAGATTTAATTATTTTGAAGAAAAGATACCTAATAGTTGCCAAAAAGTTTATTTGCCAACTCTTTATAGCCCATTTAATAGGATAGTTGCATTAGCTATGCAGAAAAAAGAAAAGATTGTCAATTCATTTGATCATGGATCCGGAACTGGAAATACAAGTAATTGGATGCTTGCAGATATCGAATATCAACTTACAAATAAATTTATAACTTTTGGAGAAGATTTTTTGACTATTTTAAAAGAATTTGAAAATAAAAGAAAAAGTCTCCTGAAGTCAGAATTTAAAATAATTCCTTCCTATGAAAGTAAGAAGAAGTTTTTCATTGATAAAAAAAATAATTCAAAAATTGAAAATATAATTTATCTTACAACTATAACTTTCTCACCAAATGAGCATTGTTTTCCCGATCCTTTAGAAATAGTAAATTACACAATATTTAAAATTAATATATTAAAAAGTATATCTAAATTAAAGAAATACAAGATTTACATTAAAGAGCATCCTGATACTATTAAAAATAACTATATACAAAAGGACATCTTAAAGTCTTTAGATGTAACATCAACACAAAATAATTTAGATAAATTCATTGCAAATAATAATTTATTTATCATTGACTATATTCAAACTTCTTGCCTACGTTTTGCACTTGAGAATCAAATTAAAACAATTATTTTAATTAATGATAAAACTGACACTTCAGAAAAAATTATTAATGAAATAAGAAAGTACAATTTTATTGAAATAATTAATATTTCAAGCATTAATATTCCAATAGATCACAAATTAATTATGGAAAAGATCAAAAAACTTGATGCAATAAAAAATTTTATTTTTGGTAATCTTTATTAATAAATTAACAAAATCATTTTTATGATAAAGACAAAAAGTATTTTATTATCTAATAATTAATAAAAGGTCTTAAATATTATTTATATCTATTATTGCATTAGAATTAAAACCTAATTTAATGAGGTTTTGTTTAATTTGAACAAAATAATGACTTTTGAATACTATTAAATAATCAACTGGATTATTTAATAAATTAAGGGGAGACTCTATAGTAGGACTATTTAAAATCCAAGATTTCCCAAATTTAAACTCATCACCATCGAAATATCTAATACTTTTATTTTCAATCATTAATCCATATTCAAATCCACCTGCATAAAAACCTATACTTTTTTTATTTTTAATCATTTCATTACAAGTATCAATAATATATTTTGTTTTTTTATTAATTAAATTTTTATATGATTCTATTTTTTCCTTTTCTTTTGAATATCGGTAAGAAGGCCATCCTATATTTTTCTGAAGATCATAATATCCCCAAATAGCCATTTCATTACCTTCGTCTGATAATTTATATCCTCCTTTTGTAAAGGCTTGATTATTTAATAAAGGCAAAGCATTTTCAGGATTAAAATAATTTATATGTTCATGTTGTAATTGATCAATTAATCCATTTTTAATTGAAATATCAATATTAGGAACCTGATGGATAAACAATCCGCCTTCTTTAAGTAGGCTTCTGCAACAACAAAGAAATTTGTCAAGATCAATGATATGTTCTAAACATCCATATGAGAAAATACAATCAAATTTTTCAACACAAGAAAAATTCTCTATTGATTTGTTTATTATTTCAAGTCCATATTTTTTTTTAGCTTCTATGGCTTGAGGTCCTATTTCTAATCCAGTAACTATTCCTCCTTTATAATTTATTTCATTAAGCAAACAGCCATTTCCACATCCAATCTCTAAAAATCTCTTACCTTTAATCTTATAATCTAAGCATTTTTCTATTACATTAATAAAACCATTCATCCTTTTAGTTGATAGATTACTTTCCCCTAATGGAGTAGAAATCATGCTTCCAGATGCATAAGCATTATTTAATGCAGATAATATTTCTTTATTAAGTAAAAGTCTCGGAATAGAGAATCTTCGATCAACTCCTAGTGCAAAATCCATTTTCACTGGAATATTTTTTTTAACGTTCTTATCAATTACACCTACAAAAAAGGGATGCTTCTTTAATGTTATTATCGGAGATATTCTCTCATTCATGAAAATTTAGAATCAATATTAATAGAATTATATTTTAAGATAAACTATAGAGTTTAAACTTCAATAGTTCATTTAAAAAAAGATTATATTGAATTAATCTATAATTTTCAACCATATATCAAATACTTTTTCTGATGCAATTTTATTTATAGTCTTACTTGCATTAATTGCAATTTTTTTTCTTAATTTTGGATCAATTATTAAAGATTTTATTTTTTCGGCTAAGTTTTCTATATTACCAGCTTGATAAACTAAGACACTTTGATTATCTTTTAATATTTCAGTGGCAGAATGTATATTAGAAGAAACTATAGAAGGGATTTTGAGATAAGATGATTCCCAAAGTACATTTGGAGATCCCTCAAATAAAGAAGTCATTACATGTATATCAGATTTTTTCAACCAAGAAACAATATTTTTCTTGAAAGGAATTAAAAATACTCTTTCGCTTAAATCTAATTTTTTAATTAAATTTTCTAAATAAACCTTTTCTGGGCCATTTCCTAAAATATAAAGT
>MDSZ01213816.1_pt1 | contig 12670 bp, 28 predicted proteins | sample 811201 | NCBI WGS metagenome assembly MDSZ01 (sample SAMN05326647, study PRJNA326480) | marine metagenome | isolation source: seawater | place: Indian Ocean: North | collected 2010
CTTTGAGAGTACGATACCATGACCGAGCAGCTCGAACTGTTTCACAGCTGGTTTGAGCTTCCAGTCTGGAAGGCCCTCTAGATTTCTCATGACCAAATCACCTACTTGCATTTTTTATTACCTCTAAAGAATATTCAGTATACGCGGTGGGGGGATTACTTTCAAATACCACCACAACTTTCGCACCGAGGTGGCGCTGGTTATACGGCCGGCCAGCAGAGAGCGTTTCATCCACCTCTACAACGAGACCAGACTTAGAGTGAAGTGTATGGTATGAAGCATGGTTCCTGTTTATGAACCGCACAACATCACCAACTTTCACTCTCACCCCCGTTTCTCCAGTGCTGCTTCAATGTGCCGCGACAAGGCTTCACCAGTATCCCACTTGACCAGGAATGTCTGCAACTCACTCGGCCACTTTCTTGATTTTGCAACAATCCTACCAGGACGAGTTGGGTAATCAACGTGAATAACTTTATCTCCGACTTTCATTTCTTCGCTCCCTGCAGGTATCCTGCATGTTCTCTTGTAACTCTTTTGTCTGCCCACATAACTGTATACACTATCTGCCTATGACTATCATCCACCTCGAGAATGACCCCGGGGTTCTTGTATTCACGAGCTGCATCTTTAAAGATCCATGCAGTAGTGTAAAAATTGACTAAATCACCTATCCTCAACCGAGAACCTCCAGGTTCTGTGGTGCGAACACTTGGTTTTCAGGAAACCCCAGCAAGGACACGTGGCTGCCTGTGGAACTTACCCAAGTAATCAAAAATGTCTTTCCTTCTTGCCTCTTCGGGTTTCGAAACTTTACCAGATCGCCAACTCTCATTTAACCACCTCAATATCCTCGGATGATGCAACAGTCGTTACAGTCCAGTGGTTTGGGATGTGAACCTCCCAGCTCACACCACGACTATCCTCAATCTTCTCGACGATAGTGCCGACTTTCTTACCATGAAACTTTGTTTCTACCCTTACCAAATCACCAACCTTCATTAGATGACCTCCACACCGTCGGTGATCCGACCCATCGTGGTGGGTGTACCGTTAACTGGAGGGTAGATAACTTCAGGGAAGTTGCTTGTCTCCTCACCCCTAACGACGCACCGCTTAACTGCGATGATGTATCGCTTGCAGCCCTCGATGACTGTGTGGCCCATCATCTGACCCTCCATGTAGCATGACCGAGGACCATCAAGATCCCGCATGTAGTGGAAGTCGAAAGAGCGAACTTGAGAGCCGAAAGTGATTTCCATGAAGTTTCTCCTTTGGGGTTCTACCCCTATCTTCATTAATATAATACCACAGAAAAGCCCAGATTTGCACGAATGTCAAGAAGAAATCGCACTTTTTGTATTTATCTTTTGACCAAGTAAGAAGTGAGGACTGCGTGGGCATAGCTTCCGCTTTCCTCGTTATTGTAACCAACCCATTCCAGCTTAGCCATTCGACCACAATCCCAAGTGCTGACAACTTTCCAGGGAAAGCCTTTACCTTCCTCGGTGAAATACTGGAGAGAGTGGCTTTGTGCAACTCTGTCACCTGGTTTAAGATTTCTGTTTCCGATTTTAACTTGGTTGGTCATCTTTGACCTCCTCTCTTGTGGGTGGGGTTACTATCCCCTATATTTCTATAGTACCACGTCTGGAGGATATTTGCACGAATGTCAATTTTTTATGGCAACATCGCCGTTGCGTTACCTTTAGAGTCAGAGATGATAACTGGAAGGTTTCGATCTTGAGCAAATTTGATGATCTTCTCTTTATGCTTTCTCTTCTTTCTGAACGCTTTAGGTTTCAGCTCGAGGACGAGAAGTGTACGACCGAACTGGCTGTCTATGTGGTAAGCCATGATTCCGCTTCGATCAGGTCGGGCGGCTTCGCTGAGATAGCCTTCACTCCAGAAGCATTGGAATGTCCTACATTCTGTAGGACGGCTTTCATAAATGCCGCACCCCTTCTGGCAGATATTTGGACACTGTTCTCGTTTCGGTTTATTCAGCGTCGGTATCTCCAGAAGGGTGCAGCACTCTTTGCAATCGCCGCAAGCCCTAACTGTCTCTTGCATCATTCGGCCAGTCATCAGGCATTAACAAAAATCTCTCGGATATATCCGAAGCAATCCTAAGCGCAATCGCTTCCCGAGCTGAACTTGAGGAAAGGTTGACTTGAACCTCAGAAAACTCCTGGAGGGCCTTTTCGACAATTGCCTTGACATTTTCTCTATTCTCATTCTTCATAGCTAACCTCTTATTTCTATTTTAAAGATAGAAGCTAGATGTCAGTTGTTTACGTTTATTCCAGGGTCAGTACTCCGGCCTCTGTATTTACAGAAGCTGTCCATCCGAAAAGCATGGGAGATGACTCAAGAAGGTTCGAAACGGTTACCTTTGCAGTTGCAGTTAGAGTTGTAAACCCTCGCTTGTGGTCATACTTCTCAGTTGAGTAATCTACCAGCTCAACGTCATAAAAATTTTCGTTGATGGTCTCGGTCAAGTATTCTGCAAATTCACCGTCACGGCTATAGTCTTCAAGAAGGTCTTGGTCTCGCAAATTCTGAAGAATCGATTCACCAGACCAGCTGTCTTGTGCGTTCAGACCGGGTGTCGCGATGAGCTCAGCAAGGTTCTCCACGACGCTGGTTTCGCTAAGCGCAGTTTCGATCTCTGTCTCGTTGAAGTGAAAGACATCTGCTCCCTCTTCGAAGGTCAAAGTCACGATCTCATCGCCGTTGAGGTTTAGGTTACGAATTTTTTCTAGAATTGTTGCCATGTTGTTCTCCTTTCGTTAGGCATTTAAATAATAGGAGAAAGCAGCCGTATTTACAGAGGCTGTTGGCAGTATTCTGTTAACTCTCCGTCCAAGAATGTAATGATAGTGATTGTCTCACCCTCTCTGAATGTCGGCGGAAAATCTTCACTCGTTAAGGTAACATATTCCACTTCGCGCTGGTCGGAAGTCGTTACTTCCAGAACTAAAGTGTTGTCATTTTTCACGTCAACTACACCTGTCAGGATACACAGGCTTAAAGCTAGTGCTTGCATTTTTATGATCTCTTGGTTTGTGGTTCTTGTCGACTGCTACAAAGACTACTTTTTCGAATTTTGCAACAGCATCTGATCTTGTAATGTTGATCACGTTGGCGCTAAATGTAAGACTGGTCCTGCCATGGTAAAGGTATTCTGTTTCGACTTCCAGAATGTCCCCCAGCCGAGCAGTCGACCAGAAGCTAATGTTTCCAATATGTCTAGTAGCACAAACCCCACCAGTGATGATTCTGGCCTGCATTCCGCATGCTTCATCCACCCACTTCATTAAGATTCCACCGTGAAGTGTTCCGTGAGCGTTAAGGTCTGGTTGCGTTACTAGATACCTGTTTTTATGGATCATTTCTTCTTGGGTAAGTAAGGTCTTAGCCAGTAAGCAAAGACGTAATAACCAGCGTTAAAAAGTTGCTTTAAGATAGGGAGCCGGCTAACAAAAACCGCCCTCTTGAACCCCATCTTTTCATACATCTTACGAAAAGTTTCTGCGCCTACAGTTTTGCTGCCGTCAAACTCGCCGATCATTTCGGTCTCGTAATCACCAGCATTATTAAAGTCGCTGCTGCTAATGTCAACGAACTCAATACCACAAGCTTCCCCCTTCTTCCTAATCGTATTGATCTCTAGGGAACAAACGTAACAGCTTTCATCGTAGTAAACTTTATCACTCATATTTCACCAGCTCGTAAATATTACCCCACGGATCACGCTTGTACACAGATTTTGATCCATCCCTGTGTAGCTTTCCACCCTCTAATTCTTCAACCTCAAATGCGAAATGAGCCGGGTGTTGTTTCTTTATGACGAACGCAAGCTTAACATTCTCAAACTCTACAAACCCCCAAGTATCATCGACGTATAGCAGCTCGGCACCGAAGTTATTAACATACCAGTCCGCGGCGGCTCTGGGGTCATCTACTTGTATCGCAACGTGATCAATTTTCATACACTTTCTTTGCGAAACACTAGCCTCGCAACTGCTATATTTCTTCTGGCTCTCGAGTCTTGAGCCAGATACTCACCAGAAAGAACCAGCTCAGGAATGTCGGCCTCTGTTGGAAACTCTTTGAGAAGTGATGCCTGACCGTGAAGCTTTAGTCCTACTGACTCATAGCATTCTATCATCTTTCTCATGGATATGTACCCATCATCCTCGGTACGGTATCCGGCTTCGTCTAAAGTCACGTCACTCACGACAATAAAATACCCATCATCCTTGAGGGTCCTTGCTATCTCTTTCCCAGTCAGGTAGCAAGCGTCCCAATGAGATACGTCTGACGTACACCTGAAGTGTGTAATGGAACAACCGTCTAAAAAGATATCTACGCTAGAAGCAGCAAGATTTTGTTTAGACCACTCTATGTAATCCACCCCAACAGTCAGATTGATTTGAGGATTGTCTACCACGCCAGGGTGCTGCCGCCCCGGGAGATGCGGACCTAATGTAGTCGCGTGTACTGAAGCCCCCATGTCTGCGAATACCAGCGATGCAGGTGTGTTACCACACCCTACGTCACACACAACCTTACCTTCGAAACCTTTCCCTTTAGGTGCATCAACAACTGGTCCTGGATCGAGAATAAGCTCTCCCCCAACCGTCGTTATCCTGTGCGGGAGCATGGATGACGTCACCGGGGCCCGGTTTGATGTATAATCAATATTGAAACCCAGTGCTCTGCAAAGATCAAGCTGCGCACAGAGCTTAAGTTTTCTGTCGCGTTGTGCCCACGCAGTATACCCAAACTTCTCGTAAATGTCCACGTAGCCAAGCTCACCAAAGCGCTCTACGTCTTCATTTGTCAATAACCTGTTCAGGCCTTGGGTCTCATACCCTTGCTCAAAGTAGTCTTCTATGCTCACTACGCTTTAGCTCCGCCAAGCCACTGAGAAACGTCTAACATTGCTGCGAGAGCGTCATCATCACTCATTCGGTGTCCAGCACCAACCTCTATAACTTTTACTTGCCATCGATCGGCGATTTCATAGCTATCTTCAATAGGGATAATATCATCTTCAGGAGAGTGTAGGACTATGGTCCTCTGGGGTTCACAACGAATATCCCAGTCAGAGAGCTGGCTTTCGTTCATAAACCTCTTCCACCCAGGTGCGATTAGGACTATAGGAGCGCCCACAGTGTTAACGCTCATAGCCACAGCTCCTCCTCGAGAAGAACCGACCACTAAATCTGGATTCTCAGTGTCTATTACTTCTTGAGCAATCCGAACCGATTCCTCGAAGCTCTCTTTTGGAAGATGTGGGTTCAAGACCTCAAACCCGTTTAACTTCAGAAAGTTGGCTTTCGATCCTCCCGGCTTCGATTCCAATCCATGTAGAAAAAGTACTTTCATAATCACCTCAACAGCGCGGCATCCCGTCACATTATTATTATACAACAAGTACACGAAATTTGCACTTTTTTCAGAATTATTTTAGCACTCTTTCGAGCAAGGTTAAGGCCTTAGTACTTCGCCTCTTCATGCGAGATGTCTTCATCTCTCTCTGTCTTGTCGGGCAGATAGTTCGCATTTGCGACGGCAAAAATGACTGGAGTGGCGAGGATTAAAAGGGCTAACACTAGATCACCAAAAAGTTCCAAGTTCAAAATTCAGCTCCTTGCTCCAGTTTCTTAGATGATATTAGTTATAGTCTAAAGTTTGTACATCACTTTAGTTTCTTGGGCCAGCGCATATCTCGTCTAATATAGACATCATGTCGTCATACATCTGCTGCTGGTTTGAAGATATATCAAAGACCTGCCCACCGGTTGCGTTGGTATACTCTCTCCACGAGAGGCTACCCTCTGCGAACACGAAGACTTTAAGCGAAGGAGTAGAACTCAAGGCTTCTACAAGAATTTCATCCCGAACTGACGGGACTAGATAGCTCTGGTCATATTCATCAGTAAAAACCACAATGATTCTGTCAGCTTCGTTACGCCAGTTAACTTTGAAAGACTCAAGCTCAGGGATCGACCCCATCCTGTTTGGCCAAACCGCGGAGTTGATATCGTAGTTAATAGACCCAGAGATGTTCCTTACAGCTAAAAGCATAGCGTCCTTCAACATTTCCTTCCCGGTGTCATTGTCAAAACTACCAACGTTAGCAAACGCCGTTAGAAAATCTTCAAAGCTTGAAATGTCAGACTCAAGAAGCAGAACCTCTGTCGTCATGGCTCGCCGATCCGGGGCTCCGGCTTTAGGGCCAACTATAAGACCCCAGCGTATCTTCTCCTCTGCCGAAAAAGATTGCGCGAAACGATTCATTGCCATCCTGACAGCTGAGATATAGTTCTCCATAGACCCAGACCAATCCACTATGAACAAGATATCAGTGTCAGGTATTTCCTGGCCGTAGTCTGTTACTCCATCACAGTCGTTGTCTGCTCCATCACAGATTTCTTCAGAGGGCAGTACCTCCCCGCCGCACACATCTGCGATATATCTACCTGATGCCGCCTGGCCATACCATTGGCCTGCATTACATATTTGTTCTCCCGGCTGGCAGACGCCGACTTGTAGGGTTTCAGGCGCTCCTGTGTAACAAGGTCTTACGACATTTTCATCTACTAGGGTATCACAATCTTCATCGAAATTATTACAAACCTCAGGCTCAACCCCAACTCCTGCATGAGGATCACAGCTAGAAGTTTGGTCTATTTCTGGGAACCAATGACAAATCGAAAGACAGTCTGTCATTTGTGTTACGGCGCAATCCGTGTCGAAACATTCACATGTCTTGTAGCCCATACCACACCTGAGTGGAGGCTCCATACACGGGATCAAAGCGCCGATCATCTCAGGAGGACATTGGCAATTGAGGCCTTCATCTACTAAGCTGTCACAATCGTTGTCTTCGCCGTCACACTCTTCCTGTGTCGGTCTTCTGGCTGTACAACCCACCCAGGTTCCTCCACCACAGACTTCCAAACCAGCGCCGCATTGTGTTGTGCATTCTCTTATCAGTTGCTCATCAACCTGGCCATCGCAGTCGTTGTCCAATCCGTCGCATATATCTTGAGGAAGCTGGCCGCACGAATCACATGCATTTCTCTGGCCCTCATCAATCTGGCCGTCACAATCGTTGTCAACGTTATCACAAACTTCTTCCTCAACAACACATGTGATGCACTCTCCGTACCGGAGCCTCCCCTTATCACATTGAACTTCTTGCCTGCCAGAAACTCCATCTATTTCACAGTCATAATACATCGTGAAATCTTCACTCAGTCCAGGAGGGCAATCAAATGCGTGGGTGCACTCTGACTCTTCTAATATCTCGGGAGGAGGGCAAGAGTTATTAACGCTCCTGTTACAAGGCACGAGATTCTCATCACATATATCTAGCACTGCGTACTTTGCTTGGATCTCGGTTCCTGTCGGCGGACAGTACCAGGTTTGACGTTGGCAGCAGCTAGGGTTACAAGAGCAGTACAGCTCATCAGTGTTTACCAGGTCAGAGCACCGATTGACACCCGCGTCGATCTCTGCGTCTGGAGGATCGGTGATAACTACAATCACGTCTGCTAGCGATGAATCTAAATCGAGTCGTATTCGGGCGTCGTTACCAAGGCTACCTGCGTCAGTCCTATGATCTGAACATGACCAAATCAGTGGAAGCGCGAGTAGCATAATGCTAATCCAGCGCGTCGCCATAATATTAAGTATTTAGGAGGGCCCTTAGATTTACAAAAAATGGCCATAGTTAAGAATATGGAACGCGCACCTTCAATAGCGGCTTTTGCATTCTTACTTACTTCGTCTGTATTCTTTATCGTGGCATGCGCAAGAAGTTGGCAAGCTGTACCAGATCCCCAGGTCGTGAGTGAGTACGAAAACTGTAATCCTAACTCTCTTCAAGAGAGCCAGCTGGTTTTTGTTCCAGGGTTTTCCGGTACATCGATAGTTGTCGAAGATTGTAGTAAGTTTCGAAGAGAAAGGGTATCGATCGCTATGAACGCTTTCGAAAAAGCATGGACCTCGAGATTCGGAAGTGATGAAAAAGTCTTACGAAACTTACGAGACATGCTCATAACTTTCGGAGCTGACCCCCGTGTTGTTGGATCTGCTTATGATATGGACGGGCGTCTAATCCAATCACCCAGTCTTGTGGGACAAACACTGACACCTTCAATCATTTGGATATATGCAGGTCCAGACGTGGAAAGAATCTGTGATTCCTCTTTTATCCACGAGCTGTTACATGCGAGCATCTGGGCAGCAGGATATAAGAAGGGAGACCCCGATCATCTCGGTAATGAGTGGGCAGGATGGACTGCCAACCACAATCTACTAATGCAAGAAGTTAATCATTACCTGTGCGTTCTGGGTATCTAAGTGGATCTCCAAACCGAGCTAGCGCTTTTTGGTAAGCTCTCTTTATCTTAGACTCTTGCTTCAAAACCTTTTTGTAGTATCTTTCGCCGGCCTTATTGATCTGTGGCTTACAGCGAAACCCGGAATAGTAACCGCATAAGCCGGTGGGGATGTGACCTTTACCGTAACTCTTGACCCACCATGACAAAATATCCGATCCGGCTTTCACCCCTGTCTTGGGGCGCTTTAAGGATTCGCACGTGTACTTAATTCCCTTAGTGGCTGCGCCTCCCGTATACTGGGGCATGACCTGAGTCAAGCCGCAAGCTCCAGCCCAACTCTCAGCCTTCGGGTTCCAATTTGATTCTACAGTGATTAGTCCCATCAGCAGGAATGGGTCTATATCATTTCTCTCAGCATTTTCTAGTACCTCTGGCAGTATCTCGCATGTAGAGCGTTGCCTTGATTCACTTAGATAAAATTCGGGCTGCGCAAAGACGGCACACAGTACTGCTAGCTCTAACATCATTTATAACTCCTTTGCTTGAGTATAAGAGAATGGTGGGATAAGATCCTCACCTCGAAGCTCCCAGTAGGTTCTTGAGAACTCCACTGCAGCCTCAGAAGGTGATTGATCCCGTAACTCTTCCCAGCACTCTTTCATACTTTTCATCGTTATCGTCAAGGCAGCGGTAGAGAATGTATGATATAACTCATCCTCAAAAGATATACTCTCATCCAAAGATACAGGAGCGCCAAACAGGTCTAAGCACTCTACCGCAAAGCTGATGACCCACTCATCTCTTGAATATTCAGGACCGAGATCTTGTTTGATGAAGTCCATAAGTGGTGTAGGACTCATGGTTTAAAATCAGTCTGTCTGTGTATGAAAGTGTAGATCATCTTTCTCGTTTCATCATCTGGCACTAAGCCTTTAAGCCTTATACGAAGGAGGATCCTCCTCTTATTTTTTCTTTTCTCGATATGTGATCGAGGGTTGTCGACCCATGGGTCTCTAATCATTTTGTTAACAATCTCAACAACCTCTGGGTTCGCTAACGCTCTTTCCAGAGAAGACATTTTGTTAAGATGCTCTTTAGTCTTCTTAAAGTGGTGATGAGATACTTTGCCTAACACTACAGCTAGCGCGATGCAAACGGCGATTAACAAAAATGCAATTGTCAGGCTCATCACTTAATCTCACGCTGAAGGTATCCATCAACCCTTAAATATCAACGTAAGAAAGCTAAAGACTACCCCTGACTTTTTACACCAGCCGGCACGCAGTCTGGACATACCAGGTGAATAGGCCCGTCATCATAAACTGCCACTCGCCAACTGCTAATCATTTCCATGTTGGTTCTGTCGAATGGCTTACCACATTCGTCACAAGACTTTGGTAAACCATTCAGTTTTCTCTCAACTTCTCGGCCAGCTTTCTTTGCAGCTTTTCTGGCTTGGAGCTCTTTCTTTCTCTTTAGTTTTCTACTGTTCATTTTTTCTCTTGCTTTTGACAACTAATTGTAGGTGTTTCTTGCTCTTCGTATTTCACCACGTAAACTTTTTTCCCAACCTCTACTTCACATGGGATCGCCTCGACTGGCAAAACGGCCGTGGAAGGACCACCATTCACTGCTGGGTTTAGTTGGAACTCCACTGTCGCCAAAAAATTATCGAATGATAGAATCGTCCCAACCAAAACGAAAGAAGTCATCATGCTGCTTCCTCCTGCTGTTTACCTAAAAAATCTTTTTGATACTTGAAGAGAGCTAGCTCTTTCTTCTTGCATTCGAGCACGACATCGACCTCCTGGCCATAGTTCTCGAATGGTGTGTAATACCAGTCGGAATGAGCAACAGGACTTACAGAGGCATCCTCGTAATGCTTGCGGCTGTTGGAGTGGTGGGCCTGCTGCTTAGCGCCGCGAGCCAGCCAGGTTTGGCGAGCAAGATGAAAAGCATCGTGGTAATCGAGATCTTGTGGACCGAGTTCATGATGGTGGCTGTCGAACACAACCGGCACGCCAACGTGATTGGACACACCTTCGACCAGCATCTTGGTAGAATATAGGTTGGCCTTGTCATCATTTTCGACAGTGAGACGTGCCTGAGTACCGGGAGCAAGACGCTTGAAGTTTTTGCAGAAGCGAGCAAGAGACTTGTCATGTTCACCGTAGGCGCCACCGACGTGAATATTGATTTTCGCCATTGGTGATGCAGGCAAACCCATAAGATCCATTTGCATGGAGTGGTCATCGAGCTCTTTGATGGTTTTGAGAACTACATTTTCGTTTGGAGAAGCCAGAACATTGAATGGTCCGGGGTGGAAGCTTAGGCGCTGGCCTGCCTCCATTGCAATACGACCGGCATCAGCCATGATGTCAGCAATCTTGTCGATGTCAGGAAGGTCGAACATGTCGTATTCAGAGAACCAAGGGAATAAGCAAGATGTCATTCGATACACCTTGACACCGTTTGCGTTGTTCCACTTGATAACCTCGCGTAGACCAGTGACATTTGACAGTGCAAGCTCGCTAGCGTAAGGCAGGCCTTTTGCCATGAACGTACGCTTGATCATACCGCGGTTGCACTGGATTTTCTTGTTTTTTTGCAGCGTCATATTGATGCATGCGTAACCGAGATTGACTGTCATAGACCCTCCTTAGAGGCTGGAAATGATTGCACCAAGCTCGACAGTGAGCCAAGTACAAAGTGAAAGTAAAGCAACAAAAGCCGCTGCTTTGATTAGATTGTGCTTCATGATGTTACCATATTGATTATAGGTTCGAATGTGAAGAAGTACAGAAAGACCAGCCAGGTCCCCCAGATAACAGTCATCGACATGATGAACACAAGAAAGATTTTAAACATGTCCCAAAACTTAGCTCCAAGGAGCCAAAGGATCGCCAATATGAATAGAACAGTCGTGACCATTAGAACCACCTCCTTACATTATTATTATACAATGTTTTTGAGTTGATTTGCACGATTATCTCTGTAAACGCTGCAGGCAATCCTCATAGTTTTCGTAAGACAAATCATCCGTCATACCCATACAGCGAATGATTTGTTGCCGAGCTTCATCAGCGGGTTTAACCCACCCAAAATACCACAGCGTACATAGCGCTGTGATAAGCAGGAACATCGTTGCCACCTCAAGCTTCATACCATTACTCATCATCACCTCTCCTGATAGATTTACCGTCATCAAAATCGCGTAGGGCCTGCATTAGCTCCATTGCAGGAGCGATCACCTGAATGGGCAGCTCGCTGAGGCCGTCAAGTAACCGCAGTTGCAGGCCGTCGAGATCAAGCTCCATCTCACCATCACCACAATCGATCACAACCCGCTTGATACGTGGGGTCATCGACAGCATTGCAGCTGGCTGACGTCCGTGAGCCCAATGGCTTGTTGAATGGCCAAGCTCAGCTTGCCACTCATGCTCTACGGCCTCTTTTGCTTCCTTTAGGCCAACCCTCTCCTGAAGCACACCGTCTTCGTACAAGAAGCCGGTCGATCGGATATGCTTAATGCAACCAATCTTTTTGTTTTGGTTGATTAAAAGATCTTGAGCGATTCGATAATCAGCGGAAGAAATGCGGATGATGTTGTTCATTTACCTACCATTTAAGTGGGTCGTTAGCCAAACCAGAATCGTATACATCGACGAGCTGCTGGTCTGAACGCGGGATTGGGGGCGGTGTAACATTCGATTTGAATATTGAGACCACCCTATCAAAAGTCTCTTGATCGCATTGCGGATTAAGTGTGTTTAGAAGTGCTTCGATCTCTTTGGGTGTCATTTTACCCCTCCAGATTTTCTCTAACGATACGTGGCAGAATAAACAAGTCGATGATCCAGCCGATGCCACAAAACGCGCCGGTCAAAAGATATAAAAGCCCGGACACCCAACGTCCGTTAAAGAACCTGTGTGCCCCCCAGAAGCCCAAGAAGAACCAGAGGAGGTAACTAATAAGTAAATGTGTTGAGTAGTCTTTAACCATGCTACGCAGCCCCCTGTTTTACGCTATTGACCTTCCTTCCCATACCTTCCATGTTAAGCTCAGGCTCCATGATCTTGATCAGCTCTCGTTCCCGATTGTGCGCGTTCTGCTTTCCTCGCACAACTTCAAGGACTTCACGCTTGAAGTTTTTTACTCCATGCTCTCGAATCGAGATGCTGAGAAGATTCATCCTTCCGTAGTCCATCGCATTTCGTACGTGAGCTTCCCAGCGAATCTTTGCAGAGCGCTTGAAGGCTCGTCCTCGAGCAAACGTAATCCCCACATACCGATCACCGTTCGGGGC
>MDSZ01239057.1_pt1 | contig 12669 bp, 5 predicted proteins | sample 811201 | NCBI WGS metagenome assembly MDSZ01 (sample SAMN05326647, study PRJNA326480) | marine metagenome | isolation source: seawater | place: Indian Ocean: North | collected 2010
GATGCATCTAATCCTAATGTAACCATTTGTCTCCTATATATCTAATTTTATTTTAAATCTCATATTAATTTTATCACTTTTTCTAATAGGTTTTGGTAATTTAGCTTGTATTACAGGCGTATCATAATCATCTTTTTGATATAAATTTATTGTTGTAATATATGGTTGAAAGTCACTACCAGTAAAAGTTGAAGCTAAATATCTTGTTGATAAAGAAAAAGGTTGTGAACTACCTAATAACTCGTTTCTAACACCATAATTCATAGTCTGATTATATTCTTGTGGTAAAATATTAACATTATATTCGTGTGTTGTAATAACATCGACTGAATCAAAAGTCATTGAATAATTAGTTTCTAGTATGTCGGAATAATTAATACTAGCTGAACCTCCACCAAAGCCTGTTGTAGTGTTAAAAGCACCTGCTCCTGATATTGGTGGTAAATCATTATTGTCATTTGTTGTTATTTTACCTTTTAATAATTGAGCATCATTTGTTAATGTAATTACAGACCCATTATTTGATGATGTGATATGTGTACCATTGAATACCTCATTTATTTTTTTAGATGCAGACGCTGCAGTAATATCCGAAGTAGATGCGCTCTCAAAAAATTTAATTGTTAAAGTATCAGTTTCACTTGAACCTGTTGAAACAAATTTAATTGATGTAGTTAAATCACTAGCTGTTATAAAAAAATGATTTACACTAGGTCCAGTATCAGGTGTTCCAATGGTGATACTCGCTGTTGAAGCTGTATGAGAGTAGGATGATGTTTCAGTAATTAATACCAAACCCTTATCATAAAATATGTTACCAACATAATTATCAGATGATGAGGGAGAATTAGAGCTATGAGAAATCGTATTGTTTACAGGAAAAAGATTACCAAATCCATCATCTTTAATTGTAACTGTTGAATGTTTTGTATTATCAGTTAAAGTAAAACTTTTTTCCTTTATCCTTTCAGCATAATATACTGATGGAACATTAATTAATGAACTACTTGGAAATCCATGATATTTATTTGAATGTTGTTTACCAGCTCGTAAATTTAATAAATAATTACTAGATGGTGATGTAAATTTAGATTCATTATTATATGATGGTGAACCACTTGTAAAAAATAATACATTTAATGACTGCCAATAATTGTTATTGAATGAACCTGAAATTATTTTTACTGTATTGATACCACTCATAGATGAGGATAAATTTTGAGTATAATTTACTACATTATTCTCAATTACAGTAGATGATTTATCAATCTCTCCGAATACATACATAACAACCCATTACTAATAAGTTAGTTCAACTTTAATTGTAGCCTCTGAAGCAAAGTCTTTTTTTAATGGCTTTGATAGATTTCCGACTGCTACCATATCACCATCACTATTGTATAATTGTATACTAGTTATAAAAGTTGTTGGAAAATCCCTCATTGATGATTGTCTTAACTCATTTTGTGAACCAGATACAAATGTTGGATTATTTGAAAAATTCATTTGTCCACTTCTCACTCTACAAAAATATTGAGCACTTACTTGGTCTTCCTCATCTCTAAACTCTAATGAAGTTCCATTAACTTGAAGACAATTAATAAATCTCATACCATTTTTTAAATCTTCTGCATTAGTATCACCTGTTCCAAACCCTAAAGCAGATGCAGATTCAAATCCTACAATAGTATTAATACCTGTTGCAACACCAGGAATAGATGATGATAACTCACCACCACTAAATACTAATAAACCTTGGTCTGGATAAAAGAAACCAAATGTTCTGACACTAGCTGCTCCTGCTATAGTTCCATCAGATGAACAACTTACAATATTATATCTATCACCAGCTGGTGTAGCAATAGGATTTGTTGTGCTACTATCATCTTTAAGATGTAAAACACCAGAACCATTTCCAGCGGAGTTTGAACCACTTAAATTTACCTGCCAGGTTCCTTTATTAATCCTATCTTTCATATTACTTCTTACAGCTGATAAAACATAAATTTCATTATCTCTACCTGATACCCTAGCGTCTGATGGTGGTGTAGCTAAGCTATTGTTTTGTGATATAAAAAACCCACCTGTTACTTCACTTGCGTGTAGGAGTAAACTAGCATATTGTCCGTAAATAGCTTTAGTTTCTGATATTGTTAAACTTTCAGTAAGAACACCATGACCTTCAATATCACCAAAAGCTACGTTAAACTCCTCAACTGTTGGAGTATTGTTATTAGATATTCCAAAAAAATATTTCTCATTAGTATCAGTTAAAGATGATGTAACTATGTTAGCTGCAGCTAAAGTAGTTGAACCATCTGAAAAGTATGGTGAAGTTACTTTTTTTGTTTGAGAAATTTTATCAACACCCTCTGTTGAATCAATGTTTATATTTCCACCTGCTATTGGCATTTTTTAATCTCCTAATTTATTATACATTACCTGAACGAACAGTTGATAGTATTGCTGTTTGATTTTTTATAATATTATTTGTCACTGTAAAAGAAAAGTATGCCCCAGTCATTACATGAACAACATATATATTTGTTTGTTTTCCCGCAGCAGTTTGTTGAAGTGGTTTTAAAGCAAAATTGTTACCATTAAATCCATATTGTTGTGCAAATGGGATGTCAGCCTCTTGTAAAAACATTCTACTAGTTCCACTTAAACCACCCATATTAGCAGCACTAGTGCTTACTATTGTTGGGTCTTGAATCACAAAATAATATTGATATTCTAGCGATGCATCTACCATATTAGAAAATCCAAGAAGCTCAACAGAGATACGTCCTTTATTTTCATCACCCTCATTAAAAGTTAAAACAGTTCCACCTTTAGTATCTAAACCACCAACAACTAATGCTGGCACTGCAACTGTATTTTGATTTAAACTAATTAATCTGTTTCTTAAATTATACTCGGCATGAACACTAGCTTCTAACATTGGTAAATCCTCAATAGCTTGACCATAAAAATCAGAACCACTTGGATGACTTGGATTCCATAATGTATAATCTACACCAGTATCCGATAGTGTAAATGATGAAATGTTTAAATTACCACCATTTTTTAAAATTTCTCTTCCTTTCTTTGTTAAGACTGCATCAACTGTAATTGATGAATTATCTAAATATCCCATTTGTTTTTCTCCTACTTTAGAAAATACTTTAATTCATATATAAATATAAATAAATTGAAAAAATACTCAAATTTATATTAATAGATTATTTTATCATCATTTCCTTTTCTTGTTCCTTTTTTACCTTTTACATAAATTTGATTTTCACCAGGTGTTACATTTACTCTATAGAAAGATGCACTTGAGTAATCTTCATAATCTCTAACATTTAAAAATGTAGAACCTGAGTTAGTAATATTCTGTGAACCTTCATACATTCTGGTTACAAAATTGTCACGATGTCTTGTAATATGATTTCTTGGTAAAATTAATTGTCTATTATTATCCCCTTTATCAATATATCTCATAAATCTTGTCTTACCCATTCTCAAGCCATTATATGTATTATCTTTATTACTTAAATGGTCAGATTCAGCCATAGTACCTGATGAGTGTAAATGTTGATAATTTATATTTCCATTAACTCCTTCAGTAAGCAATTTATGTCCATAAAAATTATTTATATCCGTAAAGTTTGATGAACTTCCTATACTAGCTGAATAATATTCACTATCACCGATTGAATAGAAATGAAATCTATTGTGAATATGGGCAACATTAAATGCATTTCCTTTATAATCTCCACCACCACTAAACGCTAGTGGGAAAGTATTAGTAGTATTAGCATTCCAATTGTCGTAAAAACTTAAAACAATATCTGTATTACCTTGAGCACCAGCCGCATCTTGTGTTAATACCACTTGACCAGACGCAGGATTAGTCGCCGTAATTTTCAAAGCTGATGCATTGACTGAATCAACCAGTATACTAGCCATACCTGCTCCATTGTTAGTTGGTGGATTCATAGCTACAGCTGAACCAGTCACTGCACCATCACCATCATTATCAACTTCGAAAATGACCGATGTTCCCTCAAAATCTGTAAGAGTTATTGTGGTTTCTTCATTTCCTTTGTCGGTAAAAGTCCAAGCTGCTGTGGCTATTCTATCCTCATCAGGCACACTTGAAGCTGTGTCTATGGTATCAATAGCGTAATTTAGGAAATGAACATCAGTTTTATTATTTCCCCATTTATCATTTAAATTAGAATATGATGAATTATATTGTGTCGATATAAAGTTATTAGAGCCAGAAAAAGGAAATACAACAGTTGAACCTGAAAAATTAATACCATGTTCATTATCAAATCTATATGTAACACTCGCACTTGTTATTTTTTTTCTTTGTTGTAAAACATTTATCGACCCAGTGTGTGAATCTACAATTTTTGTAACATATCCATCAGGTTGTAAAAATGGTGGATGAAAATGATTTTTAAAAGGAGAATTTCTTAAATAACCACTACTTGTAACATAAGAGTTTCCAAAACTTAAAGATGTTGTAATCGGTAGTTCCAAAGAACCACTCGATGAAACGGGTTTGAAGACTATACCCTCCTTAATAGTTTCTCTTTTTGTCAATAATTCTTTTCCAAAGAGTGAATCATTTAACTTAATATTTACAATGTGACTACCACTTGGAGAATTTGGATTAACCTCAAGACTATGTTTTTCATTTTCATATTTTTGTTTTTCTAAAATTGTTGGTTTTATTTGAACACCAGTCTTACTATTTAAATCACTAAATGTTGAACGGGCGGGCACTAATGATTGTAATCCTTCAATAATTGAATGATTAAACATATTTTCATGCGCTCTAATAAATTTATTTACATTAATTTCTATTGGGTATGCTAAGAAAAAGTCTTTTCTAAATTTATCCAACTCGATATACGATTGTGAGTAATAGTTTAAAGGATTACCATAAACAGACTCTAAATTAAAACCACTAATTTTGTCTGTAATAAAATCATTCACAAAATCAGTCGGTGATTTATATAATTCTAACTTTGGTGAAGACCTCAAATCTATATCATTTGTATAAGAGTAATTATAAGTTTCTAAATTTCTATTTTTGCTTGATAAATCACCAATTATATTAGTATCAGTATTGATAAAGATATTATTTTCATTATCTTCTGTAGATACAGTATATACATCTACAATATCAGAACCATATACAATTGAACCAGTGAATACAGCGGCTGACTTTTCAAAAGAATAATTATCAAAATTAGCACTTCTTTCGGATGAATCAACTATTTCCAAGTTTGTTTGTGTTGATGAGGAAATTGATGAACTTGTGTAATTTTCATTTAATTGAAAATGGTAAACTAATTCATTTAAATGTGATTCTATAGAATTTCCCACAGTTGAAAATTTATTTATAGTATGCGCTCTAAATTTAGATTGACTTAAAGCTGTTGAATAAGCTTTAATTTGTGCTAATGAGCCGCTAGCGGTTAAACCAACAAATAAGTTTGAAGATGATAGGGGGTGTCTTGAACCACTACCTATAAAGTTTGCATTAGCGTTAAGATTAGATGTTGATAAATTTCCCGCCACCGACATGGAAATTTGATTGTATCCTAATATTTTTTCTCTTTTTTGTAATGCTAAGTGAAGTTGATATTCATTTAAAATACCGCCAGAATCACTACCAGTCATTCTTTGTAACATTACATTCCACAACTGCCCTTTTCTCATTTTCTCAAAATTTGTCGACATTGAAATAGCATTATCTGCTATTGCTAACGAGCCTGTTAGAGAGTTATTTAGTCTAAATTCAAAAGAAGAACTTAACGCATCAGAACTTGGAATCAACCTTAAATCCCAAAGTGTTTCACCACCACTACCACTTGATTTTAGTATAGTCTGAGTATTAGTTGTTTCCTTATGTTTATAAACAAATTCAATCGTATTTATTCGGGCATTATCCATCCACCAGTCAAAATTCAAAATTCTATTTTCATTTTTATTGAATTGATAATTTATTAATTTTTGTTGTTTTCTATTAAAAGAAATACTACCCGTACTATCAATTAAATCAATATCAATAATATCTGGTCCATCGACTGGTTTAATTAAGTAATCTGTTGGTCTAACATTACTAAATTCCTGAAATTGTAAAAAATCAGGCGGATAACCATATGTATTTAATAAAGCTCTTACAGAATTTTTAGTTCCTTTAGATTTATAAATATGGATTAAGTTATTTAAAGTTTTTCGCCAAGTATTGTTTTTAATATCATCAATTGTTGTAATGCTACTTAGATAACCACCTAAAGTATTCTCTAAACTGCCTGTGAATGGATTTATTGCTTGCCAACCCATATTTGACAATAACATTGGTAACGTATTATTACCTGGTGAATCAATTTGCTTATATCCTCTTTCATTTAATTTACCAATAGAATCAATGTGATTTTTAATTATGTCATATTGTTCCCCTTGTAAATTTAAAAAATCTTTCATATCATTATAATCACCACTTTCTTTAATATATTCAGGTAAATTATTTTCGAATGAATGTATATTATCTTGGTCAAATGTTGATGCTGAAGTTATTAGACCATCATACCAATTCGTCCATTGAATTGAACTTGTATGATAAATATTATCAAATGGTAAAACATTTGTAGGGTCTTTCAATGTTATTTTTATATCTGTAATTTTTGTATCAATTTCACCATCTGGTATTAAATATAATTGTTGCACTTCACCAGCATTTAAAGCTCTATTATAGACTCTTGGGTATTGTAGAAAACCATTGTAATGACCATTGTTCCCACCCAAAACATCATTTCCTCCAACAACCAATTTACTAGAAGCTGAACCTGAAAAATCATCATCAGCTTGAGTGAGAAAATCACCTGTGGTGTCATTAGTATCTACTAATTCACCATCAAAATAAAGTTTCAAACCTGTAGCAGAACTACTTTCATAAGTTAAAACGATACAATGGAAACTACCAGTTAATTGGTCTGATACAGCATGTCTTACTGCCACCTCAACATCAGATGTTCCTCTTACACCAGCAAAAATTTTCTTTTGATGTTCATGATAACTAATTCCATAAGAGGGTGTGGTTGAACCTCTACCAAAAATACCACAAGCATCTGAAGAAGCTGATGGTGTGTTATTATTCGCATTACTAACATTTGGATGGAATCTTTTAGCCCATATTGATAAAGAAAAATTATCAGTTTTACTAAATTGATAATTGTTATTAGAGTCTTTTGATAAATGAACCTCGTGTGAACTTTCACTAATTTGTAAAATACTTTTACCATATTGTCTTCCACGAGATGTAAGACCATCAGAAATAAAAATATTTTCGGTTGAATCAGCTACACCCGCTATTGACCCACTCGCGCTGGGTCCAATACTAGTCATCATAGTGTTAGTTAAAGCGGAGCCTGATGTTTGATTATCAAGATTTAAATAACCTTGTAGACTCTGAGATAAAGAAGATGTGAAATTTAAATCAAATAACGAACCAGCAGGCATTACAGAGCCGCTAAATTCTACCCCACTTTGTGTTATAACTGTTGTAGGATATTTATTTGTTGAATCTGTCATTGGATGTGAGCCAGTCTTCACACTACCACTCAATATTATAATTTTTGATGAGTCAGAATCAAAATCACCTTGAACAAAATTTAAATCTGCCATATCGTTTTCATCAGTATTAGGAATAAAATATGAAGCTGAGGCTTCAAATATAAATCTTTTATATTCACTTGAAGTTATTTCTGGATTCTGTAAAGATGCAGTATATAGAGTATCTGTCGGTAAAGCAAAACCATTACTAACCAAACCTAATATATTATTATTATTATTACGCCAAATAAAAGAACTTCCACTATCATCACCCTTTGCTAAAAAAGATAGATAAATAGAACTACTGTAGTGAAAAAATGGTTTGTCTTGAACTTTATATTTTGAACCAAAAACAAGATTTTCTGTTATGGAATCTACACCACCACCCTCTTTTATATTAGAGAGTTTATAAACTATATTTAATCCATCATGTTGTGGTAAAGTTTCAAAAATAGAATTATCAGTAAAAGGCTTCACAACATCGACAAGATTTGAACCTAAACTTGGTGCTGATGCAGTTGATTCACTTTGCCCGTCAAAATATAAAAATCTTTCATATGGAGTAAAAGTTTTAAATTCTTCTTTAATTTTTTTAAATAAGTCTTTTCTTTTATTTTTTATAAAAATAGAATCACCAGTCATAGAACTTGAAACAAAAAGTGATTCTGAAATTTCTGAATAGTATCCTTGAATTGTTTCAACTTTTGTTTTAAAATTTTCAAGTTTCTTTTTTGCAGAACCAAAAAATGTATGATTTGAAAAGTTATTAAAGTCAACATTAAGATTTGGATAGTTATAATCACTTTGTGATATTAAATTTTCTGATTCAATGTCGTCTAATGATGATGAAAAAATTAATTCATTTAAATTTTGAAATCCACTTGTATTACCATCAGAATTTAACCAATTTTCTTGTAAGTCAGCGTTTAGACCTAAACCTTCAAATGATGGTAAAACTTCAGAAAAATAAGCAAAGTCTTGTAATTGAGTTGTTAATACCTCTCTTTCTATAGTTACTCTTGATAAATTTATATTTGCAGAAGGAATTGGAGAATATAATTTTAAAATAATAGATTGATTTTGTTTACCATCAGTAAATCTATCAAACTGAAAATTCATTATCGGTATATGTGTGAAATTATTTATATTTAAATAATGATTAAAATCAAATACACCCTCCGAATTAGTAAGTTGATTTGTTAAATCGTTTATTATATCGCTGTTTGGAGAAATATTAGGAAAGTTTAATACTTTTAGTCTAATTTCTTTTCTTGAGGTTGAAACTTCTCTAACAACAAATTCATAAAAATTTGTAGGAGATGGAGCTATCACTTGATTCAAAAAATCAATTTGTATTGTATAATTACCTTGCGCTATTTCTTTTTCATCTAATATTTCATTAGGTTTAATGTAAATATTTTGGTCACTATTTTTATAAATTTTGAAGTCGTTTGCATTACCTAAACCACCTATGGTTTTTGGAAGCACTGGGTTTACTTGATTTGTTCCAGCCGATACATCTATATCAAATTCTGTAGTGCTTAAGGAAGAATAAAATATTGCAGGTAAATTGTTTCCGTATCTAATTACACCATTTGAATTTAATATACAAACTCTTATGTAATCACCGGCTCCATTCCCAAAATCATTAGCGACTTGCTCTAATAAAAGTTGTCTATCGGATGGAGAATAATCGTAAGAATATATTGTCATTATAAAGCACCGTCTTTATTATTATTATATTTAGGTAAAGTTATAAATGAATCACGTCTCATTGGTTCACCTTTTCTTGTTTTTTTAATTTTATAATCTCCAATTAGTAATCCTTTACACCCATTACCACTAGAATCAAATATAGATTTACCTGTTAATTCACCTGTATTAATTTCAATCTTACAACTTTCTTTCAATTTATAAGATTGATTGTCATTTATAAATATCTGTCCAACTGAACTTTCCCTTGATAAAGTTCTATCTAGTGATGATGCATCCCAATATAATGAATCATTATGTGAGTTTGCGTAATAAAATGTATCTGTCATAACAACCTCATTGTTTACAAACCCCTCCCATTGAGGTGAAGGCACACCTAAACTATTTCCATTTGGAACGGGCGCTCCTGTTTCGTAAATTAACCTGCCATAATTACCACCACTACCTAAGTAATAATTATATATATAATTAGGATAAGAATAAATATCTCCTAAACTATCATCACCTATACCCGTGGCAAAGTCTAACCTTCTTTTAATAAAGTTACCAATATCCGGTCTTCCATATCCAATCCAATCCTCAACATCAGCGTAAGTTAATCTAAGTGCCGGAGGTGCATCACTACAATCAAACTCATTACGATATATTGGGAAAGGTAATGTTGCTAAAAAATCTGGAGATGTATTGGGTTGTAAAGAACTATTTATACTTTTTGGAATGTTTAACAAATCATAAATGTCATAACTTCGATTAAAGTATCTTATTTGTTCTAAATCCATATTGTTTATTGATTTACCTAATTCATCATTTTGTATATCTTTTATTAAAAATTTTTCATCAATTATATCATCATCTGCTATTTTACCACTATTGAAAACATTTTTTACACTTTTACTATACTTTGAATTTTCATCTATTCCACCGATAATTGGCGTTGTAAAAGGCCAGGGAATAGTTTTATAATCATCACCACCAACTTCACTAAAGTCAGGATATTGATTTACAGGAATGTCCAAAAAGAATCTAGCATTTACTAATTTCCATCTACCGATTACAAGATATGGTTCAGGTAAAGTTGGGCCTGTTTCTACATCTGAAAATGTTTGTATTACTAAAATTTTAACATTTTTTATACCTGGAGTGGTATAAACTTTTGAATATGGATAGATATTATTTTCAATAGTTTCTGAATCAGAAACCCTACTTTTTTGTATTAAATATAAACCTTGTTGTTGTTTATTTAACCAATCAATTGTATTTTGTGGTCTTAGGTTTAAAAAATCCTCAATAGTTTTAAACTTATCTTCTTTATCATCCCAATCAATTACAGTAAAATAATAATATAAGTCATTTGTTTGTCCACCCCCACCAATACCTTCAGGTTCTCCATCTCCATCGTCATCAGTTGAGCCAGCATATACATTAGATATAAAATCTGGACCATTGTTTGTATCATCAGTAGTGTTTATGAAATTTAATTTAAAACTAACGCCAGCTGGTGCGGATGCTCTTTGACTTAAATCTTCATCATCATAATATGATTGTAAATCTAACTCCGTTAAATTATTATTCATATCCGCAACACCAAATTGAGTAATTGTATCAAAATCAGGAAATAACAGTTCTTGTGAAATACCACTTCCACTAACCTGTGAGAGCTCTCCGTTTTGTTGTAATTGATTACTTGGATGTAAGGATGACAAAAAATCAAAAGAAAAAAATTGTTCATCAGAAAATTTAAGTGGTGGTAAAACTTTTGGTATATCGGATGTAAACTGACTTACATTTGAAAAATTGTTAAGTTGTCCGTTTACAGTAGAAATTGTCATTCTAAATTGCGTTACACTCCACGCAGCTTGTCGTGCGCCACCACCACCCTCTCCTTGTTTTATTGAATATGGGGTATCAAAATTAAAAACATTATTCTTACCAGCAAAATTTTGACCACTTTTAATAAACAAATCTTGATTATTAATTTTATATATTGTAAATTTTTGCCTTCTATTGTCAGTATTTATTGGCCAAGCAACTCTTTTATCACCTCTTTTATATATTACTATATAGATAGGATTCGATGGTTCTTCATTAAATAATTTATTAACGCTTGGTTCTTCTTCAAGTGGACTTAAATCAAAAGCTGAACCACTATTAAAAGAACCACCAGTAAATGTATTTGTTTCAATCTCACTTGATAAACTACCAAAATTTGAAATAATTGACCGATTTTCAACTTCTTCTATGTGTCCTATATCTTCACCAGAACTTCTATTACCAAATCCACTATCATAAATTTTAAATTCTGATTGTGTGCCTGAAAATAATTTATTTTTTAAACTACTGTAACCATCTAATGAAGGGTCTTTACCATAAGCTTTTTCTGAAAATAACCATATAGCAACTCTGACATTTTTAACTGTTCCATCAACACCATTGTTTGATATATATAAATTATTTATAGCTACATCACTTACACCTTCAAAAAATAAATTATTTTGAATTATTTTTTCGTTTAATTCATCACCAACTGAATTTGTATATAAATCTTTTTTTGAAAATTTATCACTAAATGTTGGCTTACCGATAGTATTTTGATAATCATTAGTGGTATCACTTAATTCAAAATTATAAAAACTTTCATCACCAAATTTAGGTTGGTTTGTAATTTTTATTTTTTTTGCGTTAAAAGCCATTAAAAAGCTCCATTAGTTTTTTTTGTTTTAACTTTATCAAACTTTCTTTTTATTTTTGGTTTTAAAGTTCTTGAGTCAAAATCAGGTTTATAATCAGAGATATGGAAACCAAAATTAGAAAAGCCTGCTTTATCAATTAATTTGTTATCATCTTTTTCACTAGTGATTTGTATTTTTAAAGATTCATCTTTTTCAAAAACATTTGTTATTGGTCCTTGTTGTGGAAATTGAATTTTGTTATTAGGAAAAGTATTAGGTAAAATATTACCATTATTATCAGTTTGGATTGGTTTTAATAAACCATTCGCTCCATATTTAGTCAACACCGGATAATAATAATCAGGTTCACCATCTAAATCTGAATCTACCCATTCTTGTTCTGAATTAACATCTATATTTTGTAATTCAGAATAAATTCTAAAATTATTGATAGAAATTGTTTCAGTAATTTCATCAAGTGTTGTATGAGCTCCATCTGCAGTTACTTGTATTTTAGTAAAATTGTATCCACCATTATAAATTGGTTGAATTAAAAATCCCTCATTCTCATCACCAACAGGATAATAATCATAAACTATAGCTCCACCTCCACCTGCGTATAAAGCTCTAGCTAAATAAATTTTTATTTTATTTTCACCTACTTTCC
>MDSZ01049010.1_pt1 | contig 12668 bp, 13 predicted proteins | sample 811201 | NCBI WGS metagenome assembly MDSZ01 (sample SAMN05326647, study PRJNA326480) | marine metagenome | isolation source: seawater | place: Indian Ocean: North | collected 2010
TCAAAGTGCATTAGCAATGGCGTGGCCACTATCATGGCAACCATAACTCCTGCTCCTGGCACGATACCTGTTATGGTACCGGCAAATAGTCCTGTAGAAACTGCTATCAGTTCATTCATATCATATTATAAACGTTTTTGTTGAAGTTAGCAAGGATCTTGCATAGGGAGGGCCTGTTCTTATGGCTTTCAAAGGTCCTTTTTAATCCCACGTCATTTGGTTAATGGCGTTACTGAGAATATTTATTGATTATTTTAGGTTTGCTAATATTTCTTGTTCTTTACGTTTGGCAATTTCCGCTTTTTGTTGTGCTTCTTCTTCTAATTCTTCTTTGGTTTTTACCTTCTCTGGTTCGAGATCCTTAGGTGGATCAATAGGAAAGCCACCATTGTCAAACCATCTGCCATCTGCTGTTATTGTGCATTGTGATCTAAATTTTTTACCATCAACACCTTTTATCAATCTAAACTTATTATAGACTTTGCCCTGGTATGTTGTTCCATCTTTTTGTATGATCCTTTGTCCATACATACCACCGTATACCCTGTCGAATGGTGTCCAATAATCTATCGTACCATCTTGTTCAACGACTTTTGTCCATGGACCTTTGTGGTAAATTGCTGGCCATTTGTGTATGGATTCATAATCCAATTGCGATTTCCACAAACGATTGGTATCGGGTATAGTAGGTTTATCTTCAAACCTATTCCTAGGCTTTTCTGTAATTTTGTTTAGGTTATCAAGTAGTTGTTTTGTTTTCTTGCTCATGAAGTGTATATAGTTAAAGACAAACAATCCAGGGACAACTTGGAACAGCCTCGACACACACCGCTAGCCAGCATGGGCCTATCCATCCATCATCGACGTAGAGCGTCTCTAAAGTTTAGATTACAAACGAGATACTGCCCATTTGCCGCTTCTGGATTGTTTGCTTTCTTTAATTATATGCTCAAAAGGTAAAATGGTCAACCAACTATTTTTTCTTGGCTTCCATAAGGATTTGCTTGGGTGTCTTTGATCCTGGGTGTAGTTTTGTCAGTCTGCAACTTAATAATTTTTTCTTGCCCTTGCTTGTTCCAATCACAGGTTGCCCATGCTCGTCTAGTGTGATAGATTTAATTTTTGTCTGCACATTACGAAACTTGCCAACTTCAACTAGATCGCCAACTTTAATTTTTAGTGTAAATTCTTTCATTGTGTGTAAGGCTTCATTAGTTTATCAAATTGTTTTTGTGTAATCATTTCTAGTTCCACTGCGTCTGCGCCATCTTTATACAATTTTTTCATATCTGCGAGACACATGGGCCATGTAAAATATCCCCAATGATATGTTTCTGTTTTGCCATCTTGTGTAACTTTAACTTTGTAGAAACAATCATTTGCCATATGATTTGATTGTTTTTATCATCTCTGTGCTTGAAAAGAAATCTTTAGTCAGCCATTCTGTAAGTTTTGCCAACTGTAATTGTGCTGATGTGTTCTGTTTCATTATACTTCTAATACGTTCTATCAATTTGTCTTTGTTTGCTAGATAGTTTTCCCAACTATCAGTCCATTCTGATGGATATTTGAAATCATCTGGATACATTTCAGTATAACTTAATCTGTCAGGAACCAAAGGAAACGTATCAACAATCGCTCCTTCATATGCACTGATACCTAATGTTTCTTGTAAGTTCGCACTGAAAACAATTTTTGCACTTGCTAATAGTTTATGATATAATGGCTTTGTCAAATTCTTCTCTTGACACATTATAAATTCATACTCGGGTAAACTTTTTTGTAAGTCTCTGAAAATGTCTGGTTGTTTCTCAGGAGCAATTCTGTGTGGAAATAATATTAAATCTCTTTTTTCTGTGCCTCTGAACGGTTCTAGTGTTTCCTTCATGTACTCCATTGGCCATCCAGTTCTTACAATTTTTTTATCTCTTGCCTCGGGTGTAAGTCCGACATGGTTCATAGCATTCTCGAAAGTTTTACCAAACAACTCTATGTGAAATTGCGTTGCGAAATAGTTGTGATCAAAGCATTCAAACATAGAACGTTCTGCGTGTCTGACCCACGGCGCATCACCTATAAGTCTGCCCAAGAAGTCTGCTGGATCATATGACCCGGCGTGCCACAGGCCATGCGTGATAACTTTGATTCCTAGCAATTCGCTCATGTATTTTATGTTAATGATGCCAGGATGCCATGCATCTGTAAACAATATGTGATCCCCGTCCTTGACTTCACCATTAGTGAATGCCCTTGCTATCTTTTCAATCTGTGTGCTTTTGTAAATGTTTGTGCCACCAAAGTTCAAGAATGCACCTGGTGTGGTTGCTGGCGGTATATCTTTTGCACCCTCGACAACTTTCACATTAAATTGTTCTAGCAATTTGGGAAGATGTGTTTTCCATTGTGATGTGTATCTAGATTCTACACTTTCTAGATCTAATAGCCATAAAGTCATAGTGCTATTATATTTAGGTTTTATTGATTTGTCAACTAATCTTGGGGTTCACAACTGGCTCTAATAACCTTCGTATCCGTGACTTCGGTAAAATCCCATTGTGCTTGTATGCATGATTCTGCATCAGGATGTTGTATTCTATACCAACCCACTTTGCCTAGATTTTCTGCTGATATCCATTCAGTACCAACTGCGAAATATACTACGAGAAACCATTTCATATTAGATAGCGTCTTTGACTTGAACGCAGTCGAATGTAGATTTTTCTACAGTGTATCCATACACAGAATACGATTCAACTATAAGACTGTGCTTGGTTGATGCATTTGCCATGCATTCGCTTTTTGTCTTGTAATATCTCATAGGATCCTCTTCCATTATTATACAAGGATTTCCTAACGCACATATCACTAAAACTACTTTCCACATAATATTACCTCGTTTTTTTCTTTCCTAGCAAATCTCTCACTGCTTCTTTGCAGGCATCATGCCAGTATATGCCTGATTCTCTCAACTGCTCATTTGCCTTACGTAATTTTTCCATTTTACGTTCAACGGCTTTGAACTTCCTTTGTTTGAATTCCTTACCAATTTGTTTTTCCAATTGATTAAGAATATCATCAATCGCAGGACAAGTAATGTCTGGCACCTTAGGAGCCTTCTTCCTGATCTTAGACCAATAATTAGTTCGTTTTTGTGCTTCGAAAAACATTTACTTCTCCCTTGACCACAATTATTTAATGGGTGTATCCTAACAGTAATGTAATGCTTTAAGTTTTGTAGGTGTATTTGTGTTTGGGATTATAGCAGTGTGAAGCAACCGTAAACAAAAATAGATGTGTACACGAAAAGAATCGCCCACATCGTCTTGGTCATTTTACTTCCTTAGTGTGTGCTTTGCCTGACTTTCTACCACGCATATAGTATTTTGATGGCTCGTAATCCCATCTCATACCGTGATGTCCTCTGACATCTGCGTACATCATTCTCAGTTTTACTATCAATTTAACCAACGGGTTGTGACTTACTCTCACTTTTCTTCTAACGTCCTATCTTTTTCTTTCTACCTAGTGGTAATTTTTGTTGCTTGACGAACTCTTTGCCTGATTTCGTCGTCCACTCAATAGTTATCATCTTAGACTTAGAACCACCCTGATATGACTTGACAGCCTTCTTGAAAGAAAGTGCTTCGACATCTTTTGTCTCTGACCCGTCTGTAATTTTGAATATTCTATTTTTTGGCATATATTTTTAATTATACTTCTTATTGACAAACTGTCAAGTCTGTGCTTAAATATATTTGCAGACGTTGAAACATTTGAAATAAACGTTGCGGACGTCGGGGCAGTACCGACCACCTCCACCAATTTATTACTTGGTGGCTTATGTAATCCCTTCCGGGGGTGAACTAGGATCGACGGACGTGTAAAGAAATGTGGAGTTTACCCAGTTGGTACGAGGTAACGGCCAGTTTTTAAATGCAAACAAAAGAGCATTAGGATTTGCTGACCTAACAGTTGGTATGTCCGAATTGAGATTAGCGGCGTAATAACCGTCAATTTCTGGGGCGGCCCCTGCCTCGCAACAGAAGTGGGGCAAAAAATTATGTTTAAATTATTCGCAATCATGTGTCTATTAGTAAATGGAGAAGTCCAATGCCAGGCGTACGACGATAGTGATAGACAAATATTCGATGAACTGTACAAGTGTGAACAACAGGCAGAATATAGATTTTATGGCATGATGGACTATTTTACGGCCTACCGCATACCCTACGAAAGAATTATTGTTGGTTGCGACGAAGTAGAAACTTAACTGTGCGTATCAGCAGACTGATTCAGATCTAATTCATTTGCTATGGTATCTCTATCCTGCTGATTTAGATTATTCAATAATGTCTTACTTAAACTACTGATTGTTCTAAAAGCAGTGGTTATGCCCAACTGCTCACAACTTTTAATAATTTGCTGTTCGACTGAAATCCTATCATAGTTGGCAGAGTCTATCCTATCATCACGTTTGGCTTTATCGGCAACTGCCTCAAGATCATTTGAATCTGTAACGTCCGGAAGTCCTCTTGCTGTCAAGGCTTCTTCGATGATTGCACTTTTATCAGAATCTGTGCCTACCTCATAAAGAGGATTGATATTTTCTTGATTTTGGTCATAATCTCTAAAGTAGGCTTGCCAATTTGAATTTCCTGCCACTTTAGTCATGAGCTGTCTTAATTCTTCGTCCTCTGCTAGGGTGCTGAAACCGATGTTACTTGTAAGAGTGTCTATGTAATCTATGATACCAGAGAGGTTACTATTTTCCAGAGCCACTTGAACGTTAACTTCCTCCCTGATTGATGCCAGATCAACTGTGGGATCACCTGGGATTTCGGAAATACGAGTATTCAGGGTTGAGAACATTGTAACCACTGAGTTTACCCTGTTGTCTAAAGTTGTTTGGAAGTCTGTGGAGTCTGCTACAACACCGTTTATAAAAGTTCTTAAATTAAGATTGGCCACGGCCGCATTAGTGACAGCAGTATTAAGAGCACTTGTGGTCCTGGAATTAGTGTCAATCAGTTGCATTATTTCTTTCAATCTCGTGAACACAGGTGCTGTACCATTGATAGTGGTTAAAAAAATACCGTTCAATATTCCCAAGTGGTCATTTACAGATCTCTTCTGCTCCGCGGCAGATATGCCAAGCAGATCAGGAACCAACCCTTGTATACTTTGGACATTTTGTAATATTTCTAAAAAAGTGGCTCCAGTTGGATTGCTGGCGTTTGAAAGCGGTATAATTGATCCATCTATGATGCTGTTGGTGTGTCTTATTACATCATTTAGGTATCGGCCAATTTGTAGATGAGGCTGTGCGTTGTATAATGTATCTAGGACATCGTTTTTTTGTGATGTGGTTAAGACAGTGTTGTCTCTAATGGCCTCATCAAGCAAAAATTGAGAAAGAATAAATTGGTGCCCGTCATCCTTGTCAACTGCTTTGATGTCATTGATTGCATTTTCCACAGACTGATTTGAGAAGTTTGGTGTGTTCTCAGCAAGTGATCTAAGTCCTTTTTTTACTGTCATTTTTAACCTGCAGTCACATTAAATGACGCACCTTTCATTGACCCTTTGTCTGCAGAATCACCTCGTCTTGCAACACCAATGCCTTTGATAAACACCTGTCTGGAACCTCTTCTGACTTTAGCCTTGTGTCCAACGCATTTGGGCGGAGTGCCAGGCACTAATATTGTATGAGGCTTTATTGGATCACCCTTCCTTGCAATAGGCTTTCCGTTAGCAAATACTGTAAACTGTGTAGCCTTGACCGGCGCGGCAGACGTACATGCATGTCCTGTTCTACACATATCTCCATTTCTAGATATCTTTGGCATACAATTATTTATGGATGCCTAAAACAGGTGTTATTTCTTGTTTCTAAGATGAATTGCGTCAGGAACGAGATGCGGCTTTTCTAGCCATCCCACCAATGGTGCTATGATCAGGAAGTAGGCAAACCAATAAGCAGTTCCAATTCGACCTAACAGTATCCATAAACCTTCTGCCGGCATGGCGCCAACATACATTAATAAAAAGAAATCGCCAACAAGGAACCAAGTGAACTGTTTCCATATTGGTCTGTATATGGATGATCTTATTTTACTAGTGTCCAGCCAAGGCAATAGTGCCATAATACCTATTGCTGAGACCATAGCAATTACTCCGCCTAACTTGTCTGGTATAGCCCTTAAGATTGCATACCATGGTAAGAAATACCACTCAGGTACAATGTGAGGAGGTGTAACTAAGGGGTTGGCTTCGATGTAGTTGTCTGGGTGTCCTAGTATGTTTGGTACGTACATTAGAAACAACATGAAACAGAGTAGGAACACAAGGAACGCATACATATCTTTCATGGTAACGTATGGATGGAATGACACAGTGTCTCTTGTGTCTTTTGGTTCTATGCCTGTAGGATTATTAGATCCTGTCATGTGTAATGCTATTACGTGAAACACAACCACACCAACAATAAGAAATGCAATTAGCCAATGTAACACGAAAGCCCTATTCAGGAACGCATCTCCAACTGCGTAGTCTCCCCATAACAATGTGACGATTGAATCCCCAATGAATGGGATAGCACCAAACAGGCTGGTTATTACTGTGGCTCCCCAATAACTCATCTGCCCCCATGGAAGGACATAGCCCAAAAATGCCGTGGCCATCATGAGAAAATAGATTATAATACCTAAGATCCACATCAATTGCCTAGGTTCTTTATACGATCCAAAATAAAGTCCGCGGAACATATGCAGGTACACCGCAATAAAAAAGAACGATGCAAGATTCATGTGTGCGTATCTAAGCAACCATCCATAGTTGACATCTCTCATGATATGTTCAACACTAGAAAATGCTTCTTCTACGCTTGGTTTGTAGTGCATACCCAACACCAAACCTGTAGCAATCAATCCTAACAGAGTAAAGGTCAAAATAGCACCAAAACTCCAAAAATAGTTAAGATTCTTTGGAACCTGGAAGTCTAAATATTCATGTTTGAACATTCGAAAGATTGGCAATCTATTGTCAATCCAACCCAGGGCTCCTGTAAACGGAGAGCTGTTGTCTTTGACCTTATTGGTGTGTACCGGTTTATAATTCTTATCTTCCATATATGGATTATACTTACAGTTTAAATTTACTGAATTGGCCTTTTTTGACATCTTGTTTGATGCCGCCAACAATGTATGATTCAACTTCAGTTTCTTGTGGTGCGACTTGCATACCTTTAGAACTTAACCAGTGTTGCGTCCATGGCAACGGATTCTGTGTGGCAGATACGTCAAACATTGGATCATATCCTAATGCTTTAAGCCTTTTGTTTGCAATGAATTCAACATAGTTGCCAAGTAACTTTTCATTCAAACCAATTATCGATCCATCTTTAAACAGATGTCTTGCCCAAGCCTTTTCTTCTTCCACACAGTCTTTAAACATCTGAAGCACAGTTTTTTCAGTGCCTTTGATTGCTTTTGTCATCTCTGGATCATCACCTTTGTGCCAGGCCTTAATTACGTGTGTGGACAGATTTAAGTGCGTTGCTTCATCTCTAGCGATCAACGAAAGTATTTTAGCCGATCCTTCCATCAATTTCAATTCACCAAAAGCAAATGTACAAGCAAATGATACATAGAATCTCAAACCCTCTAGAAGATTAACTGTATTCATTGCGAGATATAATTGTTTTTTTAGTTCTAGCATATCGACTTTTTTGCCTACTGCATAATCTAAGGCCATGTTGCCGAACTTGTCGTATTCTCCAGTGACAGACTTTGCTCTTTTTAATATTTCTTTATCGTTTACTATTGTATCAAACACTTCGGTCGGATCAGGATACACGTTCTTCATTATGTGTGTGTAAGATCTTGAATGTATTGTTTCGAAGAAATCCCACGTAACTATACAACCTTCTAGTTCTGGATTTGATACGTACGGCAAGAACATAAGACTTGGTCCTCTGCCTTGCACACTATCCAACAGTGTTTGATATTTCAAGTTGGAAGTGAAAATGTGTTTTTGTTCAGGTCTAAAATTTTGAAAGTCGGCTCTATCTTTTTGCAAAGAAACTTCTTCTGGTCTCCAGAAATAACCAATCATTGTTTGATTTAGTTTATCAAACTGTGGATACTTAAATTGATCATATCTTTGTACACCACCATCCTCTCCAAAAAACATAGGTTGTTTTGTAAAGTCAACTTCTCTCTGATTAAAAACTGTTTTCGTCATAATTTCCTTAATACTCTATACGAGTAAAAAAATTCTTAAATTGGTTGAGGTTTTGTTCAAAGTCATATTTATCTTTTGTTGCATAATTTTCTATTATTTTCTTTCCTTGTAAGTGCCTCCAAAAAGGCGCTTCAAATTCTAATGTAGTGCTTCCGTTATGCCAAAATCCGTACTTTGGTTCTGTGGGCTTATTATCAACTACAAATTTTGCATTTTCGTTGAAATATGCTGGGTAATCTAATACATTAATGGAATCTATCTCCAATGCCTTTAGGTGTATATTTTTGTCCTGCACAATGTTACCGTTAGCATCTAATTTAGTGTCATATTTTTTATTCTTGCCCTTCATTCCTATTTCTATTTTGTTATTATACACGTAATCATATTTCATGTCTAGTAGGATTTCGTGTTGCCCTTGTCCGAAACTTTTTTCTAATATAAGCTCACCATTTATTTTTACAAATAAGATAGGGTCTCCCTTATACGAATTAGATTCAAATTTCAATTTTACTTTGGTATCCTTAAAAAATTCTCGCATTTTACTTTCTGCATATGCTTCGATGTTTTCTATGTTTGCAAATATTTTGCAAGGTTCGAATTGATTCCTGTTTACCCTGCTATCAAAAAGTTTCATTGCCCTAGGTAAAGATTCCTGCAACCTATGGATGTGATTTTTTATTTGAAAACTTCTTTGATCAAGAGGATATTTTAAATATCTGGCCAGCACAATCATGAAATAGTATCTGGCCAGACGAGGCTTGAGTGTAAGATTTGGATTTTTGACTGTGTACCATGCTAGAGAAAAATCGTCATCTAACATTTCTAGCCCAGTCTTTTCACTATTCATGGCCGCAGGTGTGTTTGACATGATATAGAATAGATGTGCTTTGATAGAAGTAATGGTATCATTCGTGAAGTAAGGGCCCAGTTTAATTAAATGATCAATGTGTTCCATGAAATCATCATACGTCTCCGACCAGTGTCCTATGATTTGATTAATGCTACACTGCACACCATATTTCCTGAACAGTGATAGTTCGTGCACCAGTCCAGCCATGTTTGTTTTTTTACCCATTGATTTTAATACATTATCACTGAAATGTTCTGCACCCACCGTGAAGTGCTCAGCACCTGATTCTGCAATCAATTTAAATGCGGCTTCTGTCAACTGTCCCACAGGTCTGTGTATCCAGTTTGACGACCATTTAATTTTCTCACTATCTGGAGCGTTTCTATTGTGCTTGGCTATGATCCGTGCAAACTCAATCAAGGCTTTCAAGTTACCATTTGCAATAGAGTCGGCCATCGTAAATTTTTGAGTGTTATATTTTTTTGCAAGGTGAAGCATTTCTTCTGCCATCCTTTTCCCGTTTTTACTTTGAAACTTCTTAAACTGTGATGGAACATCACAGAAGTCACAGCGTCTGACACATCCTTTACTTGATATTATTGGAATCTGTACCTGTGCATTTTTTTCTATGTATTGATCTAATTTATAATCATCAAAGTTGGCAAATGGATACTCAAGGTTATCTTTTTGCGGAACAAACCAGTTTGATATATCACCGGCACTGTCATCAAGTTTGCCTGACAACAGATCTATAATTGCATCTTCGGCGTCACCCAAAATAAAAAAGTCAGATAAATCTTTCTCAGCCATTAATCTATCGAACCTTAGTTTCTTTTCCTCGTCAGATAGATAAGGGCCTAGAGATAGATGATTGTACACTCCAAGACCTTTGCCACCTAAAACAATTTTAGTATCAGGCATGTCTTCCCGTAATCTATTACATAGTTCGTATGTGGCTTTTTGTGATAGTATGTAAAACACACTAATACCAAGATATCTAAACTTGTATTTCTTAAGCGTAGTGATTATGTGATCATAAAATTCATTAATAATTTTTGGCTTATCTTTCGTGTAGGTCATGTAATATTCCTGGACCTGTGTGTACTTTTCAGACTGTTTGTCACAGAAATTAGTGAATAGGTCTACGTTAAAGTCTATAGTTTTGGCTTTGTATCCGTGTGACTCTGCTATACCTTTAAGGACTGCTGGTGCTGAAAAAGGAACACTAAGATCGGACCATGGTACATTAAGGATGACAATGTCATAATCGTATCGTGATGTCATTGGTGTTAGATTGTGCAGGCGTCACAATTCTCGTCATCATTTGTGGAAGTGGCAACAAGTTCTGGCGGAAGTTCAACGTCCTCGCCTTCGTCCTCTTCCTTAACTGCATTAAGTCCTGCAGGTTGCACATCTTCTTCTTCACCTTTGAAGTCATACGTGTTTTGATAATAACTTGTTTTCCAACCAAATTTGTATGCCATTAGCATGTCCTGTGCCATTGCTGACAGCGGAACTTCATTGTTTTCAAACTTTAATGGATTGTAACTCCAGTTGCCTGAAATTGCTTGATCAAAATACTTCTGCATCATTGCAACAACATTAATATAGCCTTCGTTGTCTGGCATGTCCCATAATAATGTGTAGTCGTTTTTAAGTTTTGGATATCCTGGCGCTATCTGTTTCAAAGGTCCTTTTTTACTTTTTTTGATTGATAACAATGCTCTTGGAGGTTCAATGCCGTTAGTTTCGTTACTAACAACGGAAGAACTTTCTGAGGGCATTTGTGCTGATAGTGTGCTGTGTCTTAGTCCATATTTGGCAATGTCCTTCCTTAGACTTTCCCAAGCCATTCTCTGTTTGTGAGGCACTATCTCGTCAACGTCCTTCTTGTAATGATCTATAGGTAAAAGACCATCTGCATATTTTGTTCTTTCGAAACTTTCACATTTTCCTTTTTCCATTGCTATGTCACAACTTGCCCTTAGAAGATGATATTGGAATGCTTCAGAAAGCCTGTCGACCAATTCCCATGCTTTAGGATCTGAGTATTTCACACCATTTTTTGCAAGATAATGTGCAAGTCCAATGTATCCAATTCCAAGACTTCTTCTCTTCTTGGTAGACACTTCAGCGGCTCTCACCGGGTAGTCTTGATAATCAATTATTTGTTCAAGTGCTCTGACAGATAAATCACAAACATTTTCAAGTTCATTCAAATCATTTAAGGCACCAACATTTACTGCGGAAAGGATGCATAGTGCAATTTCTCCCTCTTCGTCGTGGATATCTTGAATTGGTGTTGTAGGCAAAGTTATCTCCTGGCATAAGTTACTCATAGACACTTTGTCTTTGAAACTAGAGTGTGAGTTGCAATGATCAAGATTCATAATATAGATCCTACCTGTCTCTGCTCTTTCTTTCAATAGGTCAAAGAATAAATCCTGTGCCGATACTTTTTTCTTTGGTATAGTTTTATCTGCTTCGTACTTCAGATACAAATCATCAAACTCCTCTGTGCCAAATGCTTCGTAAAGCCCTGGTGCGAGGTGTGGTGATATCAATGTGATTTCTTCTTCATTCATGAACCTCTCATAGAATAATTTACTGATCTGAATAGAATAATCCATTCGTCTAACTCTGTTGTCTTCTGTACCTTTATTGTTTTTCAAGACCAAGATGTCTTCTATCTCTGGATGCCATATTGGGAAGTGCACCGTTGCGTTGCCGCCACGAACACCATTTTGTGTGCAACATCTTACAGTTGATTCGAATTTTTTAAGGAACGGAATCACTCCTGTGTGTTGAACCTCACCTCCCCTTATCTTTGAATTGATGCCACGGATACGGCCCGCGTTAATACCGATTCCAGCCCTACGAGCCACATACAAACCAATGGCCATATCACTAGAGAAAATGCTAGGTAAAGTGTCGTCAGAATCAACCAGCACACAACTAGCGAACTGACGAATAGGAGTCCTGACACCAGCCATAACAGGTGTTGGTATATTGATCTTGTGCTGACTGATGGCGTCGTAATATTTTTTAACATAACTCATCCTTGTTTTATTTGGGTAGTCCGCAAATAATGTTGCCGCAATCATCATGTACATGTCTTGTGGCGTTTCATATATTTGTCCTGAACTTCTGTCTTGCACTAGATACTTGTCACATATCTGTCTTAAACCTGCATACGTAAACTTTAGATCTCTTTCTCTTTTGATCCAAGTGTTAAATTTTTTAATTTCTGTCTTTGTATACTTTTCTAAAATGCCTTTGTCATAGACGCCCGACCTAATGTTTCTTAAAATTAATTTTAGTAAAGGAATGTATTCGTATTGTCCATGTGCTTCTTTTCGCACGTCATAAGAAAGTAATCTAGCCGCGGCGTATTGGTAGTTAGGACTCTCCAGACTAATTAAATCATTAGCAGATCTCACTAAGACATTTTGAATATCCTTGGTTGTCATGCCATCATAGAATTGAATGTTTGCATTCATTTCTATTTGTGACGAAGAGACACCAGAAAGACCTTCACACGCCTCTTCAACGACGAAATGAATTTTATTAATATCAA
>MDSZ01007053.1_pt1 | contig 12666 bp, 11 predicted proteins | sample 811201 | NCBI WGS metagenome assembly MDSZ01 (sample SAMN05326647, study PRJNA326480) | marine metagenome | isolation source: seawater | place: Indian Ocean: North | collected 2010
AACACTTCCTACATAGCCTGTACTTCCAGTCACAAGATGCATAACAGAGCCTCAATTTTTCATTCAATATTGGTTATTTATTTTATATTTATGATATTATATATATTCACTTATTTCATTAATATAAAAAAAATTCATACTATGAAAAAAATTTTAATTTGTGGTGCTACAGGTTTCATTGGAAAGAATGTAACATTAGGTTTATCGAAAAATAAAAATTATCAAATTCATGCGGTAAGATTTAATAGAAAAGCTTACGATACTCCAAAAAATGTTATTTGGCATAGAGCAGATTTGAGAAATCCTAATGCTGTAAATAAACTTACAAAGAACATAGATATAGTGGTTCAATGTGCTGCAACAACTTCTGGCTCAAAAGATATAGTTTCAAAACCCTTCATTCATGTTACTGATAATGCTGTTATTAATTCTTATATGTTTAGATCAGCATTTAGCAACGGTGTAAAGCACTTCATTTTCCCAAGCTGTACCGTTATGTACGAGTCATCAAAAAAACCAACAAAAGAAAAGGATTTTAATGGAAAAATAATTGACAAATATAAAGGGGCAGGAGAAACAAAAGTATATTTAGAAAAAATAGCAAAGTTTTACTCCATGATGTCTAAAACAAAATTTACTATTATTAGGCATTCAAATATATATGGCCCTCATGATAAATATGATTTAGATAAAAGTCATGTATTTGGGGCTACAATTACAAAAGTAATGAGAACAAAAGATTATTTAGAAGTATGGGGAACAGGTAAAGAAATAAGAGATTTTCTTTACGCTGAAGATTTAGTAGATTTTATTAAGAAAGCAATTCAAAAGCAGAAGACACAATATGAGATATATAACTGTGGTTCTGGCGAGCCTGTTACCGTAAAAGAATTATGTAAAAAAATTATAAAAATTTCAGGTAAAGATATATCAATTAAATTTAATAAAACTAAACCATCAATACCTTTTGATATGTATTTAAATTGCTCAAAAGCAAAAAAAGAGCTTGGTTGGAAGCCGAAAATATCATTAAACAATGGAATATTAAAAACAATTAAATGGTGGGAAGAAAATATAAAAAAATAAATTGTAGTAATATCACATTTAATAATGAATAAATTAAATAAATTTTTTGAAAACTCCAAATATATATATTTAACTATATTTATTTGCTTACTTGTGGCTCATTTACCATCTATAACAAATGATTTTCTGAGACAAGATGACTGGAATGCCACCTTTTGGAGCAGAGGCGGATTTTTTTTTCTACCATGGGGTCATCCAGAGTGGTGGAATGCTTTCGCAGAATTATTTAGACCTGTTGGTGCAATAATTTTAATGATAAGCGATGGTATAAGTGTAAAAATTGAAAATGCAAAGTTTGTTAAATTTTTTACAGTTATTTTAATGTCTATATCTGCTTTCTTAACTTTTAAATGGATTATTAAGTTTGATCCGTCAAAGAAAATTTTTGCATTATCTTTCTCTATTCTAGCTTTTTGCCTATTTGCTTCACAGCTCCACTCTTCAACAGTTGGCTATAACGGCATGGTAATAACTCTAATCTGTGGTCAATTAGGAATAATGTATTTTTATAAAGCGATTTTTGAGTCTAAAAAATATATTGAAAAAAAAAGATTATTATTTATAAGTGGAATGTTCATTTTATTGGGATGTCTTAATTATCCTTTAACAGTTACTTATTATTTTTTACTTTTGTTTATATTTTATATTTTAAGCATTGAAAAACTTAAGAGCGAAAGTAAAAAAATCTATATTTTCATATTTCAAGCTGTAGTTTTTATGTTAACAATAATGCTAATATTTTTTATATCTGCGAAGTTATTCCATATGCTTTTAGATATACAGCCACGTATGCATGGAGGATATATAAGAACAATTCATGTTGACCTTGATATAAAAAATAAAATATACAATTTAATTAATATGATAAAATATTCAACAAATATATTTAACTTATGGTCTTCTGCAGGAATAAGCAACATATCATATTTCTATAGTGTTTTTTTCTCATTCTTTTCCTTATTTGTTCTAAGTATATTTCTGAAATTTTACTCAATATGTGATCATAGAGGGGTTAAAATTTTAAAATATTTACTTTTAAATACATTTATTGTCATTAGTATAACTGGCATTTTATTAACACTTGCTTATCTTCCAGTACTTCCATTGCACGTTAGAATTGTAGATGATAATCCATTTCTTACAATAATGACTCATAGGTATTTTGCAATCACAATGCCCTTCATAATGTTTATTATGATGTGGTCGTTAAGTAATTTTCAAATGATTAAGTTTTTTCTTTTCAAAAATAATTTTTTAGTAAACATATTTTTTATTTTCATTTTATTTTTTGGTATATATCAATGTAATTTTTCTTTAAAGAATTATATTGTTTCACCACATATGGCAGAAATAAATCATATAAAACATTTTATTGAGAAAGATGTTATAAAAAAAATTCAAAAAGGAGTTAAGCCAAAGATTCTCATAGTTAGAAACCCATCAATTCGAGGAAAATATCATAATAGCGATTATGATTTATCCATTAACTTTAGCCATAATTTTCTAGTTTCTGCAGCGATATATACTCTTAGACAGTATGATGTTTGGACAATAAAAAGTCACAGAGTTTTAACATGGGATAATACTAATGGAATTCATATAATTTCAGATTGGGGTACGCTTGCCTCTGTGAGCGACAGAAGCACTTTTGATATTTATGGTCAGCAAGATACGATAGTTATTGATATGAATGACATTAAGACAAAATATTGAAAATATTAGGTGATAAAAAATGGAAATGAATAAATCAATAACATTAGTAATACCAACGCTAAATGAGATTGACGGAATAAAAATAATGTTTCCCAGAATTGATAAGTCACTATTTAATGAAATTTTAGTGATAGATGGAAAATCAACAGATGGGACTATTGAGTACGTAAATAATTATGATGGCTTTAATCTTATTACCCAAAAAAGTAAAGGGTTAACAGGGGCAATGATTGAGGTAACCGATTTAGTAAAAACTGATTATATTGTTGAATTTAGTCCCGATAATAATTGTACTCCAGAAGAATTAAAAGATATTGTTGAAAAAATAAATGAAGGTTATGACATAGTAGTCATTTCAAGATATCTTGATGATGCTGTATCTGAAGATGATACTTTTATTACAGGAATTGGAAACTGGTTTTTTTCAAAGCTTATAAGACATCTTGGGAATTATCCAATAACAGATGCGCTTACAATGTATAGAGGTTATAAAGTTGAAATAGTTAGAGAAAAGCTTTTCAGAAAATTCCTTTCTACAGGACATATATTTGAGCCTTTAATTTCTGCATATGGAAATTTATTTAATTATAATTATATAGAAATACCTGGCACAGAAAAAAAAAGAATAGGAGGAGAAGCAATTACTGATAATAAGCTCAATGTTTTAAAAGCAGGAGCTTCAATATTTATTATGATTTTACGTTTGTATTTAAAAAAATTAACAATTTATATTAATAAATAAATGAAATCTTTCAGCACAGATACATTTTTAGATAAACTGCCAGAAATACTCTTCATTCTATTATCAGCTTTATTGCCAATTTCTTTAATGATTTTTTGGCAAGTAAACAATAATAGCTTGCCAATATCTGACGCAAATGATTTTATCGGAACAGCAGGAAAAATATCTAATCTATTTCATAACGGTGAATTTTTAGAAGGACTGAAAAGCTTATATTCAGAAAAGCCTTGGCGGCCATTATCATTTCATCTTATTGTTTTTCCGTTTATGCTAATCTCCAAAAATAACATTTTGTTTTCAAGTATTTGTGTTCATACAATCTGTATATTTTTTATAGTTTATTTTTCATACTATATTTTTAGAAAAAATTGTAGCAGTAAATTAATGTGCTTCTATGGATCAACTTTTATTGGCTTATTATCCTCCTCCTTCTTCCCAGGTGGAATGATTATGTTTTCTGAAACGGCATTTACTCCAGCAATTTTGGGAACAATTTATTATTTATATTATTCAGACTACCTTCGTATTAAAAAATATTCAATTTTATTTTTAGTAGCAATACTTATAGCTTTCACTTTAAGACCAATAGAATCAGTCCTTTACTTGGCACCGATTTTATTTTATTTTTTTTATTTGGGATATAATAATAAGGTTTTCTCTACTTCTCTGATAACAAATATTTTTAAAACCATATTAATTGTAATACTAATATTATCTCTTCGAGGTCTTGATATTGAAATTGATAACAGATTTGAAAAAATTGGTGATCCTCAAGCAATTTCCTTATATGAAAATCTTCTAATAGTTTTAACAAGTATTATCTTGCTTATTTTTTTCCCATCTATTCTTAATAATTTTAAAAGATATATACATTTTATTAAAAATTCGAAACAAAGATATAATAATAGTTATGCACTTTTTGTTTTTACAATATTTTCATTTGTTGTGCTCATTTGGCTTTTTGATTCCTGGAGGGACTTATACATTTGGATTTATAGAACACAGTTTGGTGATATTTCAAGTAATCCTGAGAGCTTTATACTGCCTCTAACATCAATTAATGATTTCTATGGAAGATTATACACCCAAATATATTTTGGTGGGTTAATACCAATAATGTTTGTAATTTTTTTTGCAATTGTAGGTTACTTTGTAAAAATAAAGTATCGTATTAAATTAAATTCGAAAATTCATTTATATTTATTAATATCTATAGTTATTCCTTTAATTACAGTATTAATCTCAATATCTAATACACCAAGAAAATTTGCACTAATTTATATAATTTTTTCAATCCTATGTTATGTTTACATAATTTTATTAAAAAAAATAAATAATCTAGTTTGTTTACCCATTATACTAATTATAATAATACAATATGCATCTATTTATAGCCTAATAACAAAAAAACCATTAGGTATTTCCCAATTCGTTACTGGAACAGCAATTACTGAGCCGATAATAGAAAAACCAATTGAAAAAAAGATTGCAAATATAATTAATAAATTTTCTTTAAAATATAAGTTTAATGATGTTAGCTTAAGCTGGACTCACCCAGATATCAATATAGATATTTTTACAACAGCTATGCTGTTAAATCTTAATTCAAATAAAAATTATAATGTACACTTGCCGGTATTTTTTAAAAAATATAATCAAAAAGAATTATATAGAATTCTTGGTGAAAGGGATGCAATTTTTATTATTAATCCAAATGGAAATATGAATTTCTCAAAAAAACAAGCTTTAATATATCAAAGTAGACTAGTTGAATCAGAACTACCTCAAGAAAAATTTTATAATGAATTACTCTATCTTTATTTTAGCAAAAAGTTAAAAGAAGGTTATAATTTTATATCCGTAGAGTGTATTGACTTATCATACAATAATTTAAGAAGAGAAGGATGTCTATTAGTAAAAAATTAATATTTTTTAATACCTATGAAAATTAATCCTTTAATAAAAATTATAGTTGCGTCAATTTTAATATATTTTCTAAGTAAATATAATTTTCTTGATTTCAGTATTCTTAGTAGCCTCCATATCGCATTAATATTAAAAATTCTTATCCTAATTTCAATAATTATAATTTTAGGTACATTGAAATGGTATTTTCTACTAAAAGTTCAAAATATAAATATATCCTTAAAAGATACATTTGAATCTTATTATATTGGGTACGCTTTAAATTATATATTATTTGGTATTGCAGGAGATGTTATAAAAACATTATATCTTTTAAGGGGTAACGAGAATAAAATTGGAATAAGCCTATCAGTAATTATTGACAGAGCTATTGGCCTTTTATCAATGATAATAATCTTCTTTATGTTTTTACCTCAAATATTTTTAGTTAATGACATTTTTGGTTTTAGTAATTTTTTAAATGATAATAAAAATATTTACTATTCAATTCTTATTATTGTTTTAATTTTATTATTTATGTTTATTAAAAAATGTTTAAATAGTAGAAGGATTAACAAAATTATACTTTTATTTTTATATAAATATAAAAATAAAATAATCAAATTAATTGCGAAAACATTCAAAATTCTTTTTACATATAGAAAATCATCACTTAATTTATTAATCAATTTGCTGATAGCCATTTTTTTACAAATTGTTATTGGCTATTCAATATTTTTAATAGCAACTGATATTTTGTCAGAGACAACAAGTTTTTCACATAATTTAGTTGCAAATATTGCTGTTCAAGCAGTGAGTAAACTTCCGATTTCACCTGGTGGTATTGGTGTTGGTGAGGCTGCATTTGCTCAAGTAATGTATTTATTAAATAATAATATTCTTTTGCAGTATGCTTCTGTATTATTTATTTTTAGAATTTTTAATATGATATATTCTATACCAGGAGTAATTATATATTATCTTTTTATTAAAAATATGGTTAAAAAATGAGTTCTAGTAAAATTTGGAAATTACATTGTAGAGATAAGGTTTATGATGGAAGTCCATTTATCAAAATTTTTAAAGATAAAGTTGAGCTTCCCTCTGGAGATATTATTGATGATTATCATAGAATTGAAGTAAATAATGCAGTTATGTTATTAATTGAGAATGATGATAATCAGCTACTGGTTTATGAAGAATACAGGCATGGAATTGGTGAAGTTTCATATACATTTCCTGCGGGTGGTATTGAGAATAATGAGACTCCGGATGTTGCTGCAGCGCGTGAAGCACGCGAAGAACTTGGTATAAGTTTTAATCACTGTAAATTACTAAAAAGTTATATTGTCAGTGGGAGTTATATGTTTTCAGAGCTTAGTATGATGTCAATAAAAAATATTATTGAAATATCAGAACCGAATGAAAAAGATATTGAAAATCCAGATGTCTTATGGCTTTCAAAAAAGGATGTAAAAGATGCAATCTCGAATCATGAATTTAAGGGTTTAACATACGCTACAGCTGCGTTACTTTGGCTATTTAATAAAGATGAAAAAAGATAATGTTTGGATTACTGGTAATGGTATGGTTGGCAAAGCTTTAGAAAAAGCTTTATCCAAAAATAAGAAATATAATGTAATTATTACCCCGAGAAAAATTTTAGATCAAACAGATCAAAAAAAAACTAACTCTTGGGTTGGAAAAAATAAACCTGAAATAATAATTATGACTTCAGCGTTAGTTGGTGGTATTCATCTAAATTCAAAAATTCCTTCTACTTTTTTATATCAAAACTCAATATTAAATTTAAATATAATAAATGCAGCAAATGAAAATGATTGTAAGAAAATTGTTTTTCTTGGTGCTAGCTGCATGTATCCAAAAAAAAGTAAGCAGCCCTTTGATGAAAAATCAATTTTTGAGGGAAGAATTGAAGAAACAAATGAAGGATATGGAATTTCAAAGCTTTTAGGCTTAAAAATGATAGAAATGATTAATAAAGAGTTTAATAAAAAACATTTAACAATAATTCCAGCGGCAAGTTATGGTCCAAATGACTGTTATGATCTTAAAAAAAATCACGTTATACCTGCCCTAATTAAAAAGATTCATGATGCAAAAATTAAAAATTTAAAAAGTATTTCTCTTTGGGGGACAGGTAATGCTTTACGAGAGTTTTTATATGTTGAGGATATGGCTGATGGGATTATACATATAATGGAAAATTATAATGAGCCATCGCCAATTAATTTGGGTACTGGTGAAGAAATAACAATAAAAAATTTATCAATAATTATTAAAAATGTGATTGGATATAAAGGAAAAATAAATTTTGACTCTTCAAAACCAGAAGGAGTTAAGAGAAAAATATTGAATAATAGCAAAGTAAAAAAATTAAAGTGGAGCCCAAAATTTAGCCTAGAAAATGGCCTAGAAATTACCTATCAAAATTATCTAAAAGAACTATCTAAGTAAAAAAGTTGTTTACAACCTTTATGACATAGTTAATTTCAGCTTTTGTCATATCTGGTGAGCTTCCCCAGAAAATTCCTCGATCCATTATTATATCTGCGCCTAGTAGTTTCCCGGATATTTTATAGTTTATATTTTTGATTCCTGGTTGCTTAGTCATGTTTCCACATATTATTGGTCTTGTCTCAATACCATTTTTTTCTAGGTGATTTCTTAATTTATCTCTCATTTCTGTTGTTTTACAAATTATTGGGAAACCAAACCATGAGGCTTTTGTTCCTTTTGTTATTTGCATTGGAAAAATTAATTTTTCTTTTTTTAAAGGCAAGAAAGCATCGTTCCAAATTTTCCCAATCTCATGTCTTTTTTGGTTGAATCTTTCGAGTTTCTTTAGCTGCACTAATCCAATTGCAGCATTCATATCCGTTGATCTTAAGTTATAACCAACGTTTACAAATAAGAATCTTGGATCAATTTCAGGAAACTGTTTTTCATACTCTTGGGCATTAAACATATCTCGAGTCCAGCCATGAGACCTTAAAGAGAATATTTTATTTGCAATATAGTCGTTATTTGTGACAATCATTCCTCCCTCGACAGTTGTAATATGATGAGAAAAATAGAAACTATATGTGCCAATATCCCCGTACGTTCCTAAATATTGATTATTCTTTTTTACACCAAGAGACTCGCATGTATCTTCAATCAACCAAAGATTATTTCTCTTACACAACTTTTTTACTTCATTAATATAGCCACCATTACCAAGTACATGAACCATACATATTGCCCTTGTTTTCTTTGTTATTGCTTTTTTTATTGAATCAAAATTCATTTGAAGGGTTTCAGGATCACTATCTACAAAGACAGCTTTAGCTCCAGTTTGGGAGATTGGCCATATTGATGTTGACCATGTTACTGCTGGCACAATGATTTCGTCACCAGGTTTTAAAAATTTCTTTTCTGATTTTATTTTTCTGAATTTATCGTTATCTTGTATTGCTGAAAAAGCTAATAAATTTGCAGAAGATCCGGAATTTACGTAAATTGCGTGTTTCACGCCTAAATGCTTAGAAAATGCTTTTTCAAATTTTTTTGTTACTTTTCCCATTGTCATGTAACCAGAATCAAAAACTTTATTTAGCGCAAGTTTTTCTGCGTTACCTATTGTGTTTTTATTAAGCGGTATCTTCATAATAAATTAAGAAATTTTATTTATATTAGTTTGTAGAAGATGATATTATAAATATCTAAAATAATAAGTACAATAGGTAATAAGATGAAAATCAAAATTGAAAAATATTTAGACTGTGTTTCAAATAATTTTGAAAATTTAAAAAATTCCAGTCAAGAAATAGAGAATGCTGCTAAAATTACGATTCAAGCGTTGAAAAATCATAATAAGATTATATTTTGTGGAAATGGTGGCTCTGCGGCAGATTCACAGCATCTAGCGGCTGAATTAATGGGTAGATATAAACTCGATAGAGATCCACTGCCAGCACTTGCCATTACTGTTGATACGTCTGCACTAACTGCTATAGCAAATGACTATGGATATGAAAATGTCTTTTCACGACAATTAAAAGGGATTGGTGTAAAAGGAGATGTTCTTTTTGCAATTTCTACAAGCGGTAAAAGTAAAAGTGTTATTGAAGCAATCAAAACTGCCAAAGACATAGGAATGAATGTTGTTAGCTTAACTGGTAAAACAATTAACGAAATGAATAAAATTTCGGATATATGTATCAATACCCCAAGTAAAGAAACGAATCATATTCAGGAAATGCATATAACTATTGGACAATTAATATGTGGACTAGTAGAGGACAGTCTTTTTGGATCTAACTAAGAAAAAAATATCATTTATATCCTTTTTAAAGACTTAAAAATAAATTATAAAATTTTATAAAAAATCGTTTATTAATATTTATCTAAATTAATTTCTTTTCTTTTACTGCTATTGCCTACTACAAATTCTTCATTTTTGGTTATATAGCATGATGAAAACCATGGTCTTGATCTATTCGAATTGTTTGGATATGAGCCGTGTATGCAATTTCCATTTAGGATAACAATGGAGTTTCCTGGAATAATAATATCTTTTTTTCTATCTAAAAATTCGTCAGGAATTTTACATTCACTTCCAGGATTATCACCAATCTTTTCTCGAAAACTAACGTTATTTTCTGCTGGGAGAAGCCCTAGTTTATGAGAACCTGGATAACAGTATATAGTTCCATTCTCGCGATCTGCATCTTTTAAAAACCAATTAAGTGTAATATAAGCTGAATTTTTCGACTTAGGATAAAAATTATCTTGATGTGGTTTCCAAGCTTGAGAAGAATAATCTGAAAAAGCTTCTTTAAAAATAAATTGACTGCTAAGCCCAACAGTACTTTCGTCATGAAAAATATCTAATAACTCTACCATTCTTCCATCAGTCATGATGGATCTTGCTAACGAGGCCGTCTCTTCTATTTCTGATAAAGTAATATCTGATTTAGGCCTTTCATCTTGTTCAAGCAAAGACTCATATCTATCAGGATTTATCAAAGCTGCAAAGCTATTATTTGCATGTCTGCGAACACATTTATTGAAAAATTCAGCCTCTTCATCCGAGAAAATTTTCTCGAGAATCACATAACCATTTTCATCATAAAAATTTTTCTGCTCATCAAACATGTTTTACCCCTATATGTTAAGTAAAAAACCTATTATACAAATCTTTTATTCCTCTTAGATATTTATATCTAAAATCTAAGTACCAAATAATAGAAAAAATCTTTTTATGTTTAGGTTCAATTTTACCGCCGCCACAATAATTTAAATACGACAATTTTCTATAAAAATTATTAATAAATATTTTTAATTTACTTATATTATAATTATATTTTTTTATAACTCCAGTTGACTTATCTACAATACAAATATGACTTTCATCATCATAAATTTGAAAGTTCTCGGGATCATGGCTTGCCATAATATTTGTTTTTATAAGCATAGCACGCCGATAGGCTTCTCTTTGTATTTTCCAAGAGGTTAAAGTATCCCATGCTATTAGCTGTCCATTAATTCTATTATAATTTTCATCCCCTGATTTTTGTTCAGGCGTATCACCAGAGAATATAAGATCATGAGCAGTCAAGTCTCTATTTATTTGTTTTGAATTAAAATTGTCATGACTTTCAAGATAAAAAAATATACATTGTTGAAAAGCATCGTGTGAAAAACATGGAGACAAATCATTTATTATCTTTATAAATTTCAATGTAGTAAAGGTAACATTTGAAGGAGCAAAACAGCATTCCCAAAAGTCAAAATATTTTCTTTCTTTAAAAGAAGAACATCTTATCCGAAAAATATCATCTTTGTAGAAGTTTTTATAATTTCTTAATTTTTCATCCCAATTTTCTACCTCATTAATAATTCTATCTCCTGTGCATGAAATGAAATATGAGTTGCTATTTACATAGTTTAGCATTTTATTATTATTGATATGTCCTGAAAAATAATCTCCCTCATATTCTTCAATATACTTAATTACAAATTTTCTTTCATTTATTTGTTTATCTAAATATTCTTTAGTTTCATTATCATTTTCGTCTATATTTATTATGAATTCAAAAGAATTTAGATTTGACGCATTTTTTTCGTAAGAATCAAATACCTTCTCAAGATTTAATTTATTATTTGAATTAATTAATATTGAAGCAATCATTTTCCTAAAAAGGTGTTTCACAGCCAATAAATGAGGCAATTGCAAATCTATCATTTTTCGCGTAACTAGCGACTGGAGTCACGCAATGAGGAAGTTTCATCTGATTATTAATCAGTACTAGTCTGTTATTTTTAGGCATGATTGAAATCATATCCTCTGACTCTGTGCTCTCGGCTAGCATTAGTATTCCACCCCAATCCCAAACCCATTGATCACACAAATAAAATAGTATGCTTATATCTACACGATCAACATCTCCGCGCAAATCGTCAACATGTATTCTAGAAAAATCATTTTTTGTATATTTTAGAATATATGTTGTATCTCTTTGAATTTTTTTTTGGAAAAGTTCTGATATCTTTATTAAAAATTTATCATTAAAATACTTTACCCATAATTCACTTGATTCATAGTCTTTTGCTCTCCAACCTTGTAAGTAATATTCTTCGTCATGATTAGGAAAATAAATTGATTCCATTTCAAAAGGACCCCCTTTCTGATAATGGTTTCTAACTTGATCAACTCGATCCCAGTCTTTTATAGTTTTAAATTTATTAAGAAGACTATCTGATACATCACCTTTTAAGAAATTATCAATAATACAAAATCCATTAGTATAAAAGTTATTAAGGTCATACATTTTATTTCCTTCCATCTAAAATTAGCTGATTCTCATTATTTATCATTGAAGCATAGATACTTTCTAAAACAAAGTTTATGTCCATGGCATTTTCTCTTTCTGGCCAGGTTTTAATATTTGTAGGATAAACATCTAATACTTTGAATGAAATTTCCTCTTTTAACAAACTTTCTGAAAATCCTCTTAATCCCCATTTCGAAGCAGCATAAAGAGTACGATTTTTTTTTGGCTCTCTGCCAACCATTGAATTTATATTGATAACATAGTCTAAAATATTTGCCAAAGTATTTATAATTTTAATTGGCGCAATCAAATTAACTTTAATCATTGATTCGATTTTTTCGTATGAAAAATCTTTTAAGGGCAGTCCTGGGCAAATTATTC
>MDSZ01152721.1_pt1 | contig 12664 bp, 10 predicted proteins | sample 811201 | NCBI WGS metagenome assembly MDSZ01 (sample SAMN05326647, study PRJNA326480) | marine metagenome | isolation source: seawater | place: Indian Ocean: North | collected 2010
CAGGAATATCGTTAAGTATCATCTCTAGTCCCAGAGTCCCATTAAATACTAGGCCAACATCTATAAACTCAAATAAATCATAAGTTAGGATTTTCATCAGTGGATCAATAATAGTTACATTTTCTGGTAAGGAAGAGAATTCATTTGTAATTGCATTTAAAACTCCTGAAGTCTTAATTTCAAAAGATTCTGATGGATGAGGTTTGATATAAAGATGAATATTTTTATCATCTTTTATTAGATTTATGGTAGAAATTACCCATTCTAAAACTCCTGGGTAGGTTTTACCACAATCGCTAATACCTATGTCCCAATAAACATTAGAAAAAAGAAAAATATTTTTTTTCTCTTTATTTATTCCTAATTTTTCTTCTATGTTGTCCTGTTTCTCAAAGTATTTAAATTGCTCAAAAATTTTACTTTTACCTTGAAATCTATTTGATAAAAATGAATTTAATTTTTCCATTTCTGAATTATCCAGCTTTATTTTATTTCTACTTTCAAACCAATCCATAAATCTTTTTTCGGATTCAAATAATTCACTTTGATTCATTACGATTGAATTAAAATTAAATTGAGTCATTGAAATAGATGAAAATTTGGCTCCTTTTTTAGTAAAGAATTTTTTGTAAGGAGCCCAATCTGCATACACCTCCATACTTCCGAATACTATATCTGGGTTAAATGATGCATAGATTTTTTTTGATGCTTCAAAACCAATCAAAGTTGAAATAGCGTATTTAAGCCTAACTTCATGAAGCTTAGTTGAACTTTCAGGTGGAATCTCTCCATAGAAATATCTTGTAACTGAATCAACTATTATGCCAATTACATCTATTCCATCTATCTTATATGTATCTGGAAATTCATTCACTAAGTTGATAGCTTGATTTTTTATAGATGTATATTCTTCATTAGTGAATAGTTGAGAAATTTTTAAGTCATCTAAACCGAATAATGGAATGGTGTTTTTTCTGTTAATTCGGCAACTAAGACAAGGATCTTTAAATAGGTTTCTTGAGCTTTTAATTTCACAGCCAGGTAAAAATTCATCACAAATTAATAATTTTACCTCTGCTCCTCTTAGCTGAAGAGCTTTTCCAATTAAACAAACCTGATAAAACTGATAATGAGAAGTTTCAATCAACGGAATTAATACCTTTTTTTTGTATAAATAATTGTCTTCTTTTGGTGAACTTTTAAATTGAAGTTGCTCTTTTAATTTATTTCTTAAAAAGAATTTTACTTTAAGATTCAATAAAACATATCTAACAAAAGATATATTTTTTACATAGTTTTTGAAGCTTTCTGAAAAAAAAGATTTAAAAAAAATGTACATTTTTATTGAATAGAGATAAAAGAACTTCTAAAAATCAGATTTTACCTTCATTTCATTTCTTCGGTAAAAGTTATTTAAAATATTTCCAAGAAAAGACTTAACAATTAAGAAATCTTCTTTTTTTGGAGACATATCGTTTTTAAAATTAAGATTTGTTTTTTTGAGAAAAAATAAAACCAAAACAAAACTAACAAGAATCATTCCTAAAGACATAATTGTGGCAGCTCCCGATATGCCATACGCTGGTATTATAAATGGAGAAAGTAAAAGCTGAACAATGATTGGAATAATAGTAATTTGAGTAATTATTTCTGGTCTTCCAGTACTCATGAAATAAACTGAAGTCGGGCTTGAAATGGAAGAAAAAATAACTCCTATTAAAAGAATTAAAAATGGATAAACAATGGGTAAGAATGCTTGTCCGTAAAAAATAAAAACAGCTGGATAAATTAAAAGAGCACATAAAAAAATAGTTGGTACCATGATAATAATAGCCACTCTAAAGGCTTTACTGATAAGCTGTTTGCTATCTTCTGAATTTTTTTTTGAAGTCATTGGGAAAAGAAAAGTATTCATTGAATCTGTTACTTTTGCTATCGTAAGGCTATATTGTTGGGCTAATGCATAAAAGGCAATTTGGCTTGCAGAACCATAAAAAAGCAAAAAGGTGTTGGCTAAGTACAGATTTAGATTAACTGATACTCCCGTAAGATATAACTTGTAAGCATAAACAAAAAGATCTTTAATTAAATTTATGTTCAAGAAAGGTCCAGTTCCCTTTGGAACGCTCAACCTTAACGCTCCAATTATCAGTGCTAAAAAATAGGAACCAATAAAACATAGCACTAAATGAATTATTTTAAAATCAAAGAAAATTAGTCCGGGAATAGATATCAAGCTCATGAAAAGAACTCTTGTGAGGATCATGAAATTCATTGAGCGAACATCTTCATAATAATTATGCAAGTAAAAATAGTTTTGATAAAAGAGATTTAAAGGAAATGAAACAATTATCAAAAGAATATAGTCTTTATAGACACTAGAATTTTCTTTTAAAAGGTTAGTAGATATAGTTTCAAGAAATAAAAAAATTAATAGCAATATGATTGCTCCAGTTATGGAAGCAATTACATTTAAAGTGTTTTTTATATCACCTATCTCATATTTTCCTTTACTCAATAAATAAACAGCAGAAATGTCTACTTTTGTTCTAAAGAATAAATCGGCGTAAGTAGGTATAAAATTTAGTATCAGCCAAATTCCCATAATTTCAGGCCCTAGAGTCCTTGCAATAACAATAGAAGTAACTAAATTAGTAAATAAAAGAAAAATGTCTCTTATAAAATATGAAGAAGATTTTTTCGCTAGACTCATTGTTGTCTTATCGCTTGATTAAATTTTGCAAGGAGAATGCTTCCTTGCCTTGCTTGTCCAAAAGACAAATGACTTTTAAGTTTTGCTTCAACCTCAAAACCTGCATTTAAGAAAGCCTTAATTGAGCCTTCATTATCTTCGTAGCTTCCTGCGGTTAGTTTGAGTAATTCAAAATCTTTAAAAGCATAATCGCTTATTAAATTAATAGCTTTAGATGCAAAGCCTTTCCCCCAACAAGATTTATCACCAATAAGTAGTCCTATTTCTCCACGTTTATGTTGAAAATTTATTTCAAGTTTTATGTTACCGATATGTGAATTTGTTTTTTTTAAAAAAATACCAAATAAAATAGAGTTATTACTCTCATTTATCATCTCAACAAATTTTTTCAGACTTAAAGTAGTTTTTGGTTTTTGAAATCTAACCTCAAGATATTGAGTTACAAGTTCATCTTGCATCCAAGATAAGTATTCAATTAATTTGTCATCTTTATGCAAATTTTTAAGTTCAATTGCCTCATCCTGGATTTTTAATGAAGTGATCATATTAGTTTCAAAGGAACTTTATAGTTTTTTAAAAAGGATTTAGCTCTTAGAGGATTATTATCACCAAAATTAAAAAGACTTCCACATGCAACCGCACTCACACCTACTTCGAATGCATCTCTTAAATCTTCGAAGTTTCCTGCTCCTCCGGCTGCAATTACTGGAACAGTGCTTAAAACATTTACTTGTTTTAACAAGTTTAGATCATATCCATTCATATTTCCGTCTCTATCAATTGATTGAATTATGATCTCTCCAACACCATTATCAATTAACTTATTGATATGATCCCTCAAGGTTGTTTTGTTTTCTATTTTATTTCTTTCTGAAAAGATAGAATAATCTTTATTGATAATTTTTACGTCTATGCAAGCAACAACTGCTTGTATTCCTGCTAAGTCAGAAATTTCACGAATCACATTTGGGTTGATATGTGTGATTGAATTCAACACGACTTTATCGGCTCCTGCAAAGAATAATCTCTCAGCATCTTCCACACAACTTATACCGCCTCCAACTGAAAAGGGGACAAAACATTCTTTGGAGATTTTTTCTACGGTTTCAAGTAATACTTCAATAGAGTTATTAAATTTATCAATGTGTAATAGAAGTAATTCATCAGCATCTTGATCGCTATAAACTTTAGAGCTCATAACAGGGTCACCTACATCTCTAGGATTAGAAAATTTTTTTGTTTTTACTAGACGTCCTTTTGAAAGTAATTGAATTGGGATAATTCTTTTTTTTAGCATTTTCCGTCCCAAAGACAAAAATTATCTAGAATTTTTAATCCATTTGACTGACTTTTTTCTGGATGGAATTGAACACCAATTACATTTTTTTTGAAACTACTGATGGGAAAAATTGGCCATATTCTGTTTCAGCTATTACATTTTCTTTATACTTCGCATCAAAAATATAAGAATTGATAAAATAAAAATCTATACCTGATTTAATACCTTCCAGCACAGGATGAGAATTTTTTAAAATTAAGTTATTCCATCCTACATGAGGCATATGAAGTTTTTGTTTATTCTCGAAAAGCTTTACAGAACCATTAATTATTCCAAGTCCCTTAGAAATGCCTCCCTCTTCTCCTGAAAAACTTAATAATTGCATTCCTAAACAAATACCTAAAACTGGATTTCCTTTTTTTGAAAATTCAATAATAGATTTTGATAATCTCTTCTTATTTAATTTTTGCATTGCGGTTGAGTATGCTCCCACGCCTGGGAGAATTAAGTGAGAAATACCTTCAAAATCTTTTGTTTCGGAAATTAGTTTAAAATCCCAGCCAAGATTATATATAGCATTTGAAATGGAACCGATATTTCCCATTCCAATATTAATAATTCCTATAGTCAGCTTTTTTCTCTATAAATTTCCTCAAAGTCTGAAGTCTTTGGACTCCATTCATTTTTAGAAAAGTCAGGTTTATGAGGTGGGACTACAGTTTTGCTAACAATATCATTAAATTCGGTCTCTTCCATATCAAGATACTCTAGGAAAATTTCTAAAGACGGCGGTTTTTTTCCTTCATATTCTTGTATAAGTTCTTGAGCCTCATTCTTCGTCATTCGTCCATTTCTGATATCTAAAACTGTCATTTGAGTAACCCGAGAGTATCCTCTTTTAAGATACTTGATGTAATCTCTTACACCTTGCATATGACATTCAATCTTTTCATAGTCATAGATTTCCGGAGGCATTCCTTCTACTTCATCACCTTTCCAACCCAATTCTTTCATAATTATTTCTGATTGCTTTTTGGTATTCCATGGAATGAAAGAACCTAAACATAGGGATTGATACCTCAATTTTTTTAATTCTCTTAGAGAAGGATAGGTGTAAGGTAAAAAATCTCTTTGATCAAACTGACTATCTTTACTTACCATCCCTCTCATGTCTTCAGCAGTAATTCCTAAATTCGTGATTCTGTTAAATCTATTTTCATCAACAGACTCTATTTCATTTTCTTTGTAATCATAATATGCGGTATATTCTGACTGAGGCTCACCCCATAAAACTAGTGGGGTTTTATATTTTATTGCAATGTGCATTGGGTAAGAAAAAATTCCTGTATGGCAGTGCCAACAAAAGTCCCCTTTTCTAATCAGAGCTTCTAGCATAACCCTTTTAACTACCTTCCAATTAGGAGTGAAAGACAAAACATCAACTCCCAAAGACTTAAATGTTCGCTCATTATTTTTTAGTAAGTTTGGACGCATGAATCCGTGATTGAACTGAACAACCAACGGTTTCAAAGAATATTCTTTGATTAAATAGTAAAGGGTGAAAGTTGAATCCTTTCCTCCAGAAAAAGGAATGATGCAGTCATATTCAAATTTTCCCCTATTTTCTTCAATTATTTTATCTAAAGTTAATTTCCTATCTTTCCAATCAACCTCATTAACCTTGAAATCAAATTGTTTGCAAATGTTACATAAGTCTGCATCGTCAAACTCAATTGTCTCAAAAGTTTCTGGCAAACCACATCTTGAACACTTTCGCATATGAACATTATAATTTTTTAATATCAAAAAAACTAATCTAGAAAATATTTTTTATTTTCATGTAGTTTTTATATGAATTTTAATTGAGTCTAGAGAATCCAGAATGACAAACAGGTCCTTCCAAATAATCGTTAATTTCTTTTCCATCCTCAAATTCTTTGATCTTTTTAAAAATTTTACTCAATTCAAAAATATATTTATCAACAGTCTTTTTGTCATGTTCGACGCAAACATAAACACTATTTGCTGCTAAGAATCCTTTTTTGAGCATTTCTTGGGTAATAAATGTTTTATATTTAAGATTATTTAATGATTTAAATGAAAATGAAGGTAAAGCACTGATTCCGCTTATTTCAACTTCTAAGTTATTTTCTTCGGCTATAAGAGCCCACTTTTTCTTTATTTGACGACCTATTTGAGAAATTTTTTTCCAAGATTTAGTTTTTTCCATTACTTCAAGTGTTTTTAATGCGGCAGATGGACCTATTCTTTCTGTCCAAAAAGTGCTGCTTAAAAAAGAACTTTGTGCAGCTTCCATAACTTCCATTTTCCCTACAACTGCGGTAATTGCATATCCATTTCCTAAAGCTTTTCCAAACATAGCCATGTCAGGCTCCACATTATATTTTTTATATATCCCGCCAAAAGTTTCTCTAAACCCTGAAGTGCATTCGTCAAAGATTAAAACAATGCCTTTCCTTGTAGCTAGATCCCTAACCTTTTGAAGGAAATTATTTTTTGGCTCTATATTCCTTACAACCTCCATTTTTATACACCCTATATCTTTTTCATTTACAAGCTTTTCAAGATACTCATAGTTGTTATATTCAAATGGAAAAGAAGTATTTTTAAGAGTTTTTGGAACTCCGTTTGTCTCTAAACCTGGAAGTAAATGATTATTTAAGTTTGATTTACTTGATAAATTTGCAGAAAGATACCAATCATGCCAGCCATGATATCCACAAATTGCAACGTTATCCTTGCCTGATGCTCCTCTTGCGATTCTTATTGCTATAGCATTAGCCTCTCCTCCAGATCGGGCAAACTTAACCATATGAGACCAAGGATTAATATCCACAAGTTTTTCTGCTAGCAAAACCTCTTCAGGACAATTTAAAGATGACATGTTTCCTTTCTTTAAAACTTGTTCAACTGATTTATCAACTTCTTTATTTCCATATCCTAAAATATTTGTACCAATGCCCATTATTGACATATCATTAAACCTATTTCCGTCTAGGTCCCAAACTTTACAGCCTTTAGATTTTTCAAAATAAGATGGCCATATGTTAGGAGCAAACATTTCAGGTCTCTTAGATAAAAGCATATTCCCACCAGGGATTACTTTTTTTGCTCTTTTCCAAAACTTTTGACCGTTTGACATTTTTTCTCCTTCATTTCTTTTTATTTTAAGATTTTTTTCAAATATTTCTGGTTTTGTTTTATATAAATTAAAAACCTCTTTCCAAGAAAAGTCTATTCTTGGAAAAAAATGACTGAAAATCTTTTCAACAACCTCAAAATCTTCAACTTCATCTACAGTCCACCTCAAATTAGATAAGTTTTCTGGATTTTTATAGTTAAAGATTTTTATATTTTTTTTTCTTTTTATAAATGGGGTTACATGCTCTCGGTCGTAGCTGTCTTTTGATTCTAGGTTTGCAGTATTTAGCTCATGCAGATTAGTTATTTCTATGTCTAAACCGTCAGGAAAAGAAGGTGGATTTGTATTAGATAAATAATCAATTTTTTCTTTCAAAAAAATTTCTATAGTCTCATCTATCATATAAGGGTCAATAAGAGGACAGTCTCCCGTGATTCTCAAGATCACATCGGCGCAGAAAATTTTTGCTGCTTTTGCATACCTATCAAGAACATCATTTTCACTACCTTGAAAAAAATCATACTTATTGTCCTTGAGGTATTTAATTAATGGAATATTGTCTTGGTTCTTTGACGTTGCAACGACAATATTTGTTATTTTTTTGCTGATTTTTAGCCTTTCTAGTAATAATCCAATAAGGGGCTCATTATTGATCTTTTTCATTACCTTACCTGGAAATCTAGAAGAGCCCATTCTTGCTTGAACTACAGCTACTATTTTCATAATTTATTCCATTTCGAAGGATCAATTAATAATTCATCGTCGCAATATAAATCAGGAAACTTTTTTGGAATTGGCTTACTCGAAAATGAAGATATCTCTTCGAGCTGTTTAAGGTTATCTATTCCAATTATTATGTTTTCAAAAAAATCGAACTTTTTTACAAAAGATAAACAAATTTCTTTTTTATCTATCTTATGTTTTTCAGACCAACTTTCTAAATCTTCAAAAAGACCTATCCACTTTTTAAATTTAAAAGGAATTTTTTCTTTCGGCATAAGAAGAAGTCCTTGAAGAAAAATAGACCTTACATGAATTTTTATTTTCATATTATTTAGTTTATCTGCCCATCCTGAATTAATTATTCTTTTATCTATAATATTGAATGGAGCTTGAACAATATCTAAGCTGTATATAGGTACTAAATCTTCTAAAATTTTAGGAGAGTATATTGATATGCCTATATTTGAAATTAATCCTTCATCCTTTAGGTTAAGTAAGATTTTATATATCTTTTCGCCTTCAGTTCCCAATAAATCTTGAGGGTTGTGAAAAAGAAGCCCATGAATTTTGTCTAGTTTTAAATTTTCTAGAGATTGTTCAATTTTTTTTCTTACCCATTTTTCAAGATTTACTATTTCACCTTTTAATTTGGGAAGTTTTGAAATTATTTTAAAATTATTTAAATCAAAATTTCCTAATTTTTTTTCACTAGGGCCATACCCCATTGCAGAATCGATCAAATTTATATTTTGATCTAAAGAAAAATTCAAGATCTCCTTAATTTCTTTAACTTTTAACCCTCCAGAAGAATTAGCTATGCCATACTCACTCCCAAATTGAGCTGTACCGAGAGCAATCTTATTCATCTTAAAATATTTTTTAAAACTTTTATAACTCTTAATTGATCTTTTTTTGTTAAATTTGGAAAAATAGGCAAACTAAACGCTTCCTTATAGTATTTTTCTGCTGAAGGACAATATCCTCTTTTAAAACCAAGGGATTTATAAAAAGGGTGAAAATAAACAGGGATATAGTGAATATTGACAAGAATGTTATTTTTCCTTAACAAGGAAAAAATTTCTTTTTTAGAAAGCTTAATTTTGTTTAATTTTAATCTAATTATAAATAAATGAAATGATGAATAAGTGTCGTTCGATTGTATTGGGAGTTCAACAGGCAAGGAGCTTAATTTTTCAAAATAAAAATTTGCAATCTCATGTCTTTTTTTAACTATCTCGTCAATTCTTTTTAGTTGACTTAATCCAAGAGAAGCATGAATATCAGTCATTCTGTAGTTAAAACCAAGAAATTGCTGTTCGTAAAACCACGGGCCTTCATTTTTCACTTTAAATTTAGAAAAGTCTTTAGTGATTCCATGGGACCGAAAAATATTTAGTTTCTCAGCGTATTTTTTACTATTTGTTACTGCAATTCCTCCCTCTCCAGTTGTGATTATTTTAACTGGATGGAAACTAAAAATAGCAATATCACTATAAATACATTGGCCTATTTTTTTAGATTTATATTCTCCTCCAATTGCATGAGAGGCATCTTCTATAATTTTAAATTTATAAATTTTAGACAAATCGTGTATTTCTTTCATCTCACATGACTGGCCCGAAATGTGAACAGGAATAATGACTTTTGGCAAACTTCCATTTTTTTTTGCATTTTTTAGCTTCTTCTCTAAAGCTTCAATAGAAATATTGAAAGTCCTTGGATTAATATCTACAAAATCTACTTCGGCTCCGCAATATAAAGCACAATTAGCAGTAGCCACGAAGGTATTAGCTGATGTCCAAACTAAGTCTCCTTTTTTTACACCTAAAGAAAAGCATGCTGCATGGAGTGCGCTCGTAGCGCTATTGTAAGCAAAAGCATAATCAGAGCCGCAATAAGTCTTTACTTCCCTTTCAAATTCAGGAGTAACCGATCCTTGAGTAATGAAATCAGATTTCAAAACTTTTATGACAGATTTTATATCTTCTTTAGATACATCTTGTCGGCCATAGGGAATAATATTTTTAAATTTTTCCAATCTTTCCTTCATTAGATTTTAACCAGGATAATAACTCTTTTTTTGTCATCCAATCATCGTTGTCTCTACTATTATAAGAAAAAGATTCTTTAACTTTTTTTCCATCTTTTATTCTTTTCTTATCTTCATTCCAATCATTAATTAAAGGCAAAATTTTAAAATAATCTTTATAAATATATGTTGATAAGGCATCTTCAACTCCAATCATTTGTTCATGAACTTTTTCTCCAGGCCTTATTCCAATAATTTTTTGTTTAGCTTTAGGCGCAATAGCTTTTGCTAATTCTACAATTTTCATTGAAGGAATTTTTTTTACATAGATTTCTCCTCCAACCATATCTTCAAAGGCATCCCAAACAAGCTGTACTCCTTGTTCAAGTGAAATCATAAAACGAGTCATTTCAGGATCAGTAATAGGAATTTCGCCTGAATCTTTAATGGAATTAAAAAAAGGAATTACTGATCCCCTAGAGCCCATCACATTTCCATATCTAACTACAGAAAATTTTGTGGGATGCTCTCCGGAATAAGCATTTCCTGAAACAAATAATTTGTCAGAAGTTAATTTAGTTGCTCCGTATAAATTAATTGGACTACTAGCTTTATCTGTAGATAAGGCTACAACTTTTTTAATATTTTTATCAATGCATGCATCGATAAGGTTCATTGCTCCAACTACATTTGTTTTAACGCATTCAAATGGATTATATTCTGCAGTGGGCACTATTTTTGTAGCAGCTGCATGAACAACAAAATCTACTCCATCTAAAGCTCTATAAAGCCTATTTCTATCTCTTACGTCTCCAACAAAAAACCTTAATCTTTCTTCATGTCTTATGAATTTTTTTGCCATTTCCCATTGCTTCATCTCATCTCTTGAAAAAATAATTAGTTTTTTTGGCTTGAATGATTTAAGAGTTTTCCTTACGAATTCATTGCCGAATGAGCCTGTTCCTCCGGTAATCAATATAACTTTATTATCAAACATTTAATTTCCTATTATTCCTATATTAAGCCTTAGGATGAAAAATAAAAGAGTAGAGATACATACTACTAAATAGTATTTAACATCTTTAAAAGAATTGATATTAAAAAAAATTTCTTATATTTAATACTCATTACTCTCATAATATGACTTATACCATTTTACAAACTCTTTAATTCCTGTTTCTATACTTGTTGAAGGCCTAAATCCAATCCAATCTTCTAATTTTTCTGTATCAGCATGTGTTGAAACGATATCTCCAGGCTGGATATCCATAAAGTTTTTTTTCGCCTCTTTCTTTAAGGCTTTTTCTAAACAAAAAACATAATCCATCAAATTTTCTGTATTTGAATTTCCAATATTGAAAATTCTAAAAGGCGCATAACTTGTAGAAAGTGAAGTATTATCAGCCTTGAAATCATTATCTGGAGTTGCTGGTTTTTCCAAAACTTTGATAACTCCTTGAACAACATCATCAATGTAAGTAAATCCTCTTTGCATATTTCCATGATTGTAAATATCAATAGGTAAATCATTAGAAATTGCATGACAAAAAATAAATAATGCCATATCAGGTCTTCCCCAAGGGCCATAAACTGTGAAAAATCTTAAGCCCGTCATAGGAATATTAAAAAGATGGCTATAAGAGTGTGCCATAAGTTCATTAGCTTTTTTTGTAGCCGCATAAAGGTTCAGAGAATGGTCTGCGCTATGGTCTTCATTAAATGGCTTTAAAGAATTTGAACCATAGACACTGGAACTACTTGCGTAGACTAAATGATCTATTTCTAAATTTTTTATAGTCTCTAATAAGTTCAAAAAGCCGTTTATATTTGACTCTATATAAGAATGGGGGTTGATTAAGGAATATCTTACTCCCGCCTGAGCAGCTAAATGAACAATTTTTTTAAATTCATGTTTCTGAAAAAACGCATTTACTTTTTTAAGATTATTTAAATCTACTTTATAAAAACTAAAATAATTATTTTTTTTTAATTCTTTCAGTCTTGATTTTTTTAACTCCACGTCATAATAATCGTTTAGATTATCCAATCCAATTACCTCATAATCTTTTTTCAATAGAGACATGCAAACATGCATACCGATAAACCCCGCAGCTCCGGTAACTAATATTTTTTCTTTTTTCATACTAAATTTTAGCTAAAGAGTTTTTTAGCTAGAAAAAAAATACTTTCTCAGAATCACAATTGTCATACCAAAAAAGCTACCCATTAAAGTAATGAAAATACATATTGAAGCTCTAGATGGTGAAGATTTTTTTTCGGGAATAAACGGAGCGTCAATGATACTTAAAAGATAATCATCTTTTATGTTAGAGAGCATCTTCTTATTAAGCTGATTTCTTATAACAGAATTTATAGATCCAATAATGTCCTTTTTTTGTGTATTTCTCATTTCCAACTCTAAATATTCTAAGGCCTTAGCAGATTCAAGCTTATCCCTCTGTTTTACAATATTGTTGATTTCTTTTATTGCCAAATCTAAAAACTCCTTAGTAAAAAAAGGAGATATGTGAGAGAACTCTAATTTAATAAATCCTGATTCTTTATCAAGAGTGGCATTGAATGATTTATTTAGTTTAGTATAAACCTCTAAAAAACTTGGGACAGCATTATTGTATAAAGATCTATCTCTGAGCCATTTTTTAGAAGAAGCATCATATTGATTACTATATGAAATAGAATTTGTTTCTCTCGAAAAGGAACTTGCTGCAATGATTTCTGGAGAAATATCTCTAACTG
>MDSZ01213946.1_pt1 | contig 12664 bp, 10 predicted proteins | sample 811201 | NCBI WGS metagenome assembly MDSZ01 (sample SAMN05326647, study PRJNA326480) | marine metagenome | isolation source: seawater | place: Indian Ocean: North | collected 2010
CGTACATCCAGCGGGCTAATGAGATACGCGAAAATTCTAATGCCCAGGAGGAGGCTAAGCACTCACCGATCGAAGCACCCGCCAGAGAAAAAAAATAAAGGGTGCAGGTTTTCTTGTATCGATTCTAGTTTTAAAGGTTTGGAATGTGGAAAAAATTTCCATCCGTTCACCACTTAAATTGTACACTGCTAAATTTTTCAGGCAAAAGAACTGACCGATTTATGAATCACCCTGCGGTTGATTGATATAAATATCCACGCATAGAGCAGGGCACCGATTAAGGTTTCCCAGCTTAGGACTGGAGGCAAATATAGGCCATGCTTGAAAGCCAGCATAGAGAGGAGGTGCCGGGTTCCCACACAAAAAGCCACAGAGATAGAAAAAATAAGGAGAAACCTCCTGGTAAATCGGCGGATAAAAACTCCGGAAATTTCTTTGGTACAAAATCCTAGATGGATAAGGTTTCGTGCAGGCTCAGCGGACTGGACCACAAGCAGGCGGAAACTACTTGCAAATGTGGCCACAGATAAAAGGGAGACCAAACTGCCTAAGCCTGCCAATCCAAATACGAGAATGAGCACGGCATTTTCTATCCATTCATTTTGCGGGAATTCACGATTTGTTTCACATCCAATTTTTTCCAAGCCTGCCCAAAATTCTTTGGTTGGCGATTGGCTAAGCTTGACCAACAACCGGGAAGGCCCCTTGGTGGCAGGTTGATGTTTAAGCATATCCACAATGGGCATTTTTTTTGCGGGGGTTGCCACAGCTGAGACCTGTACCTGATTACCCGGCATAGCGGACATTTTTTTGAGCTGTGCCAGCGAGACTGGTGGGCTAACAATCTCGTCACCTTGCCAGACAAAAAAATATTCCTGCTCTGCTTCCTCTGCAAATCTGGTATTTGCCCATTCCAGGAAATTCCTGGGGACCAGCACACTGTTGATCCGTTTGCTAAACGCGACAAACCTTCCCTGCATGATTACTGACTTTTCTGAACCGATGAAAATCTCGATAGGCATCAAAGAAGCAGTCTCCATTGAAAGTGCCGGGTATTCACTCCGTGAGGGAGCGAGCCCAAAATTCCATAAATCAAGATAGAATTTGGGTACCATGATTGGAACGAATGTTGCGTTCTCTTCCCATTCCCAGGATTCTGGTTTTTGATCAAGAAAAGAATCAGGAACAGATTCAAAAAAAAGATCTGCCCGGGCAGCCCTGCCCAGTCCAGTTTTTCCTGCAGGCCAAATATTCACAGTCACCGGAAAGTGATTCCTGGTAAAGCTCCCAACTTCAAGGACGCCTGGAAGCCGGGAAATTTCATCGACTTCATTTTCATGGAAGACCTTTTCCTGATGGGCAAGGTTGTGCAGGATACCTCCGGTCACCTCCTTGTTCAAGGTCACATAACTGGCCCCCTTTTTCTCATGTTCTTGCAGACTTCGGTAATCCATCCATGTTTGCAGGGCAAGTAAGACCAGAATGGACCCCAGCAAACACCCGAGGGAGGCTACCAATAATTCCTTCTTGGGAGAACTTTTGCCCAGACAATGATCGAGTAATTTGGTTAGATCTTTCCTCACAGATTAAGTTGGTGCATGCATTTCAGCGGGCTCTCCTTTTGCAAAGAGGTTATAATGAGGCCGGCATGGTTGATTATCCTGATCTCCTCGATCAATTTCACCGCAAGCTCAGTATTTGCTGGATCCAAGTGGCTAAATGGTTCGTCCAGCAACAGCCAACGAAACGGTTTGCGAAGCGAACGAACAAGGGCAATCCGTTGGCGTTGACCATGTGAGAGTTTGCCAACCTTCTGATCCAGGAGATCCAGGATTTCCAGGCGTTCGCACATTTCTTCCACGGGAGGAATATCGGAGGATAGAACGGGTAAAAGTGCGAGGTTTTCTTGAGCGGTCAGGTGGGGGAAGAGCCGCATGTCCTGAAACATGATGGATAATTGACAGCAACGTGCATGCTTCCATGCGCTCAAGTTTGATTTTTGGGAAAGTTTTTCTCCCAGAACAAGTTCACCGCTAAAATCTTGGCGCAATCCGTAGATTATGTGTAGCAGCGTCGACTTTCCTTTTCCGGAGGGGGCGTAAGCAAGAATGGATTCGCCCTCATCAAAGGTATAGTCTTTTCCCCAGATGAGAGAATCAGAAATCAACGAGCGGGGAAGGGGGGCAGGAATAATATTTCTTAGTTCAATCTTCACTGCAAAGTTTTAAGAAATTACCACCGGTTATGTCATCAAGCTGATCCTGCCGGACTTGCAGGGATCTTTTTAATTCCTCAAGAAATGTATGGAAATCCGGTTTATTTTGGGCTTTAGGATAGATGCACAGGGGATAATCTGTGCCCCAAAGAATTCTTTCTGCTCCAGTACAACTAATCAATTTTTGATAAATATTGGGCTGGTAGAGCAGGGGACACGCGGCCAGATCGAAATAAAAATTATCAGGAATTTTATTTTCTAGGGCATAGAGAGCACCGGCATGAGCCAGAACGATTTTGAGGTCGGGAAGTTCTTTGGCCAGCCAGAGAAACTCATCCATGGGGGTGAGAGTTTTCCCTGGGTAGTCATGGCCTGCCGGATCGGTCACATGAAAATTTACCGGCCAGTCGTGGGAACATGCAAATTCCATCGCCACCATCCATTCTTTATTCCGCATCGAAAATCCCTGTACCCATGGATGAGACTCGCCAATTCCTTGAAATCCATCCTCATGGGCCTGTTTCAGATAATCCTCCAGGAATGGAATATCCGGCTTGATTGAAAGGAAACTAAAAAAACGACCGGGGTCTTGTTTCATCCAAAGAAGATGCCAATTATTTGCTTCGATGCAGGTCTCATAATTCTCCCAGTACCATCCAAGCAATGCACAGCGGTCCACTCCAGCTGCGTCCATATCTGCAAGCATTTGATCACGATCTGCCCAGCCCTGCAAACTCGGGCGGTCCTGCGGTGAGACCATCTTAAACCAACCTTCCTCTCCCGTACGTTGGGCAAATGCTTGAGGATTTGCAATAACCTCATCCGGGTATCGGTGGGTATGGGCGTCAATGATCATACGGGTTTCTATTCCCGTCAATCTCAGGCTCCGGGTAAAGCCCAAAAGAATGAAATTGAAATCAGGACTTCTTTGCCGCTTCGCTAAGGGCAAGCTTGCGGGTCAGGGTTGCCTCGATGAAGGCCGCAAATAATGGGTGTGCCTTGGTTGGCTTGGATTGAAATTCTGGGTGGAATTGAACGGCCACAAACCATGGGTGGTCTTTTACTTCCACAATCTCGACCAGGTCACGTTCTGGGTTTACCCCCGCGACAATCAGTCCGGCATTTTCCATCTCCTCCCGGTAAGAATTGTTGAACTCAAATCGGTGACGGTGTCTTTCAGATACCTCCTCTTTGTCATATGCCAGCCTGCTGGCAGTGCCGGTTTTGAGTCTGCATGGGCAGGCCCCCAGTCTCATGGTTGCCCCTTTGTCTGTGACCGATTTCTGATCGTCCATTATGTGGATGACTGGAGCATCAGTGGCGGGATCAAACTCTGTGCTGTTGGCATTCTCTTTGCCAAGAACATTGCGGGCAAAATCAATTACGGCAATTTGCATTCCCAGGCACAATCCAAAATAGGGAATCTTTTGTTCCCTTGCATACTTGGATGCGAGAATCTTCCCTTCAGTTCCGCGATCACCAAAGCCTCCGGGCACCAAGATGCCGTCCAGATCCTTGAGGTGTTTTTCCGGCCCGTCGCGCTCGATAGCTTCAGCATCCAGGTGAACCACTTCCACACCAGTATCATTTCGAATACCTCCATGGACTAGGGATTCATTGACCGAAAGATAGGAATCTTGCAGATCGACATATTTGCCAATCATTCCAATTTTCACCCGGTGCTTGGGGTGAATTAAGCGGTGAATGACTTCTTCCCACTCATCCAGTTTTGGGGCGGGTGCATCAAGCCCAAGGAAACGGGTAACCAGAGTATCGAGGCCTTCCTTTTTTAACATGTGTGGGAGTTCGTAGATTGAATGGGTCACATCCATCTCCTCGATGACTGCCTCTTTGGGTACGCTGCAAAATAGACTAAGCTTTTCACGAATCTCTTCGGTGATTGGTTGCTCGGTCCGGCAGACCAAAATGTCTGGCTGAATGCCAATTTCCCGCAACTTGGCGACGCTTTGTTGGGTTGGTTTTGTTTTGAGTTCTCCGGCTGCTCGCAGGCTTGGGAGCAGGGTCATGTGAACAAACAGTACATTCGCCTTGCCCACCTCACTGGCAAACTGACGCATGGCTTCGGTAAAGGGTAGACCCTCGATATCTCCAATGGTTCCCCCAATCTCGGTGATCAAAACATTAACCCCTTCTCCTGCAGCGTAAATCCTATCCTTGATTTCGTTGGTAACATGAGGAATTACTTGGACGGTTTTACCGAGGTAATCTCCCCGCCTTTCCTTGCGGATTACCGACTCATATATTTGTCCGCTGGTTAGGTTGTTAAAGCGGCTGAGTTTGCCGGAGGTAAAGCGTTCATAATGCCCAAGATCGAGATCGGTTTCAGCTCCATCATCCAGAACATAGACCTCACCATGCTGGAAGGGACTCATGGTACCAGGGTCCACATTCAGGTAGGGGTCAAATTTTTGGATGCGGGTAGTGAGCCCGCGCTGTTCAAGCAATGCACCAAGTGCACCTGAGGTTAGTCCTTTTCCCAAAGATGAAACCACCCCGCCCGTTATAAAAATATATTTCATTCCTTAATTTAAGACAAGTCATACCCATGACGTAGAGGAGAAGGGGCTGGCAACTCTGATTTATTCACTTTCCATTACCAAGAGCCTTCACAAGGTGCGTTATTTGTGTTTGCGCAATAATTAATTTTATTAATTCTAGTTCCTAATACCTCCAATCTCTATCTCTTTTCTCTCGTCATGCATTTGTGTGGTAAGAATATGTTTCTATAAAATAGATTAGTCATGCAATCCTCCTTGTTCAAAAAGTATTTAATGGCCCTGACTGGAATTGTCCTTGTCGGGTTTGTTCTTGTCCACATGGCAGGTAACCTTCAGGTTCTTCTGGGACAGGAAGCTATCAATGCCTATGCTTACGCCCTGCAAAATTTACCCGCCCCTATCCTTTGGGGTTCCCGCCTATTCCTGCTGATCTGTGTAATAGTGCACGCGATCACCGCGTACCAGTTGATCAAGGAAAACCGAGCCGCCCGCCCACGCACCAATGAAGTGGAGGTGACCAAACGGGCAGGGTGGTCTTCCCTTCGTATGGGACTGACTGGTTCGCTGATGCTTGCCTTTATCGTTTTCCATCTCCTTCACTTTACCATCCGTACAATTTTTCCTGAGTATAATGATCTCAAGACCACGGTTGGCTCCCCTGATGGCACAGAAATTCATGATGTTTACAACATGATTCTGGCTGGCTTTCGTGTTGATGCCATCTCCATTTTCTATGTAATTTGCATGTTTCTGTTGTGCCGCCACCTTGCCCATGGTGTATCAAGTATGTTCCAGACCCTAGGCCTGCGTTCTGAGAGTTGGCGGAACCGCCTTGACCTTTTTGCCTCAGCATATGGTTGGATTATTTTTGTCGGATTTTCCATCATTCCCATTTTGGTAATGGCCCAAAAGTATGGGTTGGTCACCTGCCTCGAGTCATCCTGTGGGTCCTCTTGCTCTGCCAACCTTTAATCCATCCGCCCCATGAATCTCGATTCCAAAATCCCCGAAGGTCAACTCTCAGACAAGTGGGAAAACCACAGGTTTTCCTCAAAACTTGTCAACCCGGCAAATAAAAGAAAATTCAACATTATCGTAGTGGGTTCTGGTTTGGCTGGCGGATCTGCCGCTGCCACTCTAGGTGAGCTGGGATACAATGTGGATTGTTTTTGTTATCAGGATACTCCCCGCCGGGCACATTCAATTGCAGCCCAGGGTGGAATAAATGGTGCCAAAAATTACCAAAATGATGGCGACAGCGTTCACCGGCTTTTTTACGACACCATTAAAGGTGGCGATTTTCGTTCCCGTGAAGCAAATGTCCACCGACTTGCTCAAAACAGTGTCAACATTATCGACCAGTGCGTTGCCCAGGGCGTTCCTTTCGCCCGAGAATATGGCGGCTTGCTGGCCAACCGTTCATTTGGTGGAGCTCAGGTAAGCCGTACCTTTTACGCCCGCGGGCAAACTGGCCAGCAATTGCTCCTCGGTGCCTACAGTGCGTTGAGTCGTCAGATTTCCTCCGGACAGGTGAAAATGCATGTGAGGCAGGAGATGCTCGACCTCATTGTGGTCGATGGACATGCCAAGGGTATTATTACCCGTAATCTTGCCACTGGAGAATTGAAGGTTTGGACTGCGGATGCGGTGCTGCTTTGCACGGGAGGGTATGGCAATGTCTACTACCTGTCCACTAATGCGATTGGTTGTAATGTGACCGCTACTTTCCGTGCGTATCGCCGTGGTGCGGGTTTTGCAAATCCATGCTTTACGCAAATTCACCCGACATGCATCCCGGTATCGGGTGATCATCAATCCAAGCTCACATTAATGTCTGAATCCCTCCGCAATGACGGGCGGGTATGGGTCCCAAAAAATGCCGAGGATTGTGGCAAGTCACCATCTGAAATCCCTGAAGATGCGAGAGATTATTACCTGGAGCGTAAATATCCCAGCTTCGGAAACCTCGCACCTCGTGATATTTCGAGCCGTTCGGCCAAGGAAGCCTGTGACGAAGGTCGCGGGGTTGGCCCTGGTGGACGCGGAGTTTACCTCGATTTTGAAGACTCCATCAATCGGCTGGGGGAAAATGTAATACGCGAGCGTTATGGCAATCTTTTCGAGATGTATGAACGTATCACCGGGGAGAATGCGTATCAGCGGCCCATGCGAATCTATCCTGCCATTCACTACACCATGGGCGGGCTCTGGGTGGATTACAATTTGATGAGTACCATTCCTGGTTGTTTTGTTCTGGGTGAGGCAAACTTTTCTGACCATGGTGCTAACCGTCTGGGTGCGAGTGCACTAATGCAGGGATTAAGTGACGGGTATTTTGTTATCCCTTACACCATCGGAAACTACCTCACCACAATTAGCCCTGGTGGGATCGACCCGGAAGGGGCAGCTGCCCGCGAAACTCTTGAGTCCGTCAAACAAAGGGTCAGCCAGATGGTCTCTGCCAAGGGGAAACGCTCTTCCCGTTCCTACCATAAAGAACTTGGACAAATTATGTGGGAATATGCAGGTATGGCCAGAAACGAGCCTGGACTCAAAAAAGCAATTGGTCAGATTCAGGACCTGCGTGATGATTTCAATAAAAATCTCTTGGTCACCGGGCATGGGGAAGAATTAAACATGGAACTGGAAAGATCCGGCCGGGTGCGTGACTTTTTAGATTTTGGAGAATTACTCTGCCGTGATGCCCTGGACCGTAAGGAGTCTTGTGGAGGTCATTTCCGTGAGGAATTCCAGACCGAAGACGGCGAAGCCACCCGTAATGATGACGACTTTGCCCATGCTGCGGTCTGGGAGTTTAAGGGCGACGGAGAAACTCCTTCCCGTCACGAGGAAGATTTGAAATTCGAAGAAGTTAAACTCGCGGTGCGTAGTTACAAATAAGGTAAGATTCCCATGAAATTATTTCTTAAAGTTTGGAAACAGGATGGTCCGCAAGACGAGGGCCGGTTTGAGTCTCATGTGCTCGATGGCGTGTCCGAGGATTCTTCCTTTCTCGAAATGCTCGATCAATTGAACGAGCAACTATTGGAAGAAGGCAAGGAACCGGTGGCCTTTGATCATGACTGCCGGGAAGGAATTTGTGGTACCTGCTCACTCAATATTAATGGATTCGCTCATGGTCCTGAAAATTCCACCACCACCTGCCAGCTTCACATGCGCAAGTTTGAGGATGGTGATACTGTTACAATTGAGCCATTTCGTGCCAAAGCCTTTCCCGTGGTTCGTGACCTGGTGGTCGACCGTTCGGCATTTGATAAAATTATTCAAGCGGGTGGGTACATTTCTGTGCGTACGGGCAGTGCCCCAGATGGTAATGCATTGCCTGTGCCCAAGGAAGATTCAGACCTGGCAATGGACGCAGCCCAGTGTATTGGTTGTGGTGCCTGTGTAGCCTCCTGCAAAAATGCATCCGCCATGCTCTTTACCTCTGCCAAGGCGGGTCATTTAAATTTGCTTCCCCAGGGACAGGCTGAAAAAGACTCCCGGGTGCTCAATATGGTTGCGGCAATGGATGAGGCAGGCTTCGGAAATTGCCGAAATTACGGTGAGTGTTCAGCCGCTTGCCCGAAGGACATTTCATTGGATTACATTGCCAAGCTAAACCGCGACTACGCCAAGGCAAAGATCAAAAAAGTATTCTCTTAAACCCTTGCATTGCTTGACCGTTGGTTCTGCTGGTCCAGCAAATAGAGATTGCCCGGATTCTCTACCTTTGGGATGATATGAGTCTATGACAGACAAAAGCAAGCAGGCGACTTGGGGCGGACGATTTCAGGACAGTCCGGATGACCTGATGCTTGCCTTTGGTGAATCGGTTTCTTTTGATCAACGGCTTGCTCCCTACGATTTGCAGGGCAGTTTGGGGCATGCTTCCATGCTTTTGGCCGTGGGTATTATCGAGCAGGAAGAATTCGTGGAGATTGAACGGGGGCTCAAGGAGCTGGCCGAAGAAGTAAAGTCTGGTACCTTCCAATGGAAGACCGAACTGGAAGATGTGCATATGAATTTGGAGCAAGCCCTGCGGGCAAAGACTGCAGCAGCTGACAAATTGCATACCGGTAGGAGCCGGAATGACCAGGTGGCCACCGATGTGAGGTTGTTTTTTAAGGATGCGTGCTCCCAACTTAAGCAAGGAATCGAGCGTGCAATGACCGCACTTTTATCCCTGGCCAAGAAAAATGCCACTATCCCCATCCCTGGGTACACTCATTTACAACGGGCACAACCAGTCACCGTAGGGCACCATCTTCTCGCCTATGTGGAGATGCTCGGTCGAGATCATGAACGCTTTTCCAGTGTGGCCAATCATGCCAATGTCTGCCCGCTCGGTTCAGGTGCGATTGCAGGTTCCACTCTTCCGCTGGACCGTGCCTTGGTTGCTAAAGCTCTTGGGTTTGTGGACGAGTCGGGCGAGCCAAGACTTACTCCGAACGGAATGGATGCAGTGGCAGACCGGGATTTATTTGTGGAGTTTGCATCCGCTTGTTCGCTCTGCTCCCTCCATCTTTCTCGGCTGGCAGAAGATATCATTTTGTGGAATTCTTCGGAGTTTGGATACCTCACCCTGCCGGATGCTTTTACCACAGGCTCATCCCTGATGCCTCAAAAGAAAAACCCCGATTGTTTTGAATTGATTCGGGGAAAGACAGGTCGGGTAATCGGCAACCTTACCAATTTAATGGTTACGATCAAGGGATTGCCCCTGACTTACAATCGGGACTTGCAGGAGGATAAGCCCCCAGTCTTTGACAGTTTTGAACAGCTTGGCATTTGTCTGGCCGTCACTGCTGGTGCACTTGATGGTGCACAGATCCATGAGGAGAATTGTCTCTCTGCCGCTTCCGACCCCCTTCTGCTCGCAACTGATCTGGCAGATTATCTAGTGGAACTGGGCGTACCATTCCGACAAGCTCACCATGTGGTCGGTTCCTTGGTGGCACGATCAGAAGAACTCAACCTGCCCTTGCCCGAATTAAGCGATGAGGATGCCCGGTCAATCTGTCCAGTAATTGGAAATGATTGGCGGGAGGTCTTTGACCTTTCCCGTGCATTTGCAAGGCGGGAAAAGCCCGGTATGCCTGGGCCGCAACAGGTGGCCGGCCGGATCAAGTTCTGGGAGGGAATTCTCCAATCTTGAATGCCTGGGGCTCCTGGGTCCCGGGAGTCTGTCTTCTTGGGCTGCTACTTTCCGGGCCATTGCTCGGGGGAAGAACCTGGACCACTGTAGAAGGAGGAACGACGGACGGGGACTTACTCTCCTTCAAGGAGGGCAAAGTCACCCTGCTGATTGCTGGCCGGGAGTACATCTTTCCGGTCTCCCGGTTTTCCGCATCTGACCGTGCCTATCTATTAAAGTGGAAAAAAGAACTTAGATGTGGAGTGTGTCGCAAGACTGTGGGACACGAGAAAATGCAGGCAGGGGAAGATGTCTTTCACCCCGCCTGTTTTTCCTGCTTAGTATGTGAACGCCCCTTTCTTGATCAACAACCCATCCGTCGGGATGAGTGGGGTGGGATGGTACATGCCGAACATTTTCGGCAGTCCAGGGTCTGTGGTTCCTGTGGACGTTTGTTTTCTGCGAAAAAAACCAAGCCCGAACAAATCTTCCCTGACGGACGGTTTAGCTGTCTGAATTGTCTAGCAGAGGCAGTAACAGATCGGATAACTCTTGATGCAGTGGCCAAACGGGTAAGGCGTGGGATTTCCGAAATTGGCATTCCATACCCTTCCGGTTCTGTGACCATGCAACTGGTCAACCAGGACAAACTAAACCGTGAAGTCGAACGGGTGCATGGTCGTGGAAGTTTGCGTGGTTTAACCCTGACCACATTCCGTACGATTCAGGGCGGGCCAAATGCAGGGACCACTTTTTCTCACGAAGTCTGGGTACTTGCGGGATTACCAGTGGTCGAGTGTGTATCCATTCTTGCTCATGAGTTTGGCCATGTGTGGCTGAATGAAAACTATATCGATATGTCTCCCCCGGCAGTGGAAGGGTTTTGTAACTTATTATCGATGCATCTTTTGCTTAAGGAGAGCAGTAAGCTGGGCTATATTTTACGGGAAAATTTGGCCATGAGTGACGACCTGGTGTATGGTCGTGGGTTTCGTCAGATGAATAAACAAGTGAAAAAGTTGGGGTGGTCCGGATTGATACGGGATCTTTCTTCCCGCCGCGTCCCGCTGAGTCAGCGAAAAAGGTAAGGCCTTGGCATCCTGTTATGGACCGACTAATTCAGGGCTTGTAACAAACAATGCTGTACTTTGGTGGCAGGCAGGGGATGATCAAGCGGTTCAATGGAGTTGCCCAGAATTAGCGGCCAGTCCAGCGTGTTTTTTGGACGAACCCCATGAGTTCCTTTGACCAAGGATGGATCGAGAGCAATCAGATCCATAAAAATGCGGAAGCCCAGTTTTTTGGCCAATAATTTACCTGCTGCTTTGAGGCCAGGCAGAGCAATGGACGGATCGATAAACAATTCCGCCGGGTCGTACCCGTATTTTCGGTGGACGTCCACACATCTGGCGAAGTCAGGGGCCAGTGAATCATCCAGCCAGTGATAATAGGCAAACCAGGCATCCTCCTCAGCCAACAAAACCAGATCTCCAGCCCGCTGGTGGTCCAACCCATGGATCGCCCGGTCTTTTCCATAAAGCACATGGGCAACGCCGTCGAGATTTTCCAGCTCTCTTTGCACTTGTTTTCGCAGGTTGTCATCCTTGCGGTTGAGATAAATATGGGCGATCTGATGATCGGTCAGGGCAAATGCATCCGAGCCACCACAGTCGAGATATTCAAGGCCGAGCTCTTTTTTAATATTTAACCAACCCTTTAGGCGAAGGGCACGGTTTGGATAGATTACCCGCCTGGCCGGGGTAAGTCCATATTCTGAAAGTATGACCACCCGTACATTGCGGGCTTTGTAAAAGTCGAGCAATTCACCAGTCAATTTGTCCAATTCCTGAATGGCTATTTCGGCTTGGGGAGAATCGGGCCCATGGCGCTGGAGATCATAATCGAGGTGGGGCAGATAGACCAGGGAAAGGTCAGGAGTCTCTTTTTCTTCCATCCACCTGGCGGAATCTGCAATCCATTTGCTTGAGGGCAATCCGGCTCGGGGCCCCCAGAAAGAGGGGAAGGGAAAGTCGCCCAATTCCATTTTTATCTGATCACGAATAGTCAGGGGATGGGCGTGTACATCGAATGTTTTTAATCCATCCGATCGATAGAGAGGGCGGGGAGTGATCGAGAAATCCACGCTGCTGTACATATTAAACCACCAGAACAGATTGGCAGTACGAAAATTTGGCCGGTCTTTCTGTATGGTTTCCCATACTTTTTCCCCTTCAACCAATCGGTTGGACTGTTTCCAGAAGTGATGCTCATGCAGGGCTCGGTCATACCAGCCATTTCCCACAATTCCGTGTTCGGAGGGGGTTTTGCCGGTCAAATAAGTGGCCTGGGCAGAACAGGTAACTGCTGGACAGACCGGGTCGATCAGTTGTGCCTTGCCTCCGTTTTGATCAATAAATTTTTGTAAATTAGGCGTATTCGGCCCCAATATCCGGTTGCACAAGCCGACCAGATTGAGAATTGCCAGGCGGGGGCTCTTTTCTGCTCCCGTCATTTTTGTGCACTAAGCCCTGGTATGTGCGAGCGAGCGGGTGCGCAAATCATCAATTGCAAGGAGTACCTGCTGGTCATCCATCTGGTGGACTTCCACTCCCTGTCCCAGGGCCTGGATCAGGGTGATGGTTAGTTTTCCTCCCAGATGTTCTCGGAATTCTTCCAGCCCATCAAGTATGATTGATCCCCCGGAACTATTCTTGGCATGGAGCATGGGGTCATAAATCTCAAACCCCAATGCTTGGAGCAGGACCAACACCCGATTGGCGGCCTGTTGTTTGA
>MDSZ01222863.1_pt1 | contig 12664 bp, 19 predicted proteins | sample 811201 | NCBI WGS metagenome assembly MDSZ01 (sample SAMN05326647, study PRJNA326480) | marine metagenome | isolation source: seawater | place: Indian Ocean: North | collected 2010
ATACAGAAGGATATGAGTTTCCTGTAGTGTTAGGAGCAGAACAAACAATTATTAAACATAAACCAATTGTACAACTTGAAATGGTAGATGGACAACCAGAACGTTTTGGTTATTCTTGTCAAGAGATTTACGATTGGTTCTTATCAAGAAACTTTGTAATTACACTGTCTGATGGAACTGACTGTGGTGATAAGTGGTGTCACTATACAAAGAAAATGGAAAGGTTCTTTATCCATAAAGACTTGCTACAAGATTCTTATCTGAAAGAAGTAGCAATTAAAAGAACTACTACATTGCCTAGTGGTAAGGAACTTGGTAGTGATAAAAGATTAAAAAAGACAACTGAGGTTGAGAAAGAACTATTTGAATGGTCGTAGAACTTGTAGATAAAATGGGATCAGACCTAACGGTAGTAAATGCCGCTAGAGTAAGTTATGGTAAGAACAAAGAACAGTTTGATGACAAAGATGAAAAACTTATTAAGTTTTTAGCAGAACATAATCATTGGTCTCCTTTTGCTCATGCTAGTATACAATTTAGAATTAAAGCACCTGTCTTTGTAGCAAGGCAACTTGTTAAACATCAAGTTGGTTTAGTATGGAATGAAGTAAGTAGACGTTATGTAGATTATGAACCTGAGTTTTATACACCAGATGAATGGAGAGGCAAACCTTTAAACAGTAAACAAGGATCTGATGGAACTGTAGACATTGATAATAATGAATATAGAATTATGATGGAAAAACTTCAGAACTATTATGATACAATGTTGAATAAAGGTGTAGCACCTGAAATGGCTAGAATGGTTTTACCACAAAGCATGATGACAGAATGGTATTGGTCAGGCACATTGTATGCCTTTGCTAGAGTATGCCAATTAAGATGTGCTAAAGATACTCAAGCAGAAACAAGAATGGTAGCAGATCAAATTGATAAGATATGTGCTGAACAGTTTCCAAAGTCTTGGAAGTATTTAAAATGAGTGTACACATAGAAAAGTTTAACAGAATAGTACAAGCAAACAAGCAAAAAAATGCCCTTGTAACCCAATTAGACACCTCTGTAGCGTCGAATGTTTGTCATAGTATAGTTGAACTTCAGAATAGTGTAATAGACTTACAAAAGCAAATAATAGAACTACAAAAGAAACTTATAGACGCCGGACAAATAGAAGTTGAATTTGATGGCGGAGATTTCAAATAATATACCAAGATAAAAAGAGTTATCTACTCATAGAAAGAAGATAAATACTCGTATAATAGGAGTATCGAAAAGTGAGTAGACCAAAACCAACTGTTTTATTAGAAAAGACAGATGCTAAAACATACCAAACAGACCAAGTCTTGGCAAGTGAAGGTATCTGGGCCGTGTACTATGAGAACCGTCCAATTAATTTAAAAACATTTTCTATGCTGGTAAGTTATCCAGGTCCAAAATATAAAAAGGTTAGTTTTTCAAATCCAGGTCATGCTATCAACCTAGCAAAGAAACTCAATGCCAGATACAATACGGATAGGTTCAGTGTAGTTAAACTGGATCAAGGTGAACAAATTAAATTCTAAGAAACTGAAAATAACAAGGGCTCTGTGTCCTGAAGTAGATGATCTGACTGTAGACAAGGCGTTAACACTTTGGTGGAATAGCACAAGGCCAAACAGTGGACTACGTTTAACTAGAGTAGGGTTTGAAGCATTTCTTAGAAAAGACATCAAATACTATCTAATACAAATACAACAAGAACCAAAATACATAAGAAACAAACCAAGTCTGCTAATGAACCTAGATAGACATTTAGATTGCCCATATTGGATACCTGTAAGGAAACAAGCCATATATTTGTTTGAAGAAGAGGCGGCGACTATGTTAAGTTTGTATAATGGTGACCTAGAAAAGTACATGGAAAATTCGTCTACTTGGTACTAAAAATTACCCACAATATATAGTGCCACGTAATTTTAATGGCACAAGACGAAATAATCCGCTTAAAATAAGGCTTTTTTAGGTCAGAAATATTACATTTAATGGTAAAAAATGGTTGACGTATACTGTAATGATGCTATTATTATTATAGTAGATGAGTAAAAACAATTTAGACAAGGAGCAAAATATGTCAGCAATTACTGAAACTCGTACAGTAACTTCAACCCAGGCTCGTAGAGCAATCATTAAGGCGTTCAAAAAGAAACGTCCTATATTTTTGTGGGGACCAGCAGGTATTGGTAAATCCGAACTTGCCCAAGGTATTACAGATTCCGGTGATCTTGGTAATGCTCTTTTGATGGATCTTCGAATGGCTCTTATGGAACCTACTGATGTTAAAGGTATGCCATTCTATAATAAAGAATCCGGTACAATGGATTGGGCACCTCCAGTAGATCTTCCTAGTCCAGAACTTGCTAAACAATATGATACTATCGTATTGTTCTTAGATGAATTGAATTCGGCACCAGGTGCTACACAGGCGGCGGCTTACCAACTAGTTCTTAATCGTAGGGTTGGTAATTATGTATTGCCTGATAACGTTGTTATTATCGCGGCAGGTAACCGTGAAACTGATAAAGGTATTGTTTACAGAATGCCTGCTCCATTGGCAAACAGATTTGTACACTTGGAGATGAGAGTTGATTATAACTCATGGTTAGATTGGGCCGTTGAAAACGAAATCCATTCAGATGTAATTGGTCATATTACAGTTCACAAGCAGGACTTGTTTGACTTTGATCCTAAAGGTTCGAGTAGGGCATTTGCTACTCCTCGTTCTTGGACATTCGTAAGTGAACTTATCGATGATGAAGATCTCGATGATGAAACATTTACAGACTTGGTAGCAGGTTCCGTTGGTGAAGGTATTGCCGTTAAGTTTATGGCAACTAGGAAGGCAAGAAACAAACTTCCTAATCCAACTGACATCTTGTCAGGTAAGACTAAAACACTTGATCAAAGTGTTGAAATGTCAGGTCGTTATTCTTTGACAATGAGTCTTTGTTATGAACTTAAAGACTTGGCGTCTAAAAAAGGTTTCACACAGAAGCCAGTAGAAAACTTCTTAAGGTTTATGATGGACAACTTCGATGCTGAACTTACAGTAATGGGGGCACAGACTGCCATTGTAAGATATGGTATTACAATTAAGCCTAAAGAACTTCCTAGTTTTAAAGAGTTCCATGAACGTTTTGGACAGTATATTAGAAAAGCAAGGTCAATCGATTAATTCGGTTGACACTTTGCCAAAAGGTGTTATACTGTAAATACAATGAAGGAGCAAGTAATGACAGCAACAACGACAGCAGATAAAAAAGTAAAGCCAGGATGTGAGGTTGGTTTTAAAACAGATCCTAAATTAGATCTTGAGATCCGTGAAAAACTTATCCAAGCAAGAATTGGTTTGCTTATTCTTCATCCGTTCTATGGTAATCTTGCTCTTAGACTTAAACTTGTGAATGCTGATGCTTGGTGTCCTACCGCGGCAACAGATGGCAAGAACTTTTATTATAATACAAAATTCGTAGACAAACTTCCAGATGGTCAAGTACTGTTTTTATTTGGACATGAACTTTTACATTGTGTTTATGATCATATGGGAAGATATGATGGACGTAATCCACAGTTAGGTAACGTTGCCGCCGACTATTGTGTAAACGGTGACTTGGTACAAAACAAAGTAGGTACTCCTATTACAGTGGTTCCTATCCTACATGATACAAAATATTACAATTGGTCATTTGAACGTGTATATGACGACCTAGAAGAAAACGTTAAAAAAGAATATGTTGATATTGATCAACTACTTGATAAAATGCTTGACGAACACTTAGATGGTGATAATGGTCAAGGTGATGGCGACGGTGGTGAAGAAACTGATGAAAACGGAAACCCTGTTAGCAAAAAGAAGCCTAAAATTTCTGAAGCAGATAGACGTAAACTAAAAGATGAAATGAAAGAAGCAGTACTTAATGCCGCTCAAGCGGCGGGTGGTGCTGGTAATGTACCTAATGGTGTTAAGAGACTTATTGAACAGTGGACAGCACCTAAAATGAACTGGCGTGAAATTATTCAACAACAATGTCAGTCAACTATCAAAAGTGATTTTACTTTTACTCGTCCTAACAGAAAGAGTTGGCATATAGATCCAATTCTTCCTGGTATGGATAATGATGAGAAACTTGAGGTTGCTCTTTGTGTTGATATGTCAGGTTCGATTAGTTCTACAATGATTAGAGACTTCTTTAGTGAAATTAAAGGCATTAGTGAAATGTACAATGACTTTAGTATTAAGATTTGGACTTTTGATACTGAAGTTTACGGATACAAAGAATTTGATCCAACTAACATAGACGAGTTAATGGACTATTATCCACAAGGTGGAGGTGGTACTGACTTTATGTGTAATTGGAGATTTATGGAAGAGAACGATATACAGCCTAAGAAACTTATTATGTTCACAGATGGTTATCCATGGGGTGAATGGGGTGATGAATTGTACTGTGATACAATATTTCTTATCCACGGAGATAAGAGCATCAAAGCACCATTTGGTATGACACTACATTATGAAGAGGCGGCATGATTAATCCACTTAATGTAATCAAAGAAAGAGAATCTAATTTTATTCCTGAGCATTACACTGTAGTACCTATTCCTACAAAGTATGAATTTGATATACCTAACACTAATCACGTAAGGTGGTGGGTTTATAAAAACTTAGATGGTAGGTTTGGTTTTAATAGCAAGGGAGACTATCAGAGTAAAGTAAACATAGGCTTCGAAGACCCTAGTGAAGCAACCTACTTTAGTATGGCCTATTCAGGCAAAGAAGAAGAGCATTATTAAAGTTCTCTATTACCTAGCAATTGATTCCATCTTGATCTTTGTGTAATACACCAAGACATGGTTTGTTTAACCTTTTGTTGAAATTGTGTATTGTTAGAAATAGATCTACTTTGATACCAAGAAATATAAAACTTTGTAGTTTCTTCTTGTTCAATATTAATCATTTCGTCTAATACTGCCTTTCTATCATCAACGGTATATTCAGTTTTAGGAACTGCTATATCTTTCAAATCCTTTTTGATGTTTTCCAAAAATATTATTTCTCTATTGATCATCTGTAAGAAATCAGTTACACTGTCCATAGCGGTAGGATCAGTGTTATTAAAGAACCCTAACATATATGAATAATCAAAAGTCTGCTGAATCATAAAATTATGAGCCGCTTGGCATCTAAGAACAGGTTCAACAAACCCCCAATAATTAGTAACTATTTCATCTTTTGGAGAATTTTCTTGGCCAAAACTAGGTTTAATACAAAAAAAAGCAACCAGAAATAATATCAGGAACATCTTTACCTGATACATAATAGTAGTATATAATGTCTTTAACAAGAACATACTAATACTTATCAAAGGAGATAAACAGATGACAGAGAAAGACACAAACGAAAATGTAGCAGATACTTCGGCAACTGAAGCACCTGCTGACACACAACCTGCTCCCCAGGCACCCGGAGCACCTACTGGTCCTAATTTAACTATTGGTGACCTTAGACTTGTTGCTAGAGTAATTCAAGTATCAAGTGAACGTGGTGCTATTAGAGCCAACGAAATGGCAACTGTTGGCGATTTATACAACAGACTCGTTGAGTTCTTAAATGCCGTTACACCAAAACAACCAGAAGGTGAAAAACCTGCTGAAGGTGGAGAGGCAACTACTGAAGCACCTGCTGAAAGTAAAGAAGAACCGGCAGATGAAGGTTCAAAAGGAGAGTAATAAATGGCTCAATTAAAACACGTAGGTACACATAATAATAAAAAATGTGTTATCCTATTTAGAAAAACACCAGGCGAGGACCATATGGCGTTAGTAGTATACAGTGATAGTATGCCTTCACTAGTACATGATGCCGTAATGGAAGCAGTTAATTCCGACGTAGGTCAACAAGAAGAAAATCTTGCTGAAGCACTACAAAGAAAAACTATGCCTGACGGTAGAATTGCTCTACAAGTCCTTCATGGCGAAGGTTATATCAAAAAGGTTCAAACTAATCAAGTTATAATGACACCAAATGCTAAATCTAGTGTTAGACTTGATGAACTTAATAATATAATTGACAAACTAAAAGATGGTGGCGAAGCGGCAGATAAACTGAAAGAACTAGACCAAAATGCTGGTATGGTATCTCCTCAGCCAAGAGGCCGTGATGTAGGCGAACCACAAGTCGCTGAAAGCAACCCTGGTCAAGCATTGAATGACGAAGCATTGGCAAACAATCTTTTAACCCAAGCAAAAGGTTATGAAGATGAAGCGGCGAAGTTAAGAGAACAGGCTTATGATCTTAATCCTGATCTTAAACCAAAACGCGGTCGCCCAGCAAAGAAGACCGTAGCCGATGCCTCAGCCTAATGAAGCAAAGAACTACGATAAACTAGTTTCTGATCAATGGGACGCCCTCATTAAGGAGGTTCCCATGGATGATATACCCATCGAAGTTATTAATGAAATATTGATACACTTTAAAGATGGAACTGTTAAATCTGTAGATATCTCGAAGTTAATGGCGGAGCCTAACACTGATTTTAAAAAGTTAGAATCCGCTATTGACAAACAAATACAGAAACTGTCAGATAAAATTAATCACATAGATTGGATCGTTGATCGACCTAAAGTTCAAAATAAAGTTGAACAAGCGAAAGCAGAATTATTTAAAGATAAGAAATAATGAAATACGATATTGATATAAAACACTTACAAAAAGCAGGAGCGAATTATTTTAAGCATTTTTTCTATGCTACATATTATAACTTCCTAGCACTACTAGTATTCATTACAGGCACAATTCATAGTATCATACCATGGGTGTTTGCCTTTACTCCATATAAATTAGCCAAGAAGATAGTTGATGGAACTGAAAGAAACTTTATCAAAGATACTAAAAAACGGAACCGAACTAAAAAGTAGCGGAACCACAGGACCACAAAAAAGTATCTGGCAAACTTACACAAAACTCAAAGAAGCCAACCGGGCGGCAAGAGACTCCCAAGAAATTACAAAACAAAGTACAATTTACACCATATGTAAAATGGAACACGCCGGAGGTTTGTTAGCACAAACTTTACCTGCTTTTGAAATAGGTGCTGAAATAACTGTAAAGAAGTTTAATCCTTGGCGTTTTTGTAAAGAGGTTGTTAACTATACCCACACACATATAACACCTACACACGGGCGTCTTATAGCGTCTACGAAGGGGTTTAAAGACGTTGACTTGTCAGGCTTATGGATAACGTGTGGCAGTGATCCTGTTGAATGGGATCTTATAGAAGCATTTGTAAGTAAAGGTTGTACCTTTATGGCAAATTGGGGGATGACTGAAATTGGACCATGTGCCATTAATGCTACCTTTAGAAATTTAGATGAAGTAAATGATTTCAAAAGTAGATCATTAGAAGGAACAATTTTGGGAGATAAAGCATATTGTCATACAGATATTATAAATGGAGAACTACACGTTAAAGGAATGATTAGTGTATATGGTAATGAATGGTTTAATACTAAAGACCTTGTTGAAGTAAACAGTGAGGGAGAGTTTTACTACAAAGGAAGAAGCAATGGCTGATATGATTATTATAAGCGGAGAGAAGGGGTGTAAAGTACATCATATAGCAAGAGTAATCTGCTCACTTCCAAATGTTTATTGGTACAGTAATATTGATAATGGCATACACCCTTGGAATATTTCAACCGCCAAAACCAGTAAAATAACAGCAAGAAAAATTACTCCAAAACACTTTGATCGAGTGATGGAAAATGGTGATAAATTACCTCCATTATGGGATTATGTACAAGGGTTTTTTCCAAGCCAGGAAGAGTATTTAAGAGCCATCTTTTTTCCTGCTGTTGAAAAAGCAAGGCGACAGACGTCTAAAACGTTGGTTTTTACCACCCATTTACCACCTTTTTCGTTAAGGCAGTACTTTGGTACCATACCCACTATTAACGTGCTGTATGACGCTAAAAGAGCCCTTAAAAGACGTCTTTTAACTAGTTCTAACTTCCCAGGTTACGTTAGACAAAAGGATTTTGTACCCGAAAATAATCCATATTTGATATATTTAGAATCACTCAAAAAGCAGAAAAAAGACTTTACCCAAAAGGATCTTTGGGCTCAAAAAACACATAAGACTTTTTGGAAAGATGAGTATTCAAAAGAGTACGAAGACTATTTGTCTTTCTATATGAATAAAAATTTAGAAACTAGAAAGATGAAGTTTCCAAATGTTGTAGATGTTGATATGGATAAAGTTGATTGGAAAAAAGTTAAAAACTTTTTAAATGGATATGACAAAATTCCTCAGCATATAACAATGCCAAAAAAGTCTAACAAGGGTTAGTCATTTTATTGTAGAAATCAATACTAGCCAAGTTCTTCATTTTACTTTCACACATAATATCAAAATCTTTTGTAAAAGTCCATGCCCATTCATTGACTGCTTTGTTTGGATAGTAGTCACTGTGGGCTCTAAGTTTTTGCTTCTTGTAACCTTCTTCTAATAGCACAGGCATATTTGGCATAGTAGTATGTTCGAAGTCTTGAGGCAACCATTCGTTTCTACTGTATGAATAATGTAGCACAGGTCTTACTCCACGCCAACTATCTTTTATGCTAGAAAGTCTATCGTCGGAGGCATCGATATATTCGCCTGTTTTGACCCAGTGATGGTGTATGTCCAATACCAATGCGACGTGCTTGGATAGTTCAAGGCTTGCTTCAAGTCCCCACGAGTTTTCGTCATTTTCGATTGTAATTGTTTTTCTCGCTTCTTCAGATAATCTTGGGAGGACATCGATGATACCGGCTGGACCTTTCTTACCGGAGATATGTACGTTGATCTTAAAGTCTTGGAATTGTTTACCGTATCCCATCCACCTTGCCATGTCAACATGATATTCAAACTCCTCTATACTTCTATTTACTATATCAGGGTTAGCACTTGCCAACACTGTAAATTGTCCAGGATGAAAAGATAGCCTTACATCTCTTTCTCTCGCTAACTGTCCAACAGCAGGAAAATGTTTTTCACAATAGTCAATAACATCAGGCTTCTTCCAAAAGTATGACCAAGTAGGTTCTGTATAGACAGGTAAACAATCGCTACCTAGTCTTACCATTCTAAGTTCATATGAAAGATTACCTACATAATTTACAAGGTTGTAAAATGCTTTGATATTGTGTTCCATCAACTCCCAAAGTTTTTGCTCAGCAACATCTTTAGTTTGCCTATTGAGCCAAGCAACCGTTGTAGAACGATTGTTTAGAGGACGCTGAAGTTCCTCCAAAAGTTTTTTCTTTTGGGATTGATCATGGTGAAGATATTTACAGGCAAATCCAATTTTCATACATTAATAGTACAACAACTAGACGTTATAGTCAACCAAAAAGTTATCTAAACCTTCAAAATTATCTGATGAAAAATTGGGAAACTTTTTCCATTCTTCTGGAACTTCCCATTCGGGTGTGTTAATGTAAACGTGTTGAGTATCTGGAAAATGTTCAAATAATTTAGCACTATGGTATATCCAAAATTTTGGATCGACAGCATCTTCCGTTTTTGACTTGTACCCATTTGTGCCAGAATAAACGTTGTTTTGTTTTCCTTTAGCATTACCATACAAATCAAATCCTACATATACTATAACTTCGTGTCCAGCATTACAGGCTAATAAAGCACTATAATGGCCTGAACCCCAATGCTGTGCCTGGTCTGCTTTGTTTGGACCTAAGTAAGGTAAATCTGGAACTACTCGTAAGTTTGGATCTTTGTTATCATGTAACCATCTTGCTCTTGTGAAAACATTTGTTTTCTTTTCTATTTGTAAATTTATTGCTTCACCTAACATGGCTCTATCACAACAAACTACATTGTGAATCCAAGCATCTCTTGTAATAGCATTCGATCCATAAGTAACACCTGCTGTAGAAAGTCTTCTTAAATCTAATCCAACTCTACTTCTACCATTACCTATAACAAAACCTGGACGTAGATTACTCACTAATCACTCCAAACTTTGCCCAACGTGTTGAACCTAAACAAATCCAACCTATTGGTTGTCCTATTTCTGGTTTATTGTTCCAATGAATATCACCTACAGCACCTTCTACTCCTGGAGCACTAGGACCTTCTGTATATGTTTTATTACCAATTTGAGGGTTCTTAATTATAGTTTTATCTTGACTTATGTGTATCTTACTATCGCTATTAACACCAATATCTAAACTGTGATCTCTATTTGTACCAATCCAACCTGTTTTTGCTTTATGTTTTTTAACTGTAATTTGAACTTCATCGTCCCAAACATCTAAAGCACTAGTAGGTTCTTCTGTGTTAATACCTAGTCTACCTAAACTAGAAGCATAAATTTTATTTGCTAAAAGTGTTTCACCTGATACTACTAGTTCTCTTAACGTGCCTACTTTTCTTAAGTTAGATTCAGTAACACCAACGCCTAGTCCTTTGCTATCTAAAACAACTTTGTTACCGATAGTTAATCCACCATCCTCAGGTATCATACTAGAGATGTTTAGTTTGCCATTCATGTATGTAATAAGATCATCTTTGAAGTTATCTGGTAAATCAACATTACCTCTAACTTCTAGTCCATTCATAGCAACTACTTTACCATGTGCTGTAGTAGTGTCGTATATTGTTACCTGTTTCTCAAAACTTAAATCTCCGCCAACTACTAAATTATCTTTTACTTGTAAATTGCCAACTGATGTTCTGCCACTTACTTCTAAGGAATCAACATTAATATCTATTGCTGATAGTGAGGTATGAACTTGTACCTTTTCGTCATTTATTGTAAGTTTAACATTATGAGCATCATCTATAATACCTGTACTTCTAAACTCTGTTAGTTTACCAGGAGCAACCAATTCCTGTGCTAATGTAAATCCTTCCCAATCTATTCTACTATGATGAATGCTACTTTCTGGAAGACCAACATCAGTAAGGTTAGCAATACTAACTTCACCTGATAAAACTGTTTTTCCTTTAAACTCTACTTGTTCTTCTGCTGTCAAACGGCCAAGCATAAGTGTATCACCACTAAACAATGATGATCCAACTACGTCTAAAATTTTTGTTCTTATTCTTCTATTTGCTTCAATGCTGTCAGCAGATGTAATATTATTTGCTACAAAGTTATTTTCTACGACTACATTGTCATCTAATATTGTTAGTTGAATTGATTTACTTTTATCATCTATACCTGTTGATGAAAAGTTTCTATGACTGTATCCGTTAAAGTCAATATTACTTGCCGGGATTCGATCCGAACTCATTGTTGATACTCCTATTCATAATCGATTGATATAACGTGTTCAAACGCCTTACTTAATAAAGGCTTATAGAACAAGTTTTTATGTATACTAAAGTTTTTACCTCCGTGATCACTAGTAAATTTTGCCAATTGTTTAAAGTACATAGTACGTCTAACTGTTTTACTTGTACCTTTTAAGTTATCTTCTTCTATCCATAACCAGTGATTAATAAATCTTTGTCTATCTGTAGGATCCCATGTTCTGTGATTAATAAACATATTCTGTTTATTTTTTATGCTAACAGTTAATGGTAGATCTGCCATTCTAGATTGACTAGTTTGGTTTTTATAATCAACTAAACTTGTTACAAGTTTTCCTTTTGTTAGTTTACTTAATATACTGATGAATTGCTTTTGCTCGTCTTCAGTATCAAAGAAAGTTAAACTTTGATCTAATGCTAATACCAAATCAAATTTTTGTTCTTGTACCATTAAGTTTACAGCACCATCTGGATCTGTATCTAACTTCATTGGTAGTTTAAAAACGTTGTTTATACTTTCGACACAACTATCTGTAGCATTTACTACAGTTACATCATGGCCTTGTTTTGCTAACCCCATTACTACGAGATTACAACCTATCGATAATACTTTCATATTATCTTTTTTAGCGCCATTTAAAACTTTGCCTATTATATTTGTTTTTGTTTCAGCAACTTCTAAAGTTTTCGCTACATTAGACTCTGTAACTTCTCGAAGTGCTTGATAAAAACTATTACTTTGTTGATTCATTGTTTGATCTTCTTTACTAATATTTATCGATTTACACTATTAACCAATTATATATTCCACGTACAGCAAGGAGCAAATACATTAACTCCATTAATGCTCTAGGCAAATCCTTGTCTTTCAATCCCATATAAATCCATATACTACAACTGAAGACAGCAACCGCCCATCCCATCCATTGTACGCTAGGATCACCACCACTTAATATAAAAGCGCCTATCATGGCCAGTATAAAACCTAACCATCGCCACCCATCTATTCTATGATAGTATCTTATTTTCATACATAATAAAATAACGCTTAACCATGAGCGTTGGCGTGTGTATTAAGGCACAACCCTAAATTTTCATTAGAAATACTTTTCAAGCATTTCTAGACGTTCATCAGCCTTCGCTAATGTATCTAGTTCTTCAATGATTAAATTTACAATTAAATCTATATCCTCATCACCTGCCGCGGCCTTTTCAAGTAAATTTGAAATGACTTCTTTACTAGTATCTATTGATTCTAGTGTTTTATTTTTAGCAAGTTCAATGGCTTGGTTTTTCATATTAATCCTTAA
>MDSZ01052962.1_pt1 | contig 12663 bp, 12 predicted proteins | sample 811201 | NCBI WGS metagenome assembly MDSZ01 (sample SAMN05326647, study PRJNA326480) | marine metagenome | isolation source: seawater | place: Indian Ocean: North | collected 2010
GAAAAATGTGATAGATGTTGGAAAATTTTACCAGAAGTAGATAAGAATTCTGGACTATGTAATCGTTGCAGCTCAGTAATTAAGATAACGTAATTAATAACAATCAATGAACCTTAATTTTTTGAAAACGAACTTAATTCTATTCTCAGTTCCAATATTTATAGTAATTATTGACCAATTAAGTAAAAGGTTAATATTTTCAATATTATTTATTGAAATGAAGGTTATACAAATAAATTTTTTCTTTAACCTATCACCAGTATGGAACAATGGAATATCATTTGGAATGTTTAATGACTCAGGTCAATTGGGTCGTTATTTTTTTACTGTTTTTGGATTACTCTTTGGTTTTTTAATTCCAATAATAACAAAATCATGGTCTAAGTTTGAGAGAATAGGGGCAGGTTTTATTGCTGGGGGGGCTATAGGAAATGCCTTAGATAGAATTATTTATGGTAGAGTAATTGATTTTATAGATTTACATTTCAATAATATCCATTTCCCAACTTTTAATTTCGCAGATACATTTATAACTCTAGGCGTTATATTGATGTTAATTTCTAGTTACATTAAAAGATAAAATTTTATATGATGAGTAACATAGTGAAAATGGAGAGTTATCTTTTGAGAAATCAATTAACAAAACTTATGTTAATATTTTTTTTGGTATTAATGTTATTTGGTTGTTCAAATTTTCGTCAAGCAATAGGAACTGAAAAATTGGAATTAGATGAATTTTCTACAGTAACTCAAAGGCGCCTTGAAATCCCAGAAAATTTTGATTTTAAATCAAATATCAAATTCCAAGAAAAATTTCCATCTCAAGCTAAGAGTGAAATTTTCAATTATTTTGGGATTAAGAGTAGAAAAGAAATGGATAAGCATGATGAGGTTTTTGCGAAGAATTTTCCACTTTATGAAATTACGAAAAATATAAGAATTATCATTGATGAAGAAACGCTTTTGTTACAGAAAAAATCTATGGCAGGAATAGATATGCTTTTTAGTGAGGGAAGCCTCCCATTGATTGGAGAAGTTATAAATCCAGAAATAGAGCAAAAGAAATTTAAGTACCTTAAAGGTAAGTGAAGTGTTAAGGAATTAAATGGCTATAAGAGTTCTCCCCGAGAACATAATTAATCAAATTGCTGCTGGAGAAGTGGTTGAAAGACCCTCTAGTATTGTAAAAGAATTAATAGAAAATTCTATAGATTCTGGTGCCACAAACATAGAATTATTTTTAAGAGGAGGGGGTATAGAATCAATATCAGTGGAGGATAATGGCTCAGGCATTTCGCCTAAAGAACTTTCTTTAGCTATCCTTAGACATGCGACTTCAAAGCTAAAGGATGATGATTTAAATAAGATCTCTAATTTTGGGTTTAGAGGAGAAGCATTGCCATCAATTGCTTCAGTCTCAGAAACAACAATTACTAGTAGAACTAGGGTTGATAAATTGGCAACCAAAATAAAAGTTTCTTTTGGGGAATTAGATCATCAAAATGTTGCCTCAAGAGATGTTGGTACAACAGTTAAAATCACTTCTCTTTTTCAAAAAACCCCTGCTAGATTAAAGTTTCTAAAATCCTTAAAAGTAGAAACTTCAAAGTGTAAGGAAATTTTTCAAAAAATAGCGCTATCACATCCAAATGTTGCATTTAAAATGATAGTTAATGGTAAAAATCTTTTACACTACTTAAGTCAAATTAATACAAGTCAACCTTTAGCGAATAGAGTTAAAGAGGTTTTAGGAGAAAAGATTTTTATAGATTGTTGTGAAATTAATTCTTCTAATGAAGATTGTTATTTAAGAGGCTTTATAGGCTTGCCAACACTTAACAGGCCAACATCTAGCCTGCAATTTTTATATGTGAATAATAGACCAATCAGAGACAAGAATATTTTTTATGCAGTAAAAGCTGCTTATAATCAAACCATCCCAAAAGGACGTCACCCGATCATAGTATTATATCTTGATTTACCTCATGAGCTTATAGATGTTAATGTTCACCCCTCCAAAGCAGAAGTGAGGTTTCAAAACTTTCAAAAAATTAGAAAACTGATTATAACCTCATTAAAGTCAGCAATTGCTAAAGCGGGTTTCCAAGTTAGTAGTGAATTATCATTGGAGATGATAAAAAAATTCAGTTCTTCAAGTTCCAAAAATAAGACAATGAATCTAAGTGGTTTAGAAGATCAAAAAGATAAAAGTCAAAATAATAAGATTTCTGAATTTGAAGAAAAAATAGAGAATTATGGTTTTTTAGATTCCCCCCCTTTTGCAAAGGTTGAGATGCAAAATAGAGATAGTGAATTTGAAGATTTCCCTTTAGGGGCAGCAAGAAGTCAGGTGCACTCAACTTATATCATTTCTGAAAATAAAGATGGAATAGTTATAATTGATCAACATGCAGCCCATGAAAGATTGGTTTTGGAGGAAATGAAATCAAATTATGAAATTGGTCAAGTTTCGTCACAACTTTTATTAATACCTGAAGTAATAACTCTTAAATCATTAGAGAAAATTAGTTTGTTAGAAAATAAAGAACTTTTAAAAAAAATAGGATTTGAGATCGAATCTTTTGGTGATAACTCAATTATAGTTAGAGAGGTTCCATCTCTATTAGGACATGCAAATATTTCAAATTTGATACAAGATGTAGCAGAAGAACTGTCAGATTTGGAAACACAGATTACTATTGATGATAAAATTAATAGTATTATTTCCAAAAGCGCATGCTATGGATCTGTTAGGTCCGGTAGAAAATTAAATGCGGATGAAATGAATGCACTTTTAAGGCAAATGGAAACAACTCCTAATTCAGGTCAATGTAACCATGGCAGGCCAACTTCAATAAGACTTTCATTAAATGATATCGAAAAACTTTTTGGAAGAAGATGATAGAAATTAATTATATTTAAGAAAATGTATTTTAGTTTTTCCTACTTTCCTTGATTCACACACTTTAAACCCTTCTACTTTTGGTATTGGTTCCTTATAAGATGTTTCTAGGACAGCAATGGCATTACTTTTAAACGCATTTAATCTTGATAATGTATTAAGAGCATCGTCTGAAAATTTTGAAAAATATGGTGGGTCTGAAAAAATCAAACCCACAGGGTTCAGTTTCCATTCACAAATTTTAGTTGCATCAATATTTAAAATTAGAGATTGTTTTTCAAGAAAAAAGTTACGAATATTTTTTTCCAAAATTTTGGTAACAGAAAGGTTATTTTCAACAAAAATAACTTTTTTGGAATTACCTCTGGAAAAAGCTTCAAGACCTAAAGATCCAGTCCCAGAAAAAAGATCTAAGATAATTTCTGAATTTAGGGCATCACCATACCTTCCCCCCTCCAAAACGCCCATTATCGTTTCTCTTAATCTGTTTGATGAAGGTCGTATAATTTTCCCAACAGGAGAAAATATCCTCTTTCCTTTGTTTTTGCCAGCAATAATTCTCATTTTATGTAATTTGACTTTTCCACAATTGATCTAAAACTACTGAATTTTTAACTTCTAATACTTCACCTTTATTTAAGCTTCCTAGTTGAAAAGGGCCATATGAAATACGTATTAACCTATTAACAGGGTGCCCAAGAAATTCCATTATTTTTCTGATTTGGCGATTTTTACCTTCTTTTAATGATATAGTTATCCATGCATTGGAGCCTTTTTGAATATCTAAATTAGCCTCAATTGATTTTGTCTGGAAGGAACCAATTTTTATTCCTCTTTTTAGATTTTCAAGAGAGTTCTGTTTGACTTGCCCATGCACTCTTACGCGATACTTTCTAATCCATCCAGTTGATGGAAGTTCAATTTGTCTTGCTACTTCACCATCATTAGTAAGCAAAATTAGCCCTTCGGTATCAAAATCAAGCCTACCAATTGAAATTACACGAGGTAATGATTTTGGCAATAAATTATAAATAATTGGTCTACCTTTAGGGTCTTTGTTGGTAACTAAATAACCTCTTGGTTTATTAAACTTCCACAGTCGAGTATTTTTTTTTTCTTGAAGCGGTTTGTTGTCAAATAAAATTATATCATTTTCTGAAACATTAATAGCGGGTGTGTTAATAATTTCCCCATTCAATTTTATTCTACCATTTCTAATAAGATTTTCTGCCTCTCTTCTAGAGCATAAACCTGCGCGTGAAATTTTTTTTGCTATTCGCTCATGAATGTTTAAATTCATTATTTTGCCTAAAAAAATTTAATAGTTTATAAATTATTAATATTAATTAAATATGTTATTTAAAGCTAATCTAATTAAATTATTAGTATAGTTAAATTATGAAAATTTTTCACCCAATGAATATTGCTATAGAGGAAGCTAAACAAGCTGGATTAATTGGAGAAGTACCGGTTGGAGCAGTAATTATTGACCAAAACAAAAATATAATTGCTAGAGCAAGAAATTTAGTTGAATCTCTTAATGATGCAACGGCACATGCAGAAATTTTGGCAATACAAGCAGCTTCTAAATCGTTAGGAACATGGCGATTAAATGATTGTGAAATATTTACTACTCTTGAACCTTGTGCTATGTGCGCATGCGCAATAGAAAATGCAAGATTGAAAAGGGTTTATTTTGGATGTGAAGATGCTAAGAGAGGGGCTGTTTATAATGGTCCAAAAATTTTTAATCAAATAACATGTCATCATAAGCCTGAAGTTTATGATGGCATTTTAGCAAAAGAATCAAAGCAACTTTTACAATCCTTTTTTCAAAATTTGAGGAATAATAACAAATAAAATGTCTGTAAATCAAACCAACGTTCATATTTGGAATGTTTCAGAATTATCTAATTCTATAAACGATACAATCGAAGATAGTTTCGACTATGTAAGAGTTAGGGGGGAGATTTCAAAACCAAATTTTGCTTCTTCTGGGCATGTTTATTTTTCATTAAAAGATGAAACATCTTTATTAAGCGCCATTATATGGAAATATAATTATTTTAATATATCTATAAAACCCGAGGAAGGCATTGAGGTAATTTGCACTGGTAGATTAACTGTTTACCCAGGAGGATCTAAGTATCAAATTATTGTTCAAGATATAGAATTAGCTGGAATAGGAGCATTGCTTAAACAAGTTGAAGAAAGAAGGATAAAATTATCTAAAGAAGGTTTGTTTGCTGAAGAACATAAAAAATTAATTCCTAAATTTCCTAGATGTATTGGCATTATAACCAGTTCAAAAGCTTCAGTTTTTAAAGATATTCTTCATAGAATTAATGAAAGATGCCCCTGCCATATTCTCCTAATTCCTGTTGCAGTTCAAGGCAAAAAAGCAGCAAAAGAAATTTCTGATGCAATAAAAGTTGGTGACCAATTAAATAGTGAAAACTTAATTTCCCCAGATGTTATAATTGTTGCAAGAGGTGGAGGCAGTGTAGAGGATTTGGCAGCATTTAATGAAGAAATCGTTATAAGAGCAGTTTGGAATTGTACAATCCCAGTTATTTCTGCAGTAGGTCATGAAACTGATACAACGTTGATAGACTATGTTTCTGATTTACGGGCACCAACTCCATCTGCAGCAGCTGAATTAGCTTCACCTGTTAGAGGTGAATTATCTTCTGCAATTATCGACTTTGAAAGTAGAGTTGAAAGATCAATTAATATAATGATTGATAATTTAAGAAATGTTTTAAAACTTCAATCAAAAATTTTACATCAATTTGAAAAGATTTTAGAAAGACCTTCTCAAAGTTTGGACATTGCTTATAATAAACTTATTTATAATTTTAGTGATTTTTTATCAGAAAATAATCAAAAGTTCTCAAATATCAGTTCAAAAATAGCTAAACCTGACAACTTTATACAAACTAAAGAATTTTATTTTAAGTCATTATTTGATGATTTCAATCAAAAGATTATTTTTAAAAAATTTAATCAGAAATCTAATTTATTATTTAGATTGGGAAAGGAAATAAATTCAGAAAAAATAATATTAAAAATGAAAGTTTCTCAAGTTGAAATAAATAAATTGAGTAGAATATTTAATAAATTAATTAATGATTTATTTAAACAAAAACATGAAGAGCTTAGAACCAATTTTAGACTGCTAGAAAACAGCAATGTTTCAAAAATTTTCTCCAAGGGATTTGTTAAAGTTGAAAAACCCAACGGTCAGCATGTCCCAAATGCAAAAAATTTGTCATTAGGGGATAAGCTCAGTTTGATTTTTTTAGATGGTAAGATAAACGTTAAAGTAACTGATTAATTATAATAGCGATGGATTATATTTTCCATCTTCTGTGATGCCAAAACCATTGTCCAGGTTTTTCATAAATCCAACTTGAAATTTTATCATTGATTTCTTGCATTATTGTTTGAATTAAACGATCTTCCTCTTGTTTTAAATCAACTTTTATTTGCTTGTGAATGATTATTTTAAAGGAACAACCCTTTTTTCTAATTATTTGTAATGGATAAATTGGACAACCGAATTTAATTGCCATTAAAGCTGGAGACGTTAAAGTGTTCGCGGGGTGCCCCATAAAATTAATTTTGATACCTGTATTCAAGCGTTGGTCTGAAAGTAATAAGACAATGCCTCCAGAACGAAGAGTGGAAAGCATTTTTAAAGCTCCTTCTCTGCCTTTTGGAATTACATCTCCAGGTAAAGGTGAAGGTCTCTTTCTCAACATCCATTCAGAAATAGGTGCATTTAATTTTCTATAAACTCTCATAACAGGGCGGTTTAAAATGATTCCAGGGAAAGGAGTTAATTCCCAGTTTGCTAAATGAGCAGCAATAAAAATAAAAGGTTCATTTTTTTTGTGAATATTGTCTAAGCCAACAATTTCAATTCTTTCTTTTAACTTACCTAAATGAGGGTATTCGCCAGCATTTCGGCCCAAGTTTTCAACAGCTTGACTAAGTATTTGATCAATTTTTTTGTCGCTGTAATTTGGGAAAATTAGTTTCAGGTTTTTTCGAGCTCGTTTATTTTGTGGTATTATTGGCGATAAAATTAATGCCATTTTACCACCCACCCAACTTGCTATTTGTGGAGGTAACATTGAGAAAAAAACGAATAAAATGATAGTTACAATTCCTTGTATAGGCTCTAAAAATAGTTTTTCAACTAACTTATAAATTTTTGTCTTTTTCACTAAAAAATTTTTCTAATATTTGTCTAAGTAAATTATCGTTATTAAAACTTAATGTTACTGGTATTGAGACAATGTGTTGGTTAAAGCTTTGATCCAAATCATAAATTCTCTTATAATCTTTTTCTGTTGTAACCAAAACAGCTTTTTTTTCTTTAGCTGACTTAATTAAATTATAAACTTCGTTTTTAGTGTACTCATAGTGGTCTGGAAATTTGATATTTCGTATCAAATTTATGTTATTTCGCTGCAGCATAGAGAAAAATTTTTCTGGAATTCCTATACCGGCAAAGGCAATAATTGATTTTTCTCTGATTTTTCTAATGGTTGATGTACAAGGAGTAATTTGCGCTTTAATAATTGTAATGTTTTTATTTAATGAAATAATTTTATTTTCTAAAGAAAATTTATCATCCCCGATAATAATAACAATATTAACATTCTTTAATCCTGAATAAAAAGTTTCCCTTAAAGGTCCTGCAGGGATAATGCGTCCATTGCCAATACCTTTTTCACCATCAAAAACTGCTATATTTAAGTCGCTATACAATGATCTGTTTTGAAGTCCATCATCTAGAATTATTAAATCAGGATTAAGTGTGTCCTTGATTGCTTTAGCTCCTTCAAATCTGTTTTTTGAAACCCAAGTATCAAATTTGTCCGCATGGATTAAAGCTTCATCTCCAACCTCTTTAGAACTGTGTATTGCTGCGTTAACATAAGTGGGGTTATTAATTTTTCCTCCATAACCTCTAAGCAAAATGGCAGTTTTCTTGTTTAAAGATTGGGAAATAGAGGAAATTTTTTGAACTGTCGGTGTTTTGCCGGTTCCCCCAATATAAATATTTCCAACACATATTACAGGGACAGATATTTTTTTCTTGGTTGTAAAAAATTGTTGCAACAGACTTAACAACAAATAAATAGCGCTCAATGGCAAAAGAATATTTGAAATAAATCCTTTTTCTGTCCAGAATAAAGGCTGCCCTTTTATCATTTTACTAAGACCTTTTGCCCAAAAAATCTAAACATTTTTCTGCACTTTGAGCTCTTCTTTTTGCCCAATTAGTAGACATTTTAAATGAAGAGTTTGATAAACTTTTAGAAAACTTTTCTTCTTTAAGAAGTTTGTAGAAAACATCTGCAATCTCTTGAGGATAATTATCACTTTCCTTGATCTTGATTATAGCATTGTTTTTATTCATTTCTTCAACGGTTTCTTTGCATTTCGATACATGTGGACCAATAATAATATTAGTTTTGAAGTGACAAGGTTCAGAAGGGTTATGTCCTCCAAGCGGAAAAAGCGATCCTGCTACAAAAACAATGTTTGAAACAGAATATAAAGATGCCATTTCACCAAATTTATCAAAAACCAAAACTTTGTCTTCTGTTTTAAGTTCTTCATTTTTACTAATTAATTTTGCATTAATATTGTATTTATGGATAATATTTTGCCCTCTAGAAATTTTTCTCGGGGCAATAATAAAGAAAGTTTCAAACCCTTTCGATTCTAAAATTTCTATACTCTCTAATAAAATTTTTTCTTCTCCAGAGTGTGAAGAAGCTAAGAGAATAATCTTTTTACCTGAAGCAGCCTTTTTAATCTTATTTATTAGTTCTCTATTTATCTTGGGGGGTGGCATTGCAGTTTTTAAATTTCCTCCTATTTGAACATTTTTAGCACCTAGACGTTCAAATTTATTTTTCTGCTCTTCATCATAACAAAGTATTAAGCTAAATTTACTAAAAATAACTTTGGTTTTCCTTCCTAACAATTGTTTCCATTTTAAATAACTTGTTTGAGAAATTTGTGCAGAAGCCATCAGGATAGGAATATTAAAATTATGAGAGCAAATAATAAAATTAGGCCATATTTCAGACTCCATCATTATTGCCAAGCAAGGTTTCCAATGATTTAGAAATTTTTCTACCCAATTTTTTTTATCATAAGGATGAAATTGATGAATTATATCCTCATTATGCTTTAATAACTCATAAGAAGAAGTCGTCCCAGAAGTTATTAAAATTGTTCCTTTAAATCCTTTTTCTCTTAAACCTATAGCCATTGCTGACGCTGAAACTGACTCTCCTAAACTGGATGCATGTACCCAAATTAATTTTCCTTTAGGCCTTTCAATTCTAGAAACCCCATATCTTTCAAAAATTCTTTTTTTATTTTCAAAATCTTTATAAATTCTATAGGTCAACCAAATGGGAATCAAAGGGCTTAGTAGAGACCAAATAAAATTGTATGCAAAAATCAACATTTCTTCTCAATATTTCAGTCTATAAATTTAATGTCCAAAAAAGTCATCAGCTGTTTTAGTAGTATTTTGCAATTCAATTGATAATTTACTTGTCAATTCTCTAATTTTATTTTTATCCACATTTTTACCTACTTTAATTGGTTTTCCCCAGACCCATACACCTTGACAAAAAGGTTTGGGGATTATGGATTTGTCCCAATTGCTTAATTTCCAGAAAGTGGATGTTGACCAAGCTATAGGAATAACAGGTAATCCAGTAGCTTTGGCTAAAGCAATTGGGCCTGAACTGCAAATTAATGCTGGACCTCTAGGACCATCAGGAGTGATGCCGATGCTAACTCCTTTTTTTGCTTTTCTTACTAAACCTAATATACCTCCGACAGCATTTCTATTGGTTGAGCCCCATACCGTTTGAAATCCTAAACGATTGATGGCATGGGCAATCAATTTACCATCAGGATGGGGGGATTGAAGCATGGCTAAAGGTTTCTTTTTTGGCCAGATTTTGCTCATTACGGCTATTCTTTCATGCCAAAACACTACAATAATAGGTAAATTATTGTTTAGGGCTTTTTCCTTATTCTCAGGAGTTAGTTCTTTCCATTTAATTGAATTAGATAAAAAATAAATAATTATGGAAATTATCCAAGAAAATATAAGTCTTCCAAAATTTGATCTTATAAACTGTTTAATCATTTCAAAATCTGAATGTTCAAATGAATTATTAATTATAATTGTATATAATTTATTTATTAATGCTAAATATTTTAGGCTTTAATCTTTTTAATAGTAAAAATTTTAGTTTATGGGAAACAAACAATTTTTATTTAGTTATCATTCTCCATAACATAGAATATTATAATTAAAATACAAAATTAAAATGTAAATTATTGATTCAAGAAATTAAATTATGACTGGTAAATATATAGTCAAAAGATTTTGGAAAATTTATATCAAAACTCGATTAGCTATGGTTTTTTTATGTTTAGCTTTGCTTTTTGTGGTTTCAGTAAGTTTTGCCCTTTATCCAGTTATTATAGGCTGGGTTTTTGAAGCAATTGAAGAAAAGAATGTCAATAAATTGTATCAACTTTCCTTATTAATTATAATTATTTCTTTGTTTAAATCATACGCGGTTTATAGGCAAATACATATAGTCAATAAATTAGTGTTGTCTATTATTGAAAATATACAAAATCAAATGTCCTCTGCAATGATAGAATCAGATATTGCAACCATTTCCTCACAGCCACCAGGTCATTTTGTATCTAGAATTGTAAATGATTTAAATCTTGTTAGGGATGCGTTAGTTAGAGTTGCAAATTCTTTTGTCAAAGATAGTTTTACATTGATAGCTATGGTTCTACTTATGTTTTGGTATGATTGGTTTTTAGCAACTTTAGTTATTTTTGTTTTTCCCTTTGCAATTTTCCCAATCGTGAAAATTGGTCTTAGGCAAAGGAAAGCTAGCTATAATTTACAAATACACATGGAAAAGCTTTTAGCGCAACTTTCTGAAACTATAGCGAATGTTATGACAATTAAAGCCTATAGTTTAGAACAATATGAAAAAGAAAGAAGCAAAAATAATTTTAGGACTTTGTTCCAAAGGTTGATGAAAATTGTCATGGGAAGAGCTAGAGTTGAACCCATACTTGAAATCATTGGAGGAATTGCCATTTCATCGGTAGTATTTTTTGGTGCATGGAGATTAAATGAAACAAATTTTGGAGTAGGTGATTTTGCTGGGTTTATAACAGCTATGTTACTAATGATTCAGCCAGCAAGGGGATTAGGTAGTTTTAATTCTGTTGTTCAGGAAGGAATAGCAGCTGTAAAAAGAATTTTTGAGTTAATAGATAAGGAACCAGCAATTGTTTCACATAAATTAGCAAAAAACCTAGAATCTCCTAAAGAAAGTATAATTTTTGAAAACGTTTCATTTAAATACAATCAAGATGAAGTAATTAAGAATATTTCATTTAAAGCAGAAAAAGGTAAAGTCACTGCTATAGTAGGTTCCTCAGGTTCTGGAAAGTCAACTATTTTAGGTCTCATACCAAGGTTTTATGATGTTCTTGGAGGTTCCATAACAATTGGCAATCAGGATATAAGAGAAATAAAAATAGAATCTCTTCGTTCTAATATTGCGTATGTTTCTCAGCAGGCTATATTATTTAATGACACTATAAAAAATAATATCATCTTTGGACGCCCAAGCGCTGAAATTGATGACATCAAATCAGCAGCAAAAAATGCTGCAGCAAATGATTTTATTGAATTACTGTCACAAGGTTATGATTCGAATGTAGGAAGTGAGGGCAGTTTATTGTCTGGTGGTCAAAGGCAAAGAATAGCCCTAGCTAGAGCTTTTTTAAGAGATGCTCCAATTCTTCTTTTAGACGAAGCAACAAGTTCATTAGACTCTGAGTCAGAGTCAATAATTCAAGATGCCATGGATAAGTTGTCAGTAGGTAGAACAACCTTGGTAGTTGCACATAGGTTGTCTACCGTTAGAAACGCTGATCAAATTATAGTATTAGACCAAGGAAAAATTGTTGAGTCGGGTTCTCATCAAAGTTTAATAGAATTAAATGGTTTATACACTAATTTTTGTCGTTTACAGTTTTTTTCAAAAGAATAGGGTTCTATTCACGATTAGTTATTTTGTCAAAAAATGTTCTTATAATGTTGACCTTAAATGATCGTTGCAGTTCATTAGAATTATATTTTTCATATACCCAATCCCAAAAATCAATTTGACCATAATCTTTTTGATCCGAAAGGTATTTCTCAAAAAATGCATCTAAAATACCTGACTTTGCAAGTTTAATATGAAGATATTTAAATGATAATTGTGATTTAGCATGGGAAACTTTTTGACCCTTAAATATCAAATATAATGCTGCCATGATGCCAGTTCTGTCAGCTCCAGATTTACAGTGTAATAAAGCTGGGTATTTAATTGTTTTAAATAATTCCTTGGCATCAATGATTTGTTCTTTTAAGGGGGCTGCCCTAGAAAGCATTTTATAATCAATTAATTTAAGATTTAAATTGTTACAGATTCTGTGTTCCATTTGATCAACCAAGTCATCTCTAGACCCACGTAAGTTAATGATAGTTTTAAATCCTTTTTGTTTAAGGTCATAAAACATAGCAGGAGAAGGCTGAGCCGATCTATACATGTTTTCATCTATTTTCCAATAATTTTGATAACAAGATCTCAAAAACCCATGGTCAAAAAAAAACCGATAAAGCC
>MDSZ01083862.1_pt1 | contig 12663 bp, 15 predicted proteins | sample 811201 | NCBI WGS metagenome assembly MDSZ01 (sample SAMN05326647, study PRJNA326480) | marine metagenome | isolation source: seawater | place: Indian Ocean: North | collected 2010
AATTCTGCCATCGCTTGACTGCACAACGTCGACGCGTCTTTTACGTCCAAGTCCTCGTCCTTAAGCACAAGGCTAAGTGACTTGCCGTAGAAGGACTGCGCGATATACTCAGCGTGAAACAATACGAATCGTTCCGCCGCTGGGTGCTGAACTTCGTGCGACCAAGCAGAGTTGCATAAGCCCGCTTCGAGCTTACTAGGTTCCAGTTCCGAGTTTTCCTGTGCCATGGACAACAGGCTATCAAAGGACGAAGGAGCCGCCGGCACTTTTAACAGATACCCGCGAACTCGTTTGTCCACTTTAGTTGCGTTTTGCATAACACACTAAGGGGAGGAGATTGTCGATTTTCCGAAAAAATTTTCGTCCTGCACTCGGAGCGGTAGGAACGTGCATGCCTCTTACCCGCCCGCCTTTCACTCACGGTTTGTATCCAAACCTACCCCCTCCCCCTGCCACAAAATAGCAAAATGGGAATACCATTTTGGAAAAAAAGGGTTACCTTCCCAGAGGGAGATAGCAATATTAGCATAGTTCACTACACGAAAATTTTCCTCAAAACATCGAGAACGTAAGATCAACCGGGCCTAGTAAGCCTCATTGGGTGAGGAAGTGTGAAAAATGAGGGCGCACTGAAAAGTAGATTGAATCATAGTTTCATCTTGACAAATGCCGGTTTGCTATTATATTGAGGCACCGAAAAATTCTACACGAAAATGACAGAGTATAGCGAGAGTAATCCCATGCCGGCAGAGGTGCGAGACCTAGCTGGCGCAGTAAATAAATGAGCGGCGGACTAATAGAACAGATGGCAGCAGACGCGAAGAAGTTACGTATTCGTGGTCAGCAGACGTCTGAAGCGGCAGAAGCCGTAAAGAAAAAGCAGCCTAGAAAACTGCAGCAACTTGTTGCGTTCATGATGGCACATGGTCAGTCGATTGAACAGATCTCCGACAAAACGGAGCTGTCTATTGACGAGATCACAGAGATGCGTGCCAATAAAGATTTCAAACACATCCTAGTGACTGAAGCACGTAAGGTCGGACCGGAAGCGGTTCAAAGGATCTTCACAGGTGCTATGGCGGAGGCCGCACTGGGTATAATTAACGTAGCAGCAACCGCGGAAGGTAAGATTAAACTTGACGCTTGTAAACAAATTTTAGATAGAACGACAGGCACACCACTTGCGGGTAAAGCACTTGATATGGGTGGTGAATCAGAACTGCCTGATGACCCTGTTAAGGCATCCCAGCAACTCGATGAAGAGATTGATAGGTGCCGGCAACAACTTGGATACTCTCCTGTGCGAGGAGTGGACGACGCCGGGGCTGATTGAGTTTGGTTGAGGTTTCTCCTTTAGCCTCGGCGTTACTCCTATGAGACATTTTCACAACAAACGAAAAACACAACCATCTAACCTGCAAGGGTTATTCAAAACCATGACCAAGAACACAATCGGCATCTTTATAGTGCCTTTGATTAAGTCGGCAATGAGCCTCTCACGTGGAGCCAGGGCTGACTTCTTTCGTGACTGGGGTAAGAAAGTTCGCGCCTTAGTTCAAGAATCCGAAACGGAAATTGATGACGAGATACTAGACGAGCTTGTAACAAATGACCTCCCAGCATTTCTCGAAGGTCTGGCAGAAAAAATTGACAATGAAAATTAAAATCATACTTCTTCAACTAATGAGCCTGTGCCTCCTTTCCGGCTGTGTCGGACTGGATCTTGGCGGAACAGACAACGTGCCTCCTATTGGTGGAGCAAAGCTTGTTGCCGGTGAGCGTAAGGTTCTGGGTGGCGAAGTGAAACTACTTGACAAAGTCGGTGTAGGTGCCGGCGTATGGATCTTTAAACCAAAAAGCTAATGGCTATTGCACAGACACCCACAGTAAAATACTTATCCGGTAGTTCCGGTTCCGTAACATTTGATGTTGTACCCAAGTCAACTCTGTGCCTTACTATTGTAGGTACGATAGGAGGTGGCACGGTTACTCCAACATTGAAAGACTCAGTTAACAGTCCAGGGTCAGGAATGGCTCTTGAATCTGTTCCAGGAGAAGCGGTATCCTTCACAGCAGAAGGTCACGTTTTCTTCTTTGTTCCTGACGTAGATCAACTCGTCGTCACACTTACCGGCGGAAGTGGAACATCACTCACTGTTAAATTAGGCACTGGACTTACTACTCCTTAATGATTCTTAACCGGATAACTAGGTATAACGCACCGACAGCTCGTAAGGAGTTTAGTCATTGGCGCGGTCTGGAAAAGGACTGGAACTTTGCTGTGGATAAAAAGACCACGGCTAATTTGTTGTCCCAGGACGGGATTACGCATACACGCGCATCGCTTGCTTATTATAATAATTCCTCTGGGAACCTTGCGTCAGCAGCAAGTGGCGAGCCTGCCTATGAGTATAGCGGATCGACTAGTTTAGGTATGCGTATCGAAAAAGGTACGACTAATATCATACGCGACACGTCCATGACCGACGGTAGCCACTGGAATGAATCCGGTGCTGTTTGGCCAGGGTCTGGTGAGATTACTGGACCTGATGGGGTATCAGACTCCGGTATTAAACTGGAAGGTGCCGCGAATACAAGTTCATCTTATCATGCTGCGTGGGATCAACACATTTTAACGACGTATGCAGGAGGCGCACACAAGAATGGTTATTCTGCGTCATTCTATGCTAAAAGAGGTAATTGTGATTATGTCGGATTGTCCCTTTCATCCGGAGCAAAAGTAGGGGCAGCCTGGGACTTATCGTCAGGTGCGGGAGTCTCCGAAAGCGCAAACTGCACTGCTTCTTCTGAGGACGTAGGTGATGGCTGGTATCGTTTAAAGTGTGAGAATGTTAGCAACATTGCTATGTACGGATTCTTCTGTTTCACCATGTCAAAGGATGGTGCCGGTGTATGGGATGACTCAGGCTATGGCGCGTGGAATTCAAGAGAAAATGACGTAGCCTCAACTGATCCAGTCGTAGCAAATTATGTTTACTTATTCGGTCCACAGTATGAGGATTCGACTTATTGCACAAGCTATATGGCAAACCCAAGTAAACTTGCTTCTGGTGTAGCCAGGGCTGATACAGTAGTTTCTGTGATACCAGATAACTTTTCTTTCTATAATCAAACAGAAGGGACATTTGCGGTAGAAGGAAGAAAGTTGAGAAATGGAAGTTCTGCACTTCCGACAATGCTTGAAGTGAATGACAACTCAACTAGCGATACAATAGGCTTTAATACGTCAGCTACGAAAGAACAATTTGACGTTGTTGATCCCTCGGGTTCTGCTACTATTGAGTCAGGTAATGATGTTATTGCAAACATTGGTTACAAGATTTCTGGTGGTTATAAGTCAGGCAACTACGGCACAAGCTTAAATGGTGCGGCTGTTGTTTCTAATACTTTAGCTCATGTTCCGGCAGTAACACAACTTCACTTTGGTCAATCAGAGCATTCGGGACGACGAGGTGACGGATATATAAGTCGAGTGCGTTACTATAAACGGCGCTTGAAAGACAAACAACTTAAAACCCTTTCGACATGATAGATTATTTACTCTGTTTTGACGACCAAGACGAAGCGATTGAGTTCGCTGATACTCATGGGTTTGATACTCGTGATACTCACACTGCTGCAGTCTCTATTATTGGAGAGCACGTTACTCTGACAGGTGAGGAAATAACTGACGGTCCTTTTAAGGGAACGAAGCACCCGCAAGGCGACGGATTATTTTGGGTATTATACCGTGACATAAATGAAACTTTGGAAGTTCCTGAAGAAGCTGAAACGTATATTGTTTGGGCATCCAACTCAGGAGAACCTCGACCAACCGATGCACCTGACCGTGAATTCGCATAGGCTCTTACCAACTAAGAGACCACAAGCATTACGCGCCCAGGTGCGAGATATTATACGTGCACACCAGAATCATTTTACCGCAGAGACATGGAACAACTCAGTTAAGGTCGTAGCTGTGCGGGGTTACTATCTTAACACCTTAGGAGAACTAAACAAAAACGATAGAGGTATTTACGACGACGCAAAGTTCATTATTACTGCAAACCACTTTTCATCTTACAACGCTAACACAGACCCTTCACTGTGGCGTAAAGGAGTAGCAACTCTCAAGGCGCCCCAGGTTATAACTTATAAGCCAGGCTACCATGGATACAATTCGAAGTATGGTCATCAGGCATTTAGACAACGAGGCGATGTTGTGGTTTACCGGGACGGGACTGAAGACCACCCTGTTGGAAAGAGCCACGCAAAATACGGAATGTGTGTTGGTAAAGGGTTATGGACAGATGCTGGACGCGCTAAATTCTGGATTAATGACCACCGAGGAGGCAAAACGACTACTTCTTCTGCAGGTTGTCAAACAGTCCCTCCCAACCAATGGGATGCATATCGTAGTACTTTAGAACTTTTACTTGAACGACATCAGCCTGAATTACCCAGGAGCAAACGTTGGTATAGCTACTTACTTGTTGAAGACCCTAGAATTGTTACATGTCACGTTTAAAATTTTACTTAGCCAACTTGTTTGACAAACCGATTTGGGAGGAATTAACTTTCTTCCTTTCTGTGGTCGCACTCAGCTCTATTGCTTCTCTTAGTAGATTACTGAGTGACTCGCTTGGTGAAGAAGAAAAGAGAATAACCAAGATTGCCATATGGACTTACTTAATTGGTGGTTTTGTCGCTGGTTTAATTATATCACTTATATTACATAACTCTTACGGAAACAGTTACTTTCTAGTGGGACTCGCCGGTGTTGCCGGTTTTGGCTCAGTGCAAGTGTTGTCTACGTTAGCGTTACTTTTAAATGGAATAATTAAACGTATAGTTAAATGACAGGACGACAGGTTACTGGGTTTCTTTGGCTCGGATGGATAGTACTTTGCATAGTAGTAATGGTTTGCGTCGCAAGTGACATGGCTACAGTGCAGAAAGTTAAAGAAGATCAAACATTAAAAGAACACAAGGTTGTAAGAGACCTTCAACAACAAATACACCAGTTGCAAGTGCAACAACAACAAATACAGAAAAATGGCAATTAGTGCATCAGCAAATATTAATTTTACCTACGGGAATTACTCGCAAGACGAGTCGTTTACCGCAGACGTAGCAGGAAGGGATTACATCGCCGGCTCGGGTAGGGCGCTTGTGGGTGGTGCTGCAATTACGGCAGGGTCTTATGTAGCCTCAGGAGGTGAAGGACTTCTGCTCATTACTAATGATAACACCGTTGGTGACTTGATGGTGAGTCTTGACGGTGGTTCAAACTGGGATGTTAAGATTCCTGCGACAATGAGTAATTTAATCTCCGTTGGTCCTGACCACGCTGTTCATGTTAAAGTAGAGCAGGCAACAACTGACGGAACAGAGGTCGCATCTGCGTCTTCAACGGTAGTTACCTTTGATGCCACGGTATCCTCGGGTGTGCTTGGCACTGCTACAGCAACGTTGGATAGTGGAAGTTACGGCTCTGGAGGTCCTTGGGTATTCCGTTTCCTTTCCGGCACAACAGCAACTCCTTACGATCTTTCCGGAGAAACAGTGCAGGATTTAAGCAGTAACTTTAGTGGTGCTACGCAATTAGACCTTATATACTTCTGCGATTATCACTACGTCTTAACTGAGAAATAATGCTACAGGCTGAATTAGAAACTAAGCAAAAGCTTCGTGACGCGCTTCAAGAGAAGTTGCGCCAGAAGCGGGCGTTTGGTCTACCCTTCTATCAGCCACATCCAAAGCAAGAAAAGTTTCACAGATCGGGAACATACAAACGTCGTTATGTTAGAACAGGTAACCGCTTCGGTAAGTCCGATATGGGCGCGGCTGAAGACTGCTCATGGGCACTCGGTTACCGTCCGTTCTTTGACAAAGGTGATCCTGATCAGACACGTGGCATTCCGAAACGTCCAACGAAAGGATTAATAATTTGTCAAGACTGGGACAAAGCGCAGGAAATCTTTACTGCAGAAGAAGATGGTCTCGGCCGGGGAAAGCTACTCAAGTTCCTCCCGGATGTCCGCAAGAACCCAGACAAGAAAGCACCCGGTATAGTAGGGTTCAAAAAGAACTCATCCGGCATTACCCAAGTAAAGGTTCGCTCCATGTATGGAGGAATTTCCTCTATTTACTTAGACACAGTGAAGTCATTTAAACTAGACGGTATGTCCCAAGAGTCCTCTAACTGGGACTGGGTGCATATTGACGAACCCTGCCCACAAAGTATGTGGAAAGCAGTATCTCGAGGTCTGGTCGACGCTCACGGGTCAGCATGGTTCACCTGCACTCCTTTACGGGAACGGTGGATTAATGATATGTTTGTCCCTGGGAGATATTCCCATGTAGACGAAAAGGAGGCGAATGTGTTCCAGATTAATGGAGCAGACCGTTGGATCATGATCGGGTCAATGCATGACAATCCTCACCTCTCTGAAGGGGCGAAGAAAGAATTTATTGCTGATCTGTCTAAGGACGAAATAGCTACAAGGATTGAAGGGCGTCCAGCTCATTATCAAGGGGTTATTTATCCTCAGTTCCAGTACGATCGTCATGTAATTGAAGGCGTGCCGAAAGGGTGGAAGGACGCTTTTACTCCACCCAGGAATTGGAATGTGAGACTTTCGATTGATCCGCACCCGCGTAAACCTCATGCAGTTTTATTTGCTGCTATCTCACCCCTAGGCGAAGTGTTCATCTATCATGAGATCTTTGAACAACTGAACTTTGATGAGTTAGCCGAAGCAATAAGACAGCATCTTGGTGATCGTGTGCCAGAGTCCTCTCCGTGTGACTGGATGGCATTTGAGGAACCTCAAGATTCTAATGCGCGTTGTCTCGCAGATCACTTAGACGACTATGACATTCCTGTGCATAAAGCACCTCGTGCACTTTCACAAGGGATATTAGAGACACGGCAAGCACTTGCAAAAAAGAATTTCATTCACGTCCTCCCGCACATGGATCGGTTTTTATATGAGATCGAGTCATATGTCTGGGATCACAACAAAGAAAAACCTGTTGATAACGATGACCACATGATGGAGAACTTCTATCGTCTGGTTATGGAAGGTCTCGACTACAATGATCCAATCTATAATAACTCCTCGCGCGCACATGTCATTCATGGGCGTAACACAGAACTATCACCACAATTTAATTTACCCGATTTAGACACTAACGTGAAAGAAGATTACTCTTGGCTTAACGGAGCTGGAGGAGAGTGGATTCGCGACGGCGTGTAAATCCTCACTGACTGAAGAAGTATGATGACGCAAGAAACACGAGATGAGTTGAGCAAGGACAGTATGTCTGCGTTCCACACAGCTCTATTTAGCAAGTGCAATGAATTGCTCCGCATGAGTTATGACCACATGCAGAAATACTATTCCACTTGGGATAAGCACGGCGACACTGTTGCAGGGTTTAGAACAAGAGATAAGGAGGACGAACGAGCCGCTAAACTTGGTGAGCCAGAGAAGATGACCGTGCCGTTATCTCGTGCACAAGTACATACAATGGCATCATTCTTGTTCCTTTTCTACCAACAGCGTCATTACGCGTTTGAGTACCAGCCACAGGACTACACGGACTATGAGATCCGCGAGATATGTGAGAAGCTGGTTCATAGAGACTGCGAAAAGTCTAATTGGTCACAGATTTTGTATCAGTGGATTCTTGACTGCTGTAGGTTTAACCTCGGTGTAATTGAGCACTCATTCTGCACAGAGACAGAGAAGTTCCCTGTGACACAGATGGTTGACCACTCTGTAATGGGTTTTAACTATCAAACAGAAGAAAGCACTTTAGTTGATGTCCCGGTCTTCCAGGGCAATAAGATTTACAATATCTCCCCGTATCGCTTCTTCCCTGACCCACGTCACTCCCTTACACGTATGCAGGAGGGAGAATTCGTAGCCGTAGAAGATGAGATGTCACGTGCCGATCTCCTTAAAATGCAGAACGATGGTTATGTAGCCGGGATGGAGCACGTTAAGGATCCGGATAAGAACTTCTTTGAGAAGACTCGTGCGGGTGCAAGACATACACTGCTTCGTCCTTTCCGAGAGAAGGATAAGTATAATACGAGTAAGGGTGTTGTGTCAGTGACACGGATGCAAGTCCGCTTAATCCCTTCCAGGTTTGAATTCGGTAAAGGTCAAAAACTTGGCACCGAAGATTACCCTGTGCAGTATATCGTGTGGATCGCTAATAACCAAAGAGTAATCAGGGCTGAGCCGGCGAACTACTTGCACAGAAAGTTTACTGTTGATGTAGGACAGTTCGATGCTGACATCCACAATTGGATGGGTGACGGTCTTGCTGGCACAATCGACAAACTTCAGAATGTTGTGAGCTGGTTTGTTAACACAAGGATCATGAGCGTTAGGCGTAACTTGGATCACCAGTTGATCTTCGATCCTAACTTCATTGACTCACAGGCGTTAAAATCCCGTGCTCCAATGGTGCCGTTAAAGCGTAGTGTTGGCAGAAGAAAACTCACTGATGCTGTCATGCAGTTGCAGGTAGGTGATGTAACCTCAGGGCATTTAAACGACGCCCAGGCAATGATGGAGTTAACCAATTTAGTTACAGGAGTGAATGAGTCAGCTATGGGTGCTATTCATGGTGGACGACGTTCTGCTTCTGAACACAGAGCAGCGAATCAAGGTGCCTCAGCTAGGATGCGTATGGTTGGAACAAACATGTTTAATCAATGTTTACGTCCGATGGCACACAAGCTACTAATGAATCTCCGACAGGGAATACAGCAAGAGACATTCGAGCGTGTGATCGGTCGACCCAATCCCCTAGATGTGGCAGCGGTCACCAACCAACAAAGGCAGTGGGCATTGTTCAAGGCCGATCCCGCTCACCTTGCGGCTGGCGAAGATCAATTTGTATTAGATACTTTAAACCCTGCCGAGAAAGTGCATATGGCACAATCACTCGGAGAACTCTTCAAGGTCATCATGTCTGTGCCGGACGCAGCGGCAGCCTTTGACATTGATCCTAAGAGTGTGTGGGACGAAATCATGGAGTTGCGTGGTAGCGGTGATATGCGCCGACACTCACTCCGGGATCGTATGATCCGTGAACAACAGCAACAACAAACCTCAAATGGAAGCGCAGGAACAGGAAATCCAAATCAACAACGCCAGGAAGGAACTGGAGGAACTGGAACGGTGGCACCAGCTGCCGCAAACACAGGAAATGCTGGAGTTTCTTACTGAAGAAGCTAAAGCGTTAATTCCACTTATCCTTGAACCGGCAGAAAGTGAACATCACAGAGAAATTCAACAACAACAGAAAGGCGAAGTAAGGGGCTTGCTCCAGTTATCTTCGTCCATTAAACAAAAACAAAACGATCTCCGACTTGTGATTGCCAATAAAGGTGAGAGCAAGGAGAAACCCAGGAACCCCATTCAAGAACTAATGGATGAGGGTTATAACCTACTAAACCTAACATAACAATGAGAATACACCAACTAGGGTTTATCCACGAAGAAGCATCGGAATACGGTGACGGTGGTGGCGCTGACCTCGGCTTGCCTACAGACGGACAAGCAGTGGTGGAGTCAACAACTCCGCCGGAACCAGAAATAGAAACTGAACAACCTGAGCTTGAGTTGAACGACGAACAGGTCGAGCAAGCAACTCCCCAGTTTGATCCTACCGCTATCGGTAAGTCAATTGCTGAAGAGTTAAAGCCTGCTCTCCAACCCGTTGAACAGCCCAGGACCGTTGATGATTTGACTGAGTCTGAGAAAGCAGAAATGCTCAATCGGATGCAGTTCAACGAGGAATTTGTCCAACAGATGTTCGGAACCTACGATGAACCGGCGGAAAAAGAACAGCAACTAAAGGCTCTTGACGCATTACGTCAGGGCGTAGTTAACGAAGCTGCAACGATAGCGCAGTATTTGGTGCAACAACAGCAAGAGCAACTTACGCAACAGCTCGCACCAATATTGCAATCCTATCAAGAGCAACAGAGTAATAAGTCAGAACAAGAGTTTTATGACCGATATAAAGCCTTGGATAACGATAATTACCGTAACTTAACTAAAATGGTTGCTACCAACGTCCAACAATCCGGTAAAGAGTTCGCCACAACGGAGGCCTATTACCAGGAAATTGCGGCACAAACCGAAGCAATGATTAAACAAACAGTTCCTAACTTTAGTTTAAACGGCGCTTCAACAACAACAAAAACAACGCAAATGACAGCTCCAGCTTCGCAACAAATCGGCGGGCAGGGTGGATCTGGCGGAGCACCTAGAACACAAGAGAAGGTTTCTAGACAGCAACACGCTGCTAACATTCTCCAACTCTAGGTCTCAGTGCCGTGCTAGTCCCGTTTGCAACACTAGAATAAATAACTATGGCATCATTACTTGGTCTTACAGCGACCGACGACTTGGCAAGTCATGCGAGTTTGTCTGCCCGCCGGAAAGTCTTTTACGCTTTTCCTAACGGTAGTGCTCCGATGACGGGTCTTTTATCAATGGCTGACACAGAGTCTACCGACAAGGCAGAGTTTGGTTGGTATCACAAGAGGGAGGACGACATGAGAGTTGTTCTCGGAACAGGTGCAGGTGGTAACGGTCCTTTCTCTCCTTCGGGTCAGGATACACAGGACGGTATTATGACATCAGCTACAGCGCAGAACATCATTAACGGTAATGTTTATCGTGCCCAAACGGGTGTTGGTGGAGGAAACAAATTGCGTGTAAACAACGTGCTTTTGTTTAAGGATATTCCTTCTACCACTGACAATGCTGTGTTTGTTGATTTCCAAGCGAAGGTGACTGCAGTTAGTGCTAACTACTTTGAGTTCACACCTATTAACAACGCAGATGTATCTTCTGGTACTGTTGATGGGCGTTCTGGAACAATTAGCATTAACAACAACACTGCTCGTTGGGGTGGTTCAACTTCTGATAAGAACATTACGACTGATGTTGGTGGCACCGCTGGTGAACACCCAGCAGCTATCATTGTAGGTTCTGCTAACCCAGAAGGTGGTTCTTCACAGGATGGCACATGGAGCACTCCTGAGCTGACTTCGAACTACACTCAAATCTTCAAGACTCCGTTTAGTTCTACCGGAACTTCCTTACAAGAGGGAATGATCTGGAGTGACACTGGTCACTATAAGGACAAAGCATGGGAAGCAATGCGTACCCACGCTAAGGAGATTGAACTTGCTGCGATCTTTGGTATTAAGACTAAGACTAACGTCACACATGATGGTCTTACTACACCACAGCGCACAACGAATGGTGTCCTTAACTTCCTTCGTGAGTGGGATAACTCCAAGAGTGCTACCCTTAACACCGATGATAACAAGCGTTATCTGACGAATGTTGGTAACGTTGATTGGTCTACCTTCGAGGATTACATGGGACGTCTGTTCACTGTAAGTAACGATAAGAACTTTGAAAAGATTTGCTTCTGCGGATCACAGTTCTTGCAGAACATTAACAGGATCATCTATAAGCAGGGTGCTTTGAGGATTCATACTAGCTTCTTGGGTGACGAGAAGTTCAAGTTCCGCGTTGCTGAAGTAACAACCATGCACGGCACAGTGTATTTCCACACTCATCCGTTGTTCTCTCAGACTAAAGAGTTCAAGAACGCTGGTTTGTTCGTGGACATCAACAACCTGAAGATCCGTCCGATGAACAATCGTGACACACACGTCCAGGAAAACATCCAGGCTAACGATGTTGACTATCGTAAGGATCAATACTTCTCCGAGCTTGGTCTCGAGAATATCCTTCCTGAGTCTCATCTCTATATGGATGGTATCACTGGTGTTGCTTAACCCATAACAAAGGAGACTATATAACTATATGGCTACTAAAAGCATTGCGGGTAGAGACCCGCGTTACATCGGACCTCAATCTGGGTCTGATCGTCAGGGTAAGTCCCTGTCCACCACGGCGAACGAAACGTACGCCACGGGTAAAAATAAACTGGAAGAACACAGCACCTCTCTGGGTGGCAAGGGTAAGCCTGGCAAAACTCAGGGACACGGTGGCTAAGGGACTTCCTCAGTAACTGAAACAAACTTGTAAAGGGATTCGACCGTGACTAGAACATATCAAGAACTCCGGGACGCAGTATTAACATACTTGCAAGTTCCGGCGAATAGTGAAGGAGAGTTTACGCGAGGCACAACAGACATGATTCTTGTAGCAGCAAACAACGCTATGAGATCCGGTCAGAAACGCCACGATTTTAACTTTCTAGCCGGATCAGTTCAGGTCTCGGTCGATCCCGATACAGGTGCTGATTGGACGTCATTGACTTCAATTGGAACAAAGCTTCGGCGAATAGAGACAGTGTTTCGCGTTCAAACCGCGGGGCTGTCTCCTATTCGTTGGACAACTCGCCAGACCTTAGCGAATGAGATCTTACGATCAAATGACCGAAGCGTATCTAGGGAATGGTATCCTACTGATGCTACAGAATATATCACTGAGACAATGGCATTAGTTGAAGGAAATAAGATTTATTTACATCCTAAGCCGGACGCGGCTACTACATTAGAGGTGCAAGGGTATACTTGGTTGAATGACTTAAGTGACAGCCTTACAGACGGCGTGTTGAGTGACACTAACTTTATGTTAGAGTATG
>MDSZ01259778.1_pt1 | contig 12663 bp, 8 predicted proteins | sample 811201 | NCBI WGS metagenome assembly MDSZ01 (sample SAMN05326647, study PRJNA326480) | marine metagenome | isolation source: seawater | place: Indian Ocean: North | collected 2010
ACAAAGAATACAATCTGGTTATGGAACTATAACTACTAGGAAAACATATAAAGGTTTACCAGTTGGATATGACAAGTTTAGAAATTGGTGTTTTAAAGATGTAGAATTGAGCAAACGAGTAGAACAAGCTCGTGAAAATTTTTTAAATGGTAGTTACAACCCCACAGAAAAGGTTTGTTATAAATGTTCTGTTAATAAATCTATTAGTGAATATGATAAATCAGCAAAATATAAAGATGGATACAACAGGTATTGTAAAGTATGCCATTCAGATATTAAAGAAAACAAAATAAAACTTGATAAAAAAACTTGTATGATGTGTAAGCAAAGCCTATCTCCCAGTTCATTTGACAGTAATTCAAAATTTAGAGATGGTCTTTCTTTATTCTGTAAAAATTGCAAATCTAAGGAAAGAAGAAAGACTAGAAGAGTTAACGAAAATCTTGGAATTTGACATATAGCCTAGTTCTGCTAGAATTAAATAACAACAGAAAAGGAAGGTTATGAACCAAAAATTATTTAGATACGAAATAGTAAAAACTACAAGAGGGTTAGAAACTCACCCTTACCATACACAAGAAGTTGTAGGCGAAGGTCACATAATATTATCTACATATGGATATTCAAATCATTTAGAGCCATTTTGGAAATGGGCTTCCAAAGCAGAAAGAGAATATACTAAGGAAAATCAAACTAACGCTTTGGATAGCTTTCACTTTAGACATTGGTCTATATCGCAGGAAGAGGAATAAAGACAGAGATTTTACTTTGTCATACTATATTTAGGGTATGGCAGGTAAATACCCAACAACATTATTAATTAACAAAGTACACATACAAAGAGTTTCAAGTACAGCAGTAGATTCTCGTGGTTTACAATCACAAGCATGGTCAAACATTGCAGAAAATGTTAAATGCAGATTAGTCTTTAATACTGAAGTTGAAAATAGAAGTGGTCGTAATACTGTAATTCAGTCTTTTACTGGATACTTTGAGGGTAGTGTAGATTTAAAAGCATCAGATAGAATTTACGAACCTAGTACTGGTAGATATTTTGAAATTGACAGCGTGCAAATTAGTGCAAATAGACATGGTAGAGTGTTGCTTAAGACATGTTCTCTCATGTATCGTGAATAATGTCAACTTCAAGAGTTTTATCTGATGTAAATGATAAACGAGTAGTTGAAAGACATAAATTCGTTTCTGAAACTCGTAAAGATGTAATACTTAGTAAAAGACAAGAAGCTAGATTATATAAAGTAAACAGGTCTTTTTTGTGGGCTAAATCTGTTGGTGCTCAAACACAAACTACAAACAACTTAGTAAATTTATCTTATGGTGTATTACAGACAGTAAATGACATTCAAGCATTATTTAGTGCTGGTAACTTTATTAGGTCAGTTGGTGCTCGTTATGCATGGACTATTGGTGGTAGAGCTTTATCAAAAGTTCAAGGAAAAGTAGTACCTCAAGGTGGCGGTCCAGTTGGTAGAGGTATGCGTGTATTAGCTGGTAGGCAATCAAAGAAAATACTAAGCAGTATATCTTCTAACTTTTTCGTTAAAACTGAAATGAGTATTAATAATGTTGTAAACATGGAAAAGAAAATAAAAAATGATTTAGCTAAAGGTAAAGGTATAGCAAGACAGTGGGCTATGTTAACAGCAGCAAAAGCTATATCTACTGCACCTGACCCTTATTCTGTAGCATCAGAAATTATGGGCAGAAGTTCAATGAAAGGTGGAAGAGAGAGAAACCCAATTGGTGATAGTAGTGCAATAAACACAAGAGCAGATACATTTAGATATATATTTGGTGAGAGTGCTAGTGTCATTGAAGCACAACACTATCAAAAATATTTAGTCAATGGTAGAAATCCTAACGACTTACTAACTGGTTATAGAGAAAAACTTATAAGAGAAACAAATGATGACCATTTAGCAACTTATGTTCAAGATATAAAGACTGGAGAACTCGGTAATCAAAAACAATTAGTTGAAAAGGTAAGGAAACAACAGGAAAAAGCATTAGGTACACCTCAAAAAAACGAGTACCCAGAAGGTAGTGAAATCCCATTACCAGATGAATTAGGTTTGGATGTATTGCGAAGTCAAGATAGAAAAATATTTACAATGCTTCAAGAAAGTAGTTTAAATAATAATTTAAATAATCCTGAATTTTTTGAATATTTAGAAAAATCACAATTAGATTACACAGGTAGATTTGATGCCTACTTTGATTTAAATGTTGGTCTAAACAATATAAACAAAGCTAGAACAGGTAAAGGAACAAAAATTGGTGGATACCATGGTGTAAAAAGCGATGTACTAAGACTTGCCCATAAAAATGATAAAGGTATAGAGCAATTTATGGATTTGGGTAGAAAAATAGCTGGTCATAGTAATACTGGTCATGGTGCAGGTAAGTTAATAGATATAGCTTTAGGAACTAAAGGCTTTGGTGGTCATTACAGAGAGGATGCAATTCCAGTATTTGGTAATAAACAAATGCCAATTGATTTATTTCAAAATGGTAAGTTAAATCCTCTCTATTCAGGAACACACTATGAATTTAGAAAAATATCTAATAACCCTAAAGACCCAAACTTTGTACCTAGTAGAGCAGACATACAAAGAGCTATACATATTGAACAGGAAAGATATAAGTTAAAAAATGCTTTTTTGCAAATTTCAGTTTCTTTTGGTGGTAAAAGACCAGGAAGTAAATTTGCTGATTTAATTAGAGATGCACAACATATTGAATTTGGTGGTCAGCAATCAGCTAGAGTTCTTAACAGAGGTAAATTTGGTGTAGGTCAAACAAGCCAATCTCAAACTTACAGACACACATATCCTAGAACTTTATTTATGCATAATGCTGCTTACAATGCTGCTAAACAACTAAATATGAATGTTGGTATTAGACAGCCCAAAACATTTAGAACAAAACTTGGTCATAAATTCCAAACAGAAGTTAAACAAGATATGACTACTGCACAAAAAAGAAATGCTTTTAATTTAGTTTTAGATAGAAGAACTAAAGAATTATTAGATGCTGAAATAAATATAAGACAGAAAAGAACAGGTACTGGTCGAGTTAATATATTAGATGCATATGAGTCAGTATTAAATGACCCACAAGGTACTAGATATCAGAACAATGCGAAATTAAGAAATAGTGATTTGTTAAGAGAATCACTTCTAAAATTGACTGGTGGTCCTAAAACTACAACTAAAGTTGTTTTTGATGAAGGTGGAAATCCTAGAACAATAATTGATAAATATGAAGAATTAGAAGAAAGCGATTTCAAAAGCTACCTTGATAGGTTAGATGAAGTTTTGAGAAATAGAGAACTCGGTGGTATTGAAACTTTTTCAGCGACTATGAAAAAAGCAGACCAAATATGGCAAAGAAATTTTAGAACAAGATTAAATGAAGTTTTAGGTGCAGTAGGTGCTGAGGGTGCTGGTGATGATGGTGAGACTTGGTGGTTTACAAGATTTCCAGCAGATATGGCAAGGAGAGCAAATGTAAGGTCTGCTGAAGATATTTTATTAAATATTGAAAGCAAAGTTTTAAAAGAAAGATTTGAATATATTAAAAGAAAAGAACGAATTTTGAACGAGACAGTTGAAAAAAGTCGAGAAAAAATAAAACTTGAAGCTATGGAAGTTGCAAAAAAAAGAGGTAAAAGTCAAGTTGACATAAATTACATTTATCAAGAAGAAGTGCGTAAAAAAACTGAACAACTTGAAACAGATTTGTACATTCAATTAAATGAAGATATAAAAACATATCCAATGGAAGAAGTATGGGCAGCTGCAGAAGAAGCTGAGCTTGACAGACTAAGAAGTATATTTGGTGTACATGGTCAAGCAAGAAGAGGTAAAAAAATAACTGTTGGTGATGATGTATTTAGTTTAAGCGAATACATGGAAAATTTGTCTGAAAGTTTAGATAGAACTAGGCAAAAAGCACTTGAAGAAGTTGCAGATGAATTAGACACGACACCTGAAATAGCTGTAGACACAATTGAATACCAGCAAAGAATACAAGAAATAGATGAAGAGTATCAAGCTACTGCAAGGGCTGTAGGTATCAATTTAGAAATTCAAGGAGCAGGTGATTTGACAGATACAATTATTGAACTTACTGACCCTACTACTGGAGAAACTTATAGAAGATTTGCTACTGGTGAAGAAGCAGCTAGAACAGACCTAGAGGGATTAGAGGGATTATTTATACCAGATGAATTAGATAATAATTTATTAACATCTGAAGCTATATTAGACACCGAAAACCCTGCTTTTGGTACTTTATCAAGAGAGAGTGGTTTGTTTGGAAATGAAACATTAGAAAAAGCACTGGAGTTATTGACCAGTCCTGATAGTCAAGAATTAAAAAATGAAACAAGGAAAGCAATAAAAATTCTTAGAAATATGAAAATAAAACCTGGTGCTACTAAGGATAGTTATGGTGGTGGTGGTGGTGTTAAAGCAGAGGGTAAATATATATTTAAAACTCAGAAAAAAGGTCGTGGAGATTCAAGAAGCACTCTTCAACAAAATAATTTAAACGAAGCATTAGGTAATATAGCAGGATTACTTAACGAAAAAGGTGAAGTAGCAGCAAAGACTATAGCTATGTACTTACAAGCCTATAGTAGAGATGAAGGTGGTGATTTAGAAGTTACTATGTTTCTGGACATTTTAGTTGGTAACTATGTAGATTATGAATTACCAGCAGGTCAGGAATTTATCACTCGTAGTTTACACAGTATTATTATGAGTACAAGAAAACAATTAGACAAAAAATTAACTATTGGAGACTTTATAGCAATAAACGATTACTTTATGGATGATATACTAAACTTCAAAATATTTTAATAACACTAATTTTTAAAACCTAAGATACAATTTAACTATGCCTAATACAAGAGATACAACACAAAAAATACCACCTGATGCTGAAATTATTGCAAGAGCTTGGGCTCTTTCCCAAACACCTATAACAGATTTAATAGGTACAAGAGTGGCAACAAGATTACCAAGAGATGCTGGTATGCCTTTCTTAGTTTTATTTAGAAGTGGTGGTAATCTTATGAACCCTCGTAGTGATGCACATATACAAAATGCACTTATACCAATGGAATGTTACGCAGGTCGTTGGGGTGGTAATGATGACACTGCTGTTCCTGATTATGGTGGAGCAATGAACCTCGCAAATACCATAATCCAGTCAGCTTTCAATTATAGTAATGGGTATATACAAAGCAGTGATGGTCTAAAAGCCAAAATTTATAGTTTTGACATCATACAAATGCCAACACGAATTGAGGAGACTGCAACTGGTTTAGGAAGATATGCTATAGCGTTATCTATGACATATAGAGATGCAAGCTAGGAGAATTATGTTTGGTAAAAACGAACAAGAGAATAAAAAAGTTAATGTAAAGCTAAATCCTTTATTTAACAAAGCAAACAGTGCTAGAGATGTAGTGTCTGGAAAAGTATTTCAGACAGGACAATGGGTGGAAATTGAGTCTTCTGATTGGGATAGACTAAAAGATAAGACTTGGACATTAGATGGAAAATCTTATCCTTTGTTAATCCTAGAAGAAGAAGTCGCTGAAGTGGAAGACAATGATACTTCAGATGACTATGTGGGTTCCGATGTTGAAGACTTTGCCGAAAATGGCAGTGTCTTGCAAGATACTGAAGTAGAAGAAGAATAATTAGGAGATAAATTATGCCAAGTACAAATGGTACAATATCCGAAGTTATTGTTGGAACTGGTGTACTCTATGTTGCAGCAATCTCTAATGAAGGTAATGCTTCTGGAGATTATGTAGCATTTCCTGTAGACGATGGTTCAGGAGCATGGGCTGACCCTGCTTCTGGCTGGGTAGATGTAGGATACTCTGAAGATGGCTGGACTCTTGAAATGGATAAAACATTTGAAGACATTATGGTCGCAGAAGAGATAGACCCAATTGCTACATTCAAGACTGCTCAAGAAGTTAGATTAACTGGTGAACTCGCACAGGCTTCACAAGCTAACTTACAAGTAGCTCTTGGTGGTGGAACAATCACAACTGGTGATGGTTCAAATGGTTATGCCACTGGGTATAACGCTGTAAAACCACCTTCAACAGATGACTTTGATGAGAAATCATTATTGTTAATTGTTGATGGACCTGCTGGTGCTGATAGACATGTGGAAATTCCTCGTGCTATCAATGTTGGAGCTTTTTCAATGGCTCACCAAAAAGCACCTCAAAAAGTAGTTATTGCAACTGAATTTAAAGTCTTAAGACCTAAATCTGTTGCACAGTACACAGAATTATTCAGAATTGTTGATAATACAAACGATTCAGATGTATTCGACATTAACTAATAAGGTTAAAAAATAATAATGATAGTGATAGGAGGTCAGTGTGGCTGACAATAAACAAGAAGTAAAAGACTTCGATTTGGCTTTAGAAGAAGCTGAAAAAAAAGCAATAGTGGTAAAAGTACAAGGAACTGTTTATACACTTCCTCATGCCTTACCAGCTAGAACTGTTCTAGCACAAATGCGTTGGATGGATGAGAGTGGCAGTATGCCTACTCAAGCTATTCCAGAGTGGCTAGCATCAATTTTAGGTCAAGACAAACTTGATGAGATGTTAGATAATGGTGCTACATGGGAACAACTAGAAGGTCTGCTAACTTACTTATTAGGTAAGTACAATCTAGTTCAAGATGGAGAAGATGAAGTAGATGCTGCAGAAACTGAAGAGGATGGCTCCCCAAAATAGCATTTAAGCTCAGTGAGATATGGCTTCGCTGGGCTGCTGTAGAATCAGACTTTCAACGATTTTATAACATTAGTGAACCTTTAGAGGTTACTTATAGAAAGTTTATGATTTTAATAGTAAATTTACCCATAGATAAATCCAATTTTTATGCACCTCATTATGGTGCGTATATGGATGGTGAAACCTATCAAGGTGCTGACAATAATGTAAATCCACCTAAACATTGGTGGAAAAAAGACCTTGATAAAGCTAGAGGTAGAAATAGACCAAGACAAAGAATTTCTATAGACCAATTCGTAAAGGAGAGTAAGAACCAAGGAACTAAGAAATAATGGTAACAGCCAAAGAATCAAAGATAGTAGTAAGTTTAGACTTTCAAGCTAATGGTCAAAGTTTAGGTAGAGCTGTTCGTGACATAGAAAAAAATCTTGGTGCTCTTCAAAAAAGGTCGGCACAAATTGGTAAATCAATGGCATCTATCGTGCCAGCTTTCGCTGCTACTGGTGCAGCTGCTTTTTCAGCATACAAATTTGCAACAAGTGCCGCTATACAGTTTGAAGACTCTTTTGCAGGTATTAAGAAAACATTAAATTTTACATCTACTGGTGCAGTTTCTGCTGAAAAGAAATTTAAAAACTTATCAGATGAAATTAGAGGTATCGCTAAATCCACACCTGTTGCAGCTGCTGAACTAAATAAAATTGGTGAAATCGGTGGTCAGTTAGGTATCAAAGCTAGTCAAATTGGAAAATTTGTTGACACTATATCTAAACTTACTGTTGCAACAAACATGGGTGCAGAGGATGCAGCCTTTGCTATTTCAAGATTAGCAAATATAACAGGTACAGCCGAAAAAGATATAGACAAACTTGCATCAACATTAGTAAGATTAGGTAACGAATTTGCTGCTACTGAAAGTGAGATTGTTAACACTGCACTAGGTATAGCTACAGCTATGGAGGCTTTAGAAAGTCCAATAACAAATGCTGCTGTAGATGCGATGGCTTTAGCTACTGCACTTAAAGCTGTAGGTGTTCAATCACAATCTGGTGCGACTGCTGTACAAAGAGCTCTTGATGTTATGGGTAAGGCTGTTGTTGGTGGTGGTAAAGATTTAGCAGTATTTGCAAAAATTTCAGGAATGACTGTTACTGCTTTTGAGCAGTTAGCAACAGTAGACCCTGCAAGAGCTTTCTTAAAATTCTTAAATGGATTAAGAGATATATCTGATAGTGGTGGCGACACTATTGTCATGTTGGAACAGCTTGGGTTGTCACAACAAAGAACAGTTAGAGCTTTAAGAGCACTTGCTTTTGCTAGTGATGATGTAGAAAGAGCATTGACAGCAGCTAATGAAGAGTTTGTTATAAACAATGCATTGCAATCTGAAGCAGAAAAAAGATACGAAACTACTACTTCGCAAATAGCTTTATTAAGAAACCAATTACAAGATTTAGGTATTGGTCTAGGACTAGAAACTTTACCTGTCATTAATAATTTAGTAGCAAGTTTAAATACAATATTTAAAGCAGGAGATGCAGACAGCTTAAAGAATTTAATTAAAAACTTTGGTTTGTTGGCAGTAACTGCTGGAACAGTTGTAGCTGCTACTAAAAATATTCAAAGAAACTTAGCAATGATGACTGGTGGTGGTAAAGAGGGTCAAGGTGCTTTCTTTGCAGACTTCTTCCAAGGTAGTCAATCAAGTGCTGGCACAAATGCATCAGCTCAAATAGAAACAATGAGAGCAGAATTTAGACAAAACTTAAAAGATACTTTTGCAAGGCATATTGTTGACATTGAAGAATATGCTAGACCTGCTTTTGAAGCTGAATTTGAAAGATTAATGGCTACAGCAGAAGATGGTAATTTACAGTTTTTAGCAGAAAGAAATTTAGATGGTTCAGGAAAGGCTTTACTTCCAACTAATAGAGACACATTATTACAGACAATGGGTGCTATGGGTATGGAGACATCTGAAGTAGATGCAATATTAAAAGCTGGTGCTAGACAAGGCATTGATGTATTAGGTGATACAACTGGCTTTGATATGGATAATTTGACAGATGCTCAAAAAACTCATTTAACATTACAAGACCAAGTTAGAGATTCTGTCCTTAATCAAGTGATAGAAAATAAAGAATTAAATGAATTAGTTGAAACTAGAAATCAAGCTATAGCAGAATCTGTAACTCTTAGAAATGATGAAATAGAACTTAATGCTGAAATCAGAGAAAATGAACTTAAGAATAATGAATTACTTGATTCAAAGAGAAAAGAACTTAATAAGATAAATCGAATAATTGATACAAATGCAAACAAACTTACTCAAATGAACGAAGCGGATGCTGCGTTTAATGAAATGACTAAAAAACAGCAACTGGAAGCACAAAAAGTATTTAACAATGCTAAAAAAGACCAAATTGAAATAGACAAAGAATTATTTGATTTAAATGCAAAATTTACAGCTTTGGAAGATAAGCGAAATAAAGGCAAATTAGTTGATGTTAATGAAATTGAAAAAGTTAGAGACCAAATCCATGCATTAAAAGAGAAGAAAAAAATTAATGATGAAATATTAAAAAATTCTGAAAAGATTATCCCAACTCACGAAGGTGAGCAAAAAGTTCTTAGAGAAACTAACAAAGAGTTAAAGCAAAAACAAGGTGAGATTAAAAAAGAAATAGAACTGCTTGAGTTAAGAAATAAATTGTTAGCTGACCCTGATGCAGGAATGGCAGAAATGGAAGCCAAAACAGAAATGCCAGCCACAGTAAGAGATGCACGGATGGAAACAGAATTGATGTCTGTAGCACAAGGCACTCAATTAGGTGGTTATAATGAAGCGTTTGCAAATGTAGACAAGCTGAAATCACAATTTCATGAATTGTCAGAACAGTTTCATGCAAGCGGTATGGAGCTAATGAACTTAAATAAACAAGTTTCTGAAGGAACAGCAACTTTAGATGATTTAAGAAGAATTGAAATTTTAAATAACGAACTCAAAGAAATGGAACCACATGTTATGAATGCAAGAAATGCATATATGACTGCTGAAGAAGAGTTAGGAGAATTAGTATCAACAGGTGGTGACTATGTAAAATTATTAAGAACACAAGAAGTTATGGTTGAACAAACACTAACTGAGGGTGGTAGCAAAGGAAAAGAAAAGAAAATACAAAAGGGTAGTGGTGAATTTGAAGATGTTTTAGCTATAACTGATGATTTTGATTTAAGACAAGCAACAAAGAATATAGGTGACTATGTTGAGGTTGTAGATAAAGATTTAGGAAATGTAGAAGACAGGATTTCAAGTACTAAAAAAGAAATAGATGGATTAACTGAAGCTACAAAAAATTTAAATGCAGAAATAGATGCTCAAGCTGCTGACCCTGATAGAAGAGTTGACCAAGAAGCTGTTAAAAAAAGTGCAGAACTTGAAGAGGAATTAGCTAATAAAACAAAACTACACAACGATTTAATAGAAGTTCGTAACGATTTACTCTTTAAACAAGAAAGAGGAAAGATGAAACTTGTAGAGCTAGAAACAGCACTTCGAAAAGTTGAGGATGCAGCCAGAGAAGAATTTAGGACTACTGATGATATAAATAAATTATCACTATATGGAGACTTACTAGAAAGAGAAACTGAGATTCGTGCTGAACTTAAAGGCTTATCAGCAGAAGAGAAAAAAATTAGAGATAAATTCATGGACACCCAAGGTGCTGTTGTACAAGAAGCTATTGAAGGTGCAGAAAAACAAATTGAACTTAACAAGCAAAAATCAAAAGAAATGCAAACAGCTGCTCAAAACGCAAGAGCTGATATAGATTTAGAAATTGAAGGATTGGAAAAAACAAATGAACTTACTCTTGAAAGAATAAAAAATAATGAAGCAGTAATAAAAGCAGGTCGTGCTGGTAAGGGTGGTACTAAAAATCAAGAAGAATTACTAGCTGACAACCTTTTAATGCTGGATGAAGTTACAAAAAATGAAGAAAAAATAAAGGAACTTCGAGATGAGAGTAAAGCTATTTTGAAAGATACTAACTCAGAAATTCTTGAAATAGGTGAAACAAATGTCGCACTGGAAGAAAAAGTCAAGGCAGTGAAAGAAGAGTTAAATGAAAGAGAAGTAGCATCTAATTCAGCTACTCAGAAAAAAAATAAATTATTAGAGGAACAAGCTCAAAATCAAGAAACACTTGGAAAAATAAAAAATAATCAGTTAACTGAAGAAGAATTTGTTACTCAAAAAGTTGAGGAAGCAAGTAGGAAACAGTTAGATAATTTTAACCAACAAAAAGCTGCTAGAGAAAAAGCAGTAGCAACTCATAAAAAAGAAGTTAATTTAATTAGGCAACAAGTTTCAGAAGAATTGGCAATTGCAAAAGCAAAAAAATCTAATGCTGAAGCATCAGAAATTCATGAAAAAAGTATTAAAAGAATTAATGGTTTTATAAAAGAACAAGTTAGTTTAGGCAACATAACTGAGGCACAAGCTAGGTCTATAGTTGCAATGATTGATACTGGAAACATAGGTGATGTAGTAAATGAACTAGATGAAGTTGTTACAGTAGCTGAGCTTATGTCGGCAGATACAGGAGGTAAAAAAGGATTTTTTAGTAGATTTAAACCGACACCTGAAACAATACAAGGTATTAAAAACATTAGAGCTGAGATAGACAATGTAGGCACTGGTTTCTTTGGTGCTGGAAATAAACTAAAAGGTTTTGCAATGGATTTAGAAAATTCAGGTACACAAATGGGTGCTCGAATGGGTAAAATTATTAGAGCATTTTCTAAAGGTATGAAGATTTTTGGTCTATTTGGCAAAAATATGGATTTGCTTAACACAAGATTTGTAGCTAACAATATGCTTACACCTGCAATGATAAAATTGATGACCAAACTAACTATGGTTGTTAGAGGTGTTCAAGCAGCTATTTTGGGTCTAGTTGCAAATCTAGGTATTATGGCTGCTTTCAGTGCAGTTATGACTGCTTTCTTTAAATTAACAGAAAATGCAGCTAAAACAGGTGCTGTTATACAAACAGTGAGAGATAGCTTAGATGGATTATTTGCTGATAGACAGAGCTTAGTCGGTCAAAAAGTACAAGTTACTGAATTAGAAAAATTACTAGATGAATATAAAAACAAAGGTTCTGAATTTGATGAAGTAGTTACTGCTATAGAGGAAAGATTAAAAGAAGCTAATAAAAACTTAATATCATCTGAAATTGAATATAACAAACAATTAGGTGAAATAGTAAAAGAAACATTATTTGACAGTAAAACATTAATGAATAATGCTGATGTAGATAAATTCATAATGGCTGTAGCACAAAGTTTAGGCTCAGATATAGATTTGGCTAAAGGTTTCGATGGATTTGGTCAAAGTTTCTCTGAAGAACTATTTATGGATGACTTCTTTCAATCTATCGGTGGTAAATTAGCAGATATAACACAAGAGGGTGTCTTGTCACCAAGAGACATAATGGAAAGTTTCTTAGATGTTGAAGCGTTTGACCAAGCATCAAGAGATATATTCGGTGCCATTCTTACATCATTTGAAGACAATTCAAAACTTGTATATGATGGTGGTTCTGGTGGTGGAAGAAACTTTTTTCAAAAATTTATGCCTGAGCTGTTGGATGCAGTTGATATGTTTGATTTACCAAGACAATTTGGTGATACAGTATTATTCGGTAGAGACTCAGAAAAAGAGGGCTACTTTAATAGCAAAGGATTTAGAAACTATACAGAAAATGTTGAAAAGGATTTAAAAGGTTTCATTAAAGACATTGAAGTTATAGCAGAAGATGGTGCTATAAGAATTGAAAAAACAGGTATAGGTTCTGGAG
>MDSZ01100831.1_pt1 | contig 12661 bp, 8 predicted proteins | sample 811201 | NCBI WGS metagenome assembly MDSZ01 (sample SAMN05326647, study PRJNA326480) | marine metagenome | isolation source: seawater | place: Indian Ocean: North | collected 2010
ACCCACAAGTGTATATGGTGAATGAGTATTCTACATCTGGACAGTTTGTATGGGAGACAGAAATATTCCCTCGTGTGTATATTTATGATTATGATGGTTTATTAGAAAACAATCAACGTGGATATTATTACAGATTTTATCATTCTCAAAAGGAAGCGATTATAAAGAATTCCCTTATGCGAAATATGTCAATCGCAATGAAAGAGACCCTTTCACAATTCATAACTGATATGAATGCGGTAAATGTGATTTCAGATGAATTCTTTCCGGTTATGAATTATAATGTGTAAATCAGATAAAGATTATGCGTTTGTAATTGTATAGTATTTGTAATGATAAGAATCTTGAAACCAAATGATTTTCACCATCATTTGCGAGATGGGAATTTATTAAAGTTAACAGCAACTACGTGTTTCCAAAAATTCAATCACGTAGTTGTTATGCCGAACTTGGTTCCTCCAATATTAACGATAGATAAAGCAATTGAGTATAGAGATAGAATACGTGGCTATGACAAGCGCGGAAACCCATTAATGACTTTGTATTTACACAAAGATATACCATTGGATGATTTGAAACGGTTTAAGTCAGTTCCAGAGATGATTGGTATAAAATATTATCCACAGAACGCAACTACAAATTCAGATTTAGGAGTGGATACAATTGATACTGTTTCGCACATATTGAAAACAATGGAAGATGAAAAGATTCCTTTAATGGTCCATGGGGAAAGTATTGAATATAATATAGATATTTTTGACCGTGAAAAGGTATTTGTATCAAAAGAGTTGTCTAAAATACGAGAGCAGTATCCGAACCTGAGAGTGGTTTTGGAGCATATTACTACTAAAGAAGCGGTAGATTATGTGTTACAAGAAGGAATTCATGCAACAATAACACCCCACCATTTATTGTTAGACAGGAATGATATATTTCGGAATGGCATTAATCCACATATGTATTGTTTACCTATATTGAAACGTAATGAAGATAAAGAAGCATTAATAAAGGCAGCAATGAGTGGTAGTCCTAACTTTTTCTTGGGAACAGATAGTGCACCTCACGAAGAGCATAAGAAACTATCTTGCTGTGGGTGTGCTGGTATCTTTAATAGTCCTGTAGCAGTGGAATTATTGGCTGATTTATTTGATAGTGAAGAAGGGTTAAACGTAAACAATTTTGAGAAATTTGTAAGTACAAATGGTTGTGATTTTTATAACCTACCATATAGTGAGGATGTTATTGTTATGACACGGAAGGAATGGACTGTTCCAGAAAAGTATGATAATATTGTTCCTTTATACGCTGGTAAAAAAGTGAATTGGACGTATGAAGAGTAACAACTAATAAGTGACCTTGAAAATATAACAGCATTAATGTTATATTTTTATTTATTTACATGAATTGTCTGAATTCTAGTTCTTTATAATCACGGTCATTATTTTTAGGACGTTCCATTGGAACAACCAATGTGCTTTGGTCGCGAATATATTTAACATAACCAACAGCTTCTTGATAGACGCTAGGGATACAGTAATCTAGCACTATTTTATTTAAACGGACAATTTGCCCTTTAATATCTTCTTCGCGGTTCTCGGAGTATTGTAAAAAGGTGCTTCTCATAATAATTTTTAATGTATCCACGTTTTGTGGAGGAACTAATATTTTTCCTTCAGATTCCTTGTGAACGCCAGCACGAATGCCGTTTTGTAATATTTGAATGTTTTCAGCAGAAAAGAAGGTTCTAGATAAAAGGGTGGATTCCCAATTTCCAGTGAGTGCTTCGCGATATTCGGTAGCATTGTTTTTCAGAGCGATTTTTTCTTGCATTTTGAAACGTAATTCGTGGGAGGCTTCTGGAATAATATCAACCCGTCCATTGGCTTTTGTGGGAATAGGCAATATTTTATGTTCTTGATTATAATTATTTGGTTTCCATAAGTTGTTATTCATTTGGTTCTATACTTTGTGATTAGAGAATAATTCAAAAGAAAGAACACTAAATATATTTAGATAATATATAAGAGAAGATGGACTATTTTTATAAAATCACAATCATGGTTGCCGTTATTATATTAATATTAGTATTGACATACATTGGTATTACTATGAGTAATGGAGCATATACTAGCAATCAATCATTTCCACCGCAATATGGCAGTTGTCCTGATTACTGGGATGCAGTAAAAGAAGGTGACCAGATTTTTTGTAAAGTGCCCTTACCAGAAGGAGATAGTGGTAACCCGAATGTAGGTCAGATATATGATTCGAATGATAACCTTTTGTTAAATACATCTAATACTTCTGAATTTCAAAATAATATGATTGAATTTGACGAGGTTAAATGGGGAGGAATTTGTCAGATGAAAACATGGTGTGACCGTTATGGTATTGTATGGGATGGAGTCACAAACTACAATAAGTGCTAATTTCGATGGAAATAACCTATTTTTGAGACCTTTGAATATCGTTGTATATTAAATTTTTATTATCACACCAGTTATGGTAATAAAAAAAACAAACTCGTTGTATGTAAATTCAAAAAAATCATGAATAAAGGTCTCAAAACACAAATTATAATTTCTATTTCTGAATCTGAAACAAAGATAGTGTAACTAAACGAAGTTTACATTTCCTGAAAAAGAAATATTTTTTGTAACTTTGAGACCTTTTTATATTGACAGCATACAATTTGATATCAAAATATAGGAAACCAATATAGGTATTATATTTGATTTATGAACAACAAAAATGGCACAGCATAGGGTCTCTTGTTTTTTTTCAATTAGATATCAAATACCATCACCTTTTCTTGCTTACGAGCAAATGAGTCAATACTGTCAATACTGGCTGGATATTGGTGTAAAATATTTTCTATGTATTCCATAAATTTACCTTTTGCGGTTCCAGGAACGTTGGGAGAACGGTCAATAATTTCAACTTCACTGTCTTCGTAACGTAGTTGTTGTATTTCGTTGGCGAGAGGTTTAAGCTCTTTAATATACATATCCGAAATAAGTTGTAAATATTCATTATTATTTGTCTGGTTATATTCGTTGGTCATTCCACGAATAGTAGAAACCTTCTCTGCAAACAGTTCTTGTTTAGTTTGTAGTGATAATGAACGTTCATCATTGTCATATATTTTTTTATTTTCTTGTAAAGCAGATTCATAGAGTTCACTAAAAAAGTTATATTCATTGAGTCGTTGGTTATATTGATGTTTGGTGTCTTCATCAGTGTTATACCCAAATAAAGAGTCAAGTTTTAATATAATAAAGTTCTTTTTGCCGTCTTCAACAGCATCTTTAAGCTCAATTAGCTCTTTTTGTAAGTGAGTGTAACCACCAGTGTCTAATTCAATGTTTAGAGAACAAGGGCTTGATTCATTTCCACAAGTAGCTTTTAGAACAGTATCTTTTGTAAAAAATTTAGTTTCCACATCATTACCACATTTAACACAAGGGTGTTTGTATTCGTTTATTTTAAGACGAGCTTCAGCTTTATCTTCATATTTTTTGTAAATTTTCTTGATTTGACTTTTACGTTCTTGTTCATATGTTCCTTTCATTTTGTAATAGATAGTTAAAGCTTCATTGAAAGAAATTTTCGGGGTATTTTCTTGTTCTCTGTCTTGTGTTTTACTATTTTCTCCTGGAACAACAGAATTTTCAAAGCGAATACTAGAATTGTATTCTGCTACAAAATCGTCAACACTGTCTGGCATGTTACGAATAACAGAAATAGGGTTGGAGGAAACGTGTATGGTTTTAATGTTTTTCACATCTTGAAAATCAAGAGATTGTAGCTGTGCATTGTTAGCAAACAATGATTCTAATTTCTGTGGTAAAGGGTCAAGAGTGGTTATTTTGTTTTCATTAATGTTGAGATAAGTTAGGTTAGGAAGAGAAAGAGTGTCTAATTCAGAAAGATAATTACCTTGTATGTCTAAATAGTTCAATGAAGTAGGTAATTCGGTTAATTCTGTAAGTAGATTATATGGGCATACTAATTTTTCTAAATTGTCAGGAATATTGCTAATACTTATAAGTTCTCCCTCTTCAAAAATAATGGATGTGACATTTTTGAATCCATTATCTTGTAAGATAGACAAGTCAAGTTCACCGTGTAGTCTATCTTCAATATGTAATTCAGATATCATATTGTTTTTATCTTGTAAGAATTCAGAGAACTGTTCTTGGGCAATATTATTTTCATCAATGATGGATTGTATTTCTTCTTGAACAATATTCATTATGATATATATTTATACATTATCATTAAAAATGTTCCATATTTGTAACGGGTAATTGTGTAATTTGACTAACCATTTGGTCTTGTTTATCCATTTCATCTTTATAGAATCTAATTTTTGACAAGACGTATTGTTGGTCACGATACATCTGATTTCTTTTTTCTTGGTCAGTTTGTTTATTTTTATAACAATAATACAATACAATACCAGATATAATAAAGAATACAACACAAATGCCAATGTTGAAGATATAGTAATAAATATTCATTCGGTTATTATGACATTGTTGTAAAGTAGAGTTCATATGATGGTAAAAAGAATAATCAACCAATTGGCTACCTTGGGGTGACATATAAATAAATTATATTAGAATGACAGAATATATTTGTATTGTGATACTATAAATACTAATAAATTTATAGTATGATAACAATATCTAATCTAGCTAAATGAAAGTTATCAGACCTGATAAAAAAGAATGATAATATTCAAAGTAAATGTGGTTGTGGAACAAGTTTTAATATGAGGCCCAAATAAATTGTATTATAATAGGACAATTTATTTACATAAACGCTAAATAATATAAAACAGCCAAATATGAGAAGATAGCAAGAATAATGGATACTAACCAGATGGGAATAACGGTTTTGTGACGGTATCCTACACCAAATGGCCTGAATCCGCCTTCTTCATTATACAATAACGTAGGCTTAAGCATATGTATGATTGTGAATAGTATGAAAAATAATAAAATAGAAGCAGCTAATTTATGAACTTGAATGATTCCTTTAATTGATGGCATTATCTACTATATGAGAACAAAAGAAAAAGTTATGTATTTCCATAAAAATCATCTGGGTCTCTATCCTCTGGATAGAAGTCGCCGTCCATATAATCCTCTGTTAAATGTGAAATATCATGGGTATCGCGGTCAGTGTTTTCAATATTATCAACTTCTAATGGGTTTTCATCAGTAACATCAATTTCAGTGTTATTAACTTCAAAGAATCCAACTTTACGTTCAGCATCGGCAACATATGTATTCGGATTGTATTGATAAATAGATTTCTGTGTTCCAACATTCCATTCGCCAAGTTTATATTTCTTTTGTGCGTTTGCAACTCTACGTTCTTCAATACTCATACTACCTAAATAATCATTATAGAGGACTTGGCGTTCGTGGTCTTTGGCACGAGAAACCTTACGAACAATATTATCATATGAGATATTTAATTTCTTTTTATCTTTTTCTTCAATAAGTAAAATGCTGGCAATAAGTTCTGAAGTTTTGAGCCCAATAGAATAACCACTCTCAATGTTAATATTAACTTCTTCTAACTCGTTCAATAATTCGGTATTATCTTCGTTACGGTGAACATCTATAGTGCTACTATTATGGACAGCGTCGTCAAGCATATTGAGTGATTGTTTCCGTTCATTATATACTTTTTCACTTGAATAACTGACAATTTCCTGTGAGTTTGCGGAAGTGATGTATTGATAAATACACTGTAAAAATAAATATTTCAATAACATAATCGATAAGTGTTCGTCAATAAATTTAAATTCATTGATATTTCTATTCTTAAACAATGGTAATAATTGTGTAAATTTATACAAACATTTTAATGGTTCTTGAGAAAGTGTCATTACTCTTGATAGGATAGGGTCATAGTAAAACTTAGTAATAGGGTCATAATATTCGTCATGTAAATCGCGTAAATCAATGAAATGACGTGAAGCAACTTTCCAAATATTTTTATCATTTTCATTATGATTATAAAAAGAGCTGTGTAAGCCTTGTTGTCCATCTTGTTCGGTATATTGGAATAAATTAGGATATAAACTAGTAATTTGATAAATTTTATTTTTAATGTTTTTACATACATTGAAGAAACCAAGATTATTTTCTTGATAAAAATTCCATTGTTCAATCTCTGAAAGAAGTTCTTCCATTGAAGGTTGATTGTTGGATTCCATAAAAGATGTAATTTCGTCGATAAGGTCATTGTTACAATTATATAGATGTATTTGTAGGTTTTCCAAATGTTTACTCATTTCTGTTTTATATGTATCTGGGTCATATTCATCAATAATTTTTAAAAGGAGTTCTCTCAATTTGGGTGAAATACACTCATCATCAAGTGTGTCTAATTCTTGAATATATTCTTTTAAAGAAATGACAGGGTCTTGTGGAGGAGTATTTTCCATAGTAATCATATTGTTGCGATGGACAATGTCCATTAAGTTACGCATATCCTTTTCATTATATTGTTTTCCAGAACGCTTAAGTAATGTAATTTTTTCAGACAAGGACATCTGGCTGTCATAATTGGTAGGTTTATCGGAACAAATAGCCTTGAACTCTTCTGGAACGTTTTGTTCGGTATCATATTTGCAATGTTTGATAATAGTAGAATATACATTCTCCTCCATATTTCCGCTAATTATTTTTGGATGTTCCATTCCAGAAAAGGTATCGTGATACAATAAAGAGGCTTGAGACGATTTCTTGAAGCCTTTTAAAAAAGTTTGGTTTTTCTTGACGTTTTCAATGTATTGTTCTAATAACACATCTTTTTCTTTGAAAAAGGATAAAGGAAGAATAGAATCGCCGTGGCAACATCCATTTTGTTGAAAAGGAACCATACCACTGGTATGAAGTAACGTTTCTTCATCTCGCACAATAGAGTGGATGGATTGTAATAACCTATAAGAAAATAAGGAATTTTTGGAATGTAGCATAGCAATCATAGGATATTGTTGTGGTCGTCCTTTTTTCATTTCTTGTAGTAGTTCTTTTTGGAACGTTTCGCTGACGTTGATAGTAGGGTTTTCAATCTTAATAGGAACTAAGGCGGGTTGAAATAGACGCCATTTTTGTAATGAGTGTTCTTTTGGAATGGTAGTATCCGGATGTAACTGGTTATAAGTATTTTTTTTCACATATAATTCTACCACTTCTGGGTGTTCAACAAGGGTTTTTGCAATAACCTTTTGAATACGAGCTTCCAAGTTTTTCGCACTCAATTGTTGAATACTAGACCAAGGGGAAATAGAACTTTTCATTTTACGCAAAATACAAGCGATATATTGAATACCAGATAAATCATCATCATTGGTCATAGGGTATCCAGAGAAGGAACGAACACAGTTAGGGAATGTTTTACTAACATTAATAGAAGGTATTAAGGTCTGAATTCCTACAAATAATACAGAAGAAATAATAAGAATAGATGTTTGTAGTTTGTATGTTTGGTAAGGTTCAACTTTCTTTTCATCTTTTTTCTTCTTGGCAGCCAAGCGTTGATATTTTTCTTCACTGTAAATTTCTTTTTGTATTAATTCACTACTAATACGAAGAACAAACTCGTGTAATGTATTTGGTGGGATACTAATTCGTTCAATAATAGCAAAATAAACAGTATCAATAAGCTGACTTTCTTGATTATTTCGTAATAATGTTTCTTGTTTCTTTTGTTTTAAGTAAATTTGTCCGGCGTCCTCTTCAATAATATCGCGTGTAACAATTCTAAATCCACTATCATCAAATCCTTCATCAATGTTGAAGTCTTTTTTACACAAAATGAATCCACTATATTTATCTACAATAGCGTTTCCATCATCACTTTCTTCACCTTGGGAAACACGTAATTCTTCTAATGTGCGCTGGTAGTTTTCAGGTCCTAATAAAAAAGCACTAGCTAACTTGTATATAGATGTAGGTAGTAACGGAATATTTGTATCTTTACAATAATACCAATAAGGACTTTCTTCAAGTTTGGGAATATAAGGGCGACAATACTTTCCAACGAATATAGTAATATGGTTCTGTTTTTGTACGAAATCAGACTTCCCTAATATTTTATTCAAAATAATTTCGTGGGGAGAACTAGGTGTATCCAAACGCTCAACGTGTTTACCAATTTCAAAAGCAAGATTATTTGCACGATATGCTTTTATTTCATCAATAATCCGACTACTGCGGATTTGCTTAAGTAAATGGTTAACTGTTTTCTGTAGGTCAGCTTCCATTTCATCAACACTTATTTTGATACGGCGGTCAAATTCATCTAACAATTGTTTTCTGGACTCTTCGCGGTGTCGCATAATACTAATAGAAGGGTCTTCACAGATATCTGTTTTTTTATTTTGAAAGCATTCTTTGCTAATATTACAGAAAATACTAGCAGTATCCAAGAAGGCGGTATCGTTAATGGTGGTATCACGTATCCAGTCTGAACCTTTACGAATATAGTATTCACGTTTGATTTGTAGTTCATTTTCTTTACCTTCTTCGCGAGTAGATTCATTTGTTTCTAAGATAGCATAATGACCATCTTCTACCAATTTCTTTTTAACCAATAGATTGGTAACAGTTTTAGATGCCTCATCTTTGGTCATATAATGTTTTTTGACTAGTACATTTTCCAAGAATTCCTTGAATAAATCACCACTCATAGAAGATTCTTGCTCTTTGTAAGTTTCTAATAAGGTATATGGGGTAATATCATATGTTTCATCAAAGAAAATTTCATTCCCATTGTCATTTTCCATTTCATCAACCGAATTATATTTCTTAGCAATATACTTTTGGCCACAATCACCCATCTGAATATCAGGTTGTCCATCTTCATTATTTTCAATGTCAGGAGGATAAAGTTTATCAAGTAAATTGGCTGGAGTAACCAGTGATACGAGCATAGCAGAAATGAATGAATTAAATAACCTCTGGTCGTCGGTTTTAAGAAGGTGAGTATATAACTCATCTGTAGTCATCGCAATATCCTCGTTAATCTTGTATGAAGAAAAGAATTCTTCTAACAATTCAGGTTTATTAGAGAAGAGCTGTAAAAATGGATTGGAACGAAGAGCAGGAATAACATTATTCTCTTTCAAGCCAAAGAATAGTTTGGACTGTTTAGAAATGTGTTCTTTCAATGATTTGATGTTGGTTCGAATAATATAATGTATTTTTTTGTATTGTTGAAAAGTGATATGTTCATTGTAAATACCATAAGGTTCTAGTTGTTTTACAACATTTATGAAAGAAAATTTATCAGTAGTGTATTTGCGTATAGAATCTAATATAACTTGAGTCTTTGGAATGAATGCCTGTAAATATTTTTCGTATAGGTCTGGTTCCTCTTGGAATTCGTTTAATTGAATAACGAATTCTTGAAACTTGGAAAGTAGTTTTGCATCTTCACCATATCCAACTTCAGATGTTAAATCTTCAATAACATTAGGTAATATATCTCTGTTTCGGTGTAACAATTCAAATAAATACAAAGGTTTTTTGTGTAAATTGAATCTTTCCAAAATACTCTTATTAGGCAAATGAATAGAAGATTTCTGTGCGATTTGCTGTGGCATCATAATAAATGAATTAATATGGATTGTATTGTTAGGCGTCATAGATGTTCGTTGATAATCATTTTTGCGAACAGCACCAGGTGTTTTCTCTAATTTACTTAGACCAAGATTATAGGTTTGAATAAAAAACTTCTTTTCATTTTGTAATTGAGAAAAGACCCCCGAATAAAATTTATTCAAATTACTTACAATACCTTCAATGTATGCATTTACTTCTCCATTGTGTAAATGGTTATATGGGTCATTAAGTGGTTGAGTATCAGACAAATCATCAAAGACACTATTGTAAGTATCGCTATAATTTCCACGGACACCAGGTAGTTTAGATTTATGAAAAGTCTCAATCTTACTGAATGCGGTGTCAATTAGGTAATTGTCTGGTGTGTTAATTACATCGGGGGTTCCTTCGTATTTTGTTTCATCAAATGTAACATATTTGCGGAGGGATACTACTGGGATTAACCATTTTAAGTTCATATCCATATTTTTGAGACGTTCAATTAATGGTTTATTGTTAGAACCATACTTCTTTTTCCCTTGAATATCGCTATCATCATCAAAAAGTGAATATTTGTCACGAAGTTCTTTAAAACGACTAATTAATCTATGTACGGATGCCATGACATTAATATTTCTTCGGTGATTAGGAATAGTAGCTAATAATCCATCCATCATATCATTAACCTGTGTTTCAATAGAGTATCTCATTTCATTTTCTGGTATTTCAATAACGTGTTTGATGGTTTCTACTTCTTCTCCAAAAATGATTTCATTGGCATCAATATAGAGTTCTTGTAAATGTTCTTTAAATGTTTCATCAGTAACGGTTCCTTCAGGTAAAGTAATAACTGATTCTCCCTGTTCATTAAACTCAATAGTAGCAGGTTCGTGTATTTCGTCCAATGTTAATCCTTCTGTTCCATCTTCTTCTTGTTTTTCACGAAGACTAGTTAATGTCCCAATTTTCTGTAAAGCTTCTGGTTTTTCTCGGATTAATATTTCATCAATAGGGATATTCCTTGGGATTCCCTTGTATTCAAAGTCAATGTAGAATACCTGTAATTCAGGGTAAGTAGTTATTTCAATCTGGTCCTCTTCCAAATCAGTGATTTCACCTGTAATAATTTGTTTGACATCCCCACCAATTTGTATTTCAATCCAAGTTTTTGGAAGCAATTTGTTTTGGCGTGCATAGCCATATTCCTCACTACGACTTACCAAAACAATGAATTCAATACTTTCGTCGCTAAAAGAACCATCATCCAGAATATTCAAAGTGGAGGTCTCACCACTAGATATTTTATTAATATCAACAACATTTTCATCACGATAAGAAACAAAGAATAATGACTCATGGTAGGTAGGATTGGAAGGTGAATGTATTTCGATAATATCACCATATTCTAAACTTAAACGCTCATCATTTTTGTTGGTTGATAGTTCATTGTTTAAGGTAACATCATTTTTTTCAATAACATTGGGTGATTCCATTATATAAAACTGTATATATTATCCTTGTAAATAATTTATTTCGTTATTGTTTTTCAAAAACAACAAGGATATAGAGATTACCTTTGTGGATAATAAAACAAAAAGAATAAATGTTATATGGCTATTATTATTTATCAATGGATGTATCTACACGACCGTCAATGGAATATAAAATTACAAAAAATTTAGCTGGAGACCGCTTATATTCTTTACTAGCATATGATAAAGATTATGTTAATTTCAATGATGATAAAATAAAAAACTATCGTTCCGTTATTTTTTCTTTTCCAGAGCGAAAGTTGTTATCTTTCAGTCCACCATCTATTCCCATTTTGCAAAATTTTGTTAATATACGTGACAAAAAAGCGCATTGTATTGAACCGAGTAAATGTGTTATAAATGAATTTATTGATGGTCTAATGTTGAACTTGTTTTTTGATACACGCACGTTTCGTTGGGAAATTGGCGTAAAATATAATACGGGTGGAAAACAAAAGTATAGGTATAATAAACCATCTGGGTATTCTATGCAACGATATATTGATATTTTTAAACAAAAGTTACAGCACGATGGTGAACTGATGAACTCACCAATAATAAAGATGATGTCAAAAAATCATAGTTATACTTTTGTATGTAGTTATCGTGATGAAAAATTATATTTGGTCTCTGTTTATGAAATAAATGAGTTATATGCCAGATTCATACAAGCAAACGAATATGAAAATTGGGAATGTTTTTCCAATGTTAAAGGGGTAATTTGTTTTCCAAAGCGTTACTATTTTGACAGTTGTAATATGGAGGAGATAGAAATGGATGTTTGCAGTCAGAATATAGACGGAGTAGTATATACATTAAATGAAAATGGGAAGCGTTACAAGGTTCTAAATTATTGGTATAGAATACGAAAACAATTGCGAACTGTGAACAGTATGAATGTATTTATATATTTATGTTTACGGCGTAAGAAAGGTCCCATAATAAAAAAAGATTTATTTAAATATCGTAATGAACGGAGTATTTTTTACAAGTTTGTTGAATATTTGTATGATTTATACATTCGTTATTATCAAAAGAAAGAAGGAATTAGTATAACAGATAAATGGCGGTTTGCATTAGAACAAATACATAATGAAGTGTATAAACACCGGATTATACATAAGAAAGAACGTAAACTAACAAAGAAAGATATATTTAACTATTTTGAAGGAGAACATCCACATTATACATTGTATTTAATGGATGTATAAATACTTTTTCATCTTCGTTATGAGAAAGTGGGATAGTATATGTATACATATATATATATATACTATAATGGAAGATAGCACTACAGAAGATACTCAAATGGTGACTGAAGAATATTTACGAAATATGGATTCACGGGATGAACGCTTAAGGGGTATGAATTTAGCAGGGGCTAATTTAGAAGGTTTTGATTTACACAATGTGGATTTAACAGAGGCGAATTTAACAGGTGCGAGATTAAAAGATGCGATTTTAACAGGTGCGAATTTAACAGGTGCGATTTTAACAGAT
>MDSZ01051317.1_pt1 | contig 12660 bp, 15 predicted proteins | sample 811201 | NCBI WGS metagenome assembly MDSZ01 (sample SAMN05326647, study PRJNA326480) | marine metagenome | isolation source: seawater | place: Indian Ocean: North | collected 2010
ACCAGCGTTGGAGTAATCATCGGCGTATCGCTAATGTGGCTTAACGACCCACGAAGACAAGATGCCCCTGAAAGAAGTGAATCCGTGAATGCACCCCGGATGCTTTCTGCCGACCAGAAAGTAGTGGTCGCAATCCTATCAGCCAGCAACGGTACTATGTGGCAGGCCGAACTAGTAAGAGAGACGGGATTCACCGATTCTAAGGCAAGCAGACTCTTGTCACGGATGGAGGCAGAAGGCCACATTAGGAGGATTAGGGACGGGATGGGGAAGAGAGTAGAGCTTACGGAGGTTGTAGGATGACAACGAAGAGCGAAGAAAACAATCGAAGCATGCTCCTTATCGCAGGTATCTCGGTAATCATTCTGGCTCTTTCTTTCAGGGTACTGATGATGATGGAGGACTCACTTTACGAGGGCGGGGGTCTCGATGATGGAGTCCAGACAGCCACTCTACCGCTTATGGCCCTGATTGCACTACTGATCATTCTGTTACTCTCACAGATTAGGCGAGGGCAAGTCAGTATGTCGGTGGAAAACCTAAGAATAACCGCCTTAATGGTGGCCATGTTCCTTGTTGGAATTCTTATCGAACCAGCCATCCCCAGAATTTCGCCACCCCCTTGGAGCGATGCATTTGGGATTATCCTTCTCGTCATCCCCATGGCTCTAATTGTTACCATGCTTCTTCCTGATCACTCCGAAACCGAGGAAGAAGAGGAGTAGTATGGTGGGGGAACACCGCGACGAAGGCTTGGAAAGCTCTCTTCAGCAATCACTAGACGACGGAAACTCTGTTTGGTTAGTTGGCGACATTCATGGCTACAGGGCAGAGTTTGAAATGCTCCTTGACAAACTTCACCTATCTGATGGCGACATGGTCCTGTGCATGGGGGATTTGATAGATAGAGGTGAGGACAGCCATGGGGTTCTTTCCATAGTCAGGGAGAGCAGTCACATTTTCTCAATCAAGGGAAATCACGAGCTGATAATGTCCGAGTCGCTAAGAGGAGACACGAACAAGGAGGCATTTTGGATAAACAAGGTTGGGGGAAGAGCAACTTTGGAATCCATGCCCGGAGAAGGACCACAGGAAAAGTGGGACAGAGCAATTCAGTGGCTTGAGTTCACGGATTCCTTACCAACCGAGGTCATTATCGAAAAGTTCCGAATATGCCATTCAGGTTACCGGATCGACATACCCTTTCAAGACCAAACCGATGAGGACCGACTAAAGTCTAGGGAGGCTTTCCTAGCAAACAGACCCTTGGACGAACAGAGACAGGTCGTCGCTGGACACACCCCTGTTCAGATGCTTTTCAGATATGGGTTAGAGGTGCCTAAGGAAGGCGTTTGGTCGAGCGATGTTTTCTTGAAGGATGGTAGGCCTTCCGTAGTTCTGATAGATACAGGAATTGTCCTTAGAGATCCGATTCACCGACCTAGGATTTCCGCTTACAATCTCCAAACTGGATCTTTGGAAGAGATAGAGAGGATTAATCAGATCTTAACCTGAACGTAATCACCCTCGACCCTAGTCTCGTAAACAGGTAGGTCCTTCTTTCGCGATAGTCTGCCCACGACCCTCCCATAGGGGGGGAATAACGGGAAAGGGGACCACTCTACAAGACTCCCGTCTTCTAGACTGTGCGTCGTTTGGTGAAGAGGGCACCTAATGCATCCGTCCTGTACCTTGCCACCTAAACCAAGTGGCCACCTCATATGTCTACAAAGCCCCTCAGTAGCATGATAATTGCCGTTGGTATAAACTAACATGAGGACCTTGAGGCCAACAGTTACCATTTTCGGACTGTCGGGAACCAATTTGGATACTCGAACCGCGTCTCTCCACTGCATTGCTTCACAAATACGACTTCGTCCACTCAAATAATCTATGCCCCGATTGAAAACCTCCCAACCATAATGCAATAGAGATTAACGCGAGTTGGCCAAACCCCCTAAGAACGTGCCAATGGTTAGCGTAAGTTCTCCCACTCAGTGGAATGTCATTGATCCACATATTCAGATTCGCCCAATAGAGAACAACTAGCATAACAGCTACCCCAAGCGCAGCCTCCTTTCTGAACCAAGGAAGCACTACTCCAAGGCCAAGAATTATTTCGAACGCACCACTGGCATAAACCCAGAATTTTGGATTGCCTAGAGCTCGAGGTACTATGGGCTCAAACCACTCCGGATCTTGGAAGTGCTTTATCCCCACCCAAACGAACCAGAGACCGTATGGGACAGCAACTATATTCTCCATCATGCTATGCATCTAATCAGTCCGTACTCTCACGGACTAGAGCCACGTGCAATGCTACTCCAACAGGCATCAACATGACCCCAAAGAAGACACTCGTAGCTGTGACCCACCTCTCGCTACCCTGATCCATGCAACGCTTCCACATCCATCGAGTCACAACTATATCCCCAGCAACGAAATGAGCCCAAGCAGCAGCAGCTCCGGCTCTGGTACCGAGTAGCCCTACTAAACCTTCCAAGATGTTGGAGGGATTCATCGAATCTTCTGCGAACTCAACCAAGCCCTGGGGTTCCGAAGCCATTATCACCCACCAGATAACTACAGGACCTATGAAGAATAAGGGGCCCTTCATTACCTTCTGAGTCATCTCGTGGTCCGGGTAAACTAGCATTGCAAACCAGAATGGTCCCACCCACATTGTTGACAAGAAGAAAGACAAGTCGTAGATGTCCACGAACGTTCCTAGTCAGTTCTCACCTTGAGTCTTGGCCTTCTAAGATCCTCAAACCAAGGATTGGCTCCATTCCAGTCCGGATCGATTCCCATCTCGGCGCAGATCATCTTAGCGGATATCCTTCCGCTTTCTAGAATCGTAGGCAGACCACTACCGGGGTGGGTTCCGCCACCTACTAGGAAGAGCCTCTCCAACTCCTCGAATTTGTTCTGAGGCCTCCTCCAGAGCATCTGGTCCAAACCGTGTGCTAGGTTGAAAACTGCTCCCTTGTAGATATCTCGTGAGGCCCAGTCATCCGGTGTAACTATGGTAGTAGACACGATATGACTTTTCAAGTCATTGAACCCGAGGTGTTCGAGTTGATTGAGAATAACTTCCATGTAGTCGTGTTTTATCTCGTCCCAGTCTATCCCTGGGTGTGAGTTGCTGACCGGAACGAGGACGTAAACAGTCGAATGCCCCTCTGGTGCCATTCCAGGGTCAGTAACACAGGCGTTCTGAGCATAGACAGAGGGGTCATCCCAAGTGATTTTGTTTTCTGTTACCTCTTTCAGATTCTTCTGATAGTCCTTAGCAGCGTAGATTTGGTGGTGGGGTACGTCATACAGCTTGTCGACTCCAAGGTATAGCATGTATGTGGAGCAGGAATATGACTTCTCTTCCAGCTTCTTGTTCGACCACTTCTTTCTGAGCTTGTCAGGTATCAAGCCCTTCATTCCCGTGGCGAAGTCTACATTCATCACGAACCGGTCTGCCGTGTACGTGTCTTGCTCTGTCCTTGCCCCGACCACCGTCTTTCCCTCGAAAACAAATTCGCTTACAGGTTCGTTAAGACGAATCTCCACTCCTAGGCCTCTTGCTATCTCACCCATCTTCTTTGTTATCGAGCCTAGTCCTCCTATCGTATGGAAAACCCCGTGCTCGTACTCCAAATAAGCAAGAATCGTGAACAGACTGGGTGCTTGGAATGGACTCATCCCTAGGTACTTGGTCTGAAAAGACATGGCCAGTTGCATCCTCTCGTCTGAGAACATCTTAGATAAGTCAGACGAGACGCTCCTCCAAGGCCGTAAAACCCTTGCAACTCTAAACGCCCTTCTGTTCAGAATGTCCGTGGGCCCCCTCCAAGGAGCGTTGAGACAGTTCTTAGATAGGCGCATCTTGGTCCTATTATCCTCTATGTACCTCCTGAATCCATTCGCGTTTTCCTCACCGCAGAGGTCTCCAATCTGGGACACCATATCTTCCAAATCCGTATTCGCGTTGATGCTTCCTCCGGCCCCAAAAACAAGTCTGTAGTTCGGATCTAGGGGAATCAACCCCAACTCCTGATGAGCGTCTAGACCCAAGGCATCGAATATCTCCTCTGCAATCTCAGGATAGTGGAAGAAAGTAGGTCCGTTGTCGAACTTGTAGCCATCCTTCTCGAAGACTCTTGTCCTACCTCCCACATCATCCGACTTCTCCAGAATTGTGACATTCACTCCTGCCTTTGCTAGGAGCATTGAGCATGCAAGTCCCCCGGGACCAGCCCCTACAATCACTACATCGCTGTGTTCTGCCATTTTATCTCTCCAAATCAAGACCTTCTCTGAATTCTTTCAACGATGGCCCCATCTCGATAATCAGCTTCACTTCCGGGTGCGTTCTCAGTACTAGCCCATCCATATACATAAGGCTCCGTATTATTGGAAAGCCCTCCTCCCCGAAGTCCGCACCAGCTTCCTCCACTGCAGCCCTTACCGTTTTCATCATCAGATCTGTGAGACTCTGCTCTCCTACGCTCTTCTCCCCGAAGTCCCGATAGATATCACCCATCTTCCTTTTGAAGCGTACGACATTCTCCTCCGATGGCCTCTTCCCAGCAAGTCCGAGTAGTGACTCGAATGCAGCATCCAAGTCCTTATTGGAGAGAGACTCGAAGAATAGGAACAACGGGAGACTAACATTCCTCGGGGCCTCGCAGATGGCACCATTGTCAATGAAAACGAAGTCGCCGTTTGAATCAATGATACAATTGCCAGGGTGAAGATCCCCATGGAAGGTTCCTATTCCGAACATGTAGGCTCCGTGAATCCTGAATAGCTCGATCAGATTTTCCCAACCTAGATCCTGCTGGGTAATACACTCTTCGAGAGTCTTCCCCCTTACGAACTCAGAGACTAGGACATGTTCGTTTGATAACTCTGGGTAGTATTGGGGAAATCTCAGCTTAGGCATTGGAAAAGAAACTTGGAGACGATCCTGTATCGATTTAAGATCCTCTCCCCCCTTGATTTCGTTCCTCAAATCAAGCTCTCGGGTTGTATAGTCCTCCACGTGTCTAAGAAGGGAAACCGGGTTACCCACTTTCCTTAGCTTCGGCGAGAACGCGATTGAAACCCTCATCAGCCTCATCAGCCTCTTCACGTCCTTCTGAAAACGCCTCTTGTGATCTGCCTTCACTACCTTGACAACCACTTCTTCCCCGCTCTTCAACCTACCACGGTGCACTTGCCCCACAGAAGCTGCAGCGAGCGGCTCCTCTTCCAAGGAATCAATACAATCGTGGAATTCTGCCCGTGCCTTCTCTTTCAGAATCGACATGAAGTCCTCAGTTGGAATGATTGACGCGTTCCTGTACATCCTTTGCAATTGTCTGCATTTCTCTACGCCCAGCATATCCGGCCTAAGCGCAAAAATCTGAGTCAGCTTAACTGCGAGCAACCCCTGTCTCTGTATCCAATCCAAATCAGCAGGTCCTTCTTTGGTGATTTCTCTCAGAAACCTGACGAAAGTTAGCAGACGCACGAGCCTGCCAAGACTCTCTCCGTTTCAACACTCTCCGTTTCAAAGTCTGCCTGAGTTCTCAGACAGAATCTTCACCACCTTGTCTACTCCACTACCAATCTCACACTCCCAGATTGTGTGTACCGACCAACCCAAATCAGACAGCGAGGACTCCTTTCTAGCATCTCGTTCCTGGTTTCTCTCAAACTTATCTTTCCAGTATTCTACGTTTGATTTGGGAAGACTAAGACCACAGGTAGGACAACGATGCCAGAAGCAGCCGTGTACGAAGATAGCGAACTTCCTACCGGGGTAGGAAACATCCGGTCTGCAGACGAACCGACCATCTTCGTCATCTATCCTCCAGTGGAGTCTGTATCCCGGATAGCCATACTCCCTAAGCATCTTTCTGACAATTATTTCTGGCTTAGTGTCCTTGCTTCTGTTCGCCATCATCACGTTGTGTACTGCGTGTGATGAGGCAGGCGGTGCCTCTATAGTCATCCTTTCACTTATTCATCTTAGCGCGGATTGAGGAGGGAAATGAACTATTCCTTTGACTGGCTAATTGATCCTGACCCACTTACCTCGGCAAGCCACTCCATGGAAGAAACATAGTCCGACTCCGACTCCATGTCATCCTCCAGAAGAAGGGATACTGCAGCATCCCATAGTGCCCTCAGTGCCGGAACCCAATCGCCACCCTTGTCTCTGCTTTCTTCGTCGAACCTCCAAGAGTCAGACTCTGTCTTTTCGTGAACAACTAACCATGCCCAACCCATAGAGGAGTCTAGCCCCTTCCCCTTTCTGGCCATTGAGACAGTAGAGGCTACGCCTTCATCAGCAGCCTTTCTAACCAGCCTATCGGCGAATGAAAGGGGGCCCGGCAGCTCGGAGCTCTCCCACGGCAGCCTGTCAAGTCTCTTCGCCGTGCTTAGACTATCGTTTAGCTCCCGCAAGAAGGCCCCGAAACCCTGCTTCCTCTTTGCCTGACGCTCATGAATTGACTTGGCTTCATGACCAGTGACCCCGAAGATATCCTCCAGAATCGACATACCATATTCCGGCCATAGGGAAACTAGTACCGGATGGCATGATGAGTCTTCAAGCCTAACGACCTTCTCTTCGACATCAAGAACAACCCCATCCGCCCTTACATGTATTCCGCCCTCTAAGGTATCTAGTATGCAAGCTAGAGACTTCCTCTCGTCAATCGTTCCACTCATGTGATCCAAGAAGCCCTCTCTATCTTCTGGTGAAAACCAGTTGGTCCCAACAACGTAACCATCGTCTATCGAATTCAGGACGCTGGCCCTGCAGGCCCTCGTTAGAGTGGCGTCTTCCAAGGACATCTTGAGCCAAGTCTGCAGGATCTCGTCAAGCCTCTCCTGCCCAGCTTCAGGAATGGGGGCATCCTCCGGCCAACCTTCTGGTCTCCACATCCATGTGGCCTCGCATACTTCTCCAAGTTTGTTGGGAGGCATCATTGACACTGCGATACTTCTGGCCATTGGCTCGTCGGTCTTTGCAAGAGCGCTTTGTGAAAGACCGACCTTCGTACCGTCGGAGAATACCAGTCTTAGCCAACCCTCCTTGGTCATTGAGTCACTCCTAACCGTTTCCTCATCTAGCCCAGTAGACCACTTACACCCCTCTCCCTGAAGATCGACGGAAGTGTTGTCTAGAGTCCAACTGACCCACTCTGTAGGGGGGGTTGGCTCAAAGCCAGTAAAGACGAACCCCCCATCCCACGAGAAGAAGAACTGTCCTGCTTTGGCGTGGTCATCCCAAACTAGTAGTCGAAGCCTTGGGTGGTTGAAGTTCTGAATCCCAACTAGGTGGCCCGGCCTTCCAGTCCCCCTCTTAAGGTAGCTTGCGTTTCCATATACATCGCTCTTGAACACTGATACCGTGCTAAGGTCTTCCTCCGATGCGGCGGCTAGGCTACCGGCGAGGGATCTTGAAACATCTCCACCACCCCTCTTCGACATCCTCTTCTTAAGCCAGCGAACATCGTTTCTCTTCGACGAGACAACCCCTACTTCCTTCAGGGTGAGGGCCATTGGGTCCTTGGAACCGAAGATAGAGACTTTGCCTAGGTCGCCTACGATTTCCGGCATGAAAGCCTCTGGGTCTTCTAAGAGGGAATCTAAACTCCTCTCTAGCCTCCTTTGAATCTCCTTAGATGCCTGTTTTATTCCTCTAACTCTAACCCTCCTCCTTCGGTTCTTGTCTCCGGGGAAACGTACCTCAGCGGGTGGCTTGGCCATGCTATCATGACCTTCGAATAGAGATTGGGACTTGAGTTCGTCGGACACCCGATGTCAAAGAAGCCTACGCTCGTAAGCCTCCCTCTCGTTGGGTCCCATATTACTAGGAATAATCAGAGAGTGAATCCAACCTCCTCCTATTTCTGATATTTTCCCAAGCTTTCCTGAGACTACCCTCTGTGCAGACGTCCCGATGTCACTGAGTAGAATAGAATCCCACTCTTCTAGCGGTAACCCGAGTCCTTCCCTAATTCCATCTCCTTCCACGAATTTCTCTACCATGGCACTCAGCACATCAACTGCCTGTTTTGGCTGCATTGGCTTCGGAGGATCGAACCCCATGCCGGTGGGGTCTAGATCCAACAGAACGAGAGTGTGCAGTCCACTAACAAAATTCGAATAAATCATCTCAAGTGGAGAGACCGCAAGATAATCTCCGTAAGGGTATGGAAGGGTAACCTGCCTTCCGAACCTATAGGACTGGAGACCTGAGAGAGATACCGCTAGAGTGGTGGCTGACATTCCCGGAACGACTTCGAACCCCACTCCTACCTCCAAACATCTAGCTTCCAGATCAATGTGGGTAGTAGCCTGCATAGGGTCGCCCACCACTAGTAACGCCACAGGCTCTCTAACCGCCTCATCTAGAATCGCCTCCGGATCCTCCACGAACGGTCGCATTACCCTCTCCCATGGCCCAATCAGGCCTTCCAGCTTCTCTTCTTGGTCCTCTGGAATTACCGCGGTATAACCCTCAAGGTAGCGCTTAGAGCATCTTCGAGCAACGCTCTTCGCCCTCTCAGTCATGTGATCCAGATCCCCTGGCCCAATACCAACCAACCAGAGACCGGCCCCCAGCTCTTCCGTCACCATGACCCATGAAGGGACCGAACCCACATCAATATGATGCGTATCAGAACTTCTCTCTGACTGATCCCTTCCTTCCAAGCCTCTTTCCTGTGTAGTGATCATCGGTCCTAGAATCGAATGGATCCATCGAGAAGTTCAGCTCTTTGCTGTATGTCTTGTACAGGAAGAGCTCCCACAAGAGACCTCGATTCCCTCCTGCAGATAGGAAGTCTCCTCCTGAGACCCTTCTGATTTCTCCTAGGACAGCGCCAAGATCCTTTGAAAACCCGAGAGTGCCAGTCTCCATAACCACAAAACCCCCATCCTCAAAATCCTTCCAACCCTCAATGTCGTTAATGTCTAACCTATGGCACCGATTGCAGCCAAAAAGATCCACTGTTACATCACCATGTTCACTATTTGGGAACATGCTTGACATAAATTGGAAGTAGTTCCCGCTACAGGGGTCCCCAATCATCATCAATCTCTTCCCCTTCTCCTCAGCCAGCTTCTTTGCCTGCTTGAACATCCTCTTGGTCACGAAGTATCTTTTGATAGGAGAGATGAGTACACTCCTAATCATGACCATCCTCTTCCGTCATTGTCAAGCGGTGAAGACCTCCGGCCCATTATCATGATGCGGCACCTGATTGTCCCGAATCGTCGGGTTGAGGAGACGCTGGCACTACTCAGGAATAGAGGCTGGCTCGCTCCCGGGATGAGGGTCTTCCCTCATGAAGACGGCAACCACAGACTGGTCCCACTTGACATAGGAGCTCCTGTTCAGCTTCCTGAGCCGATTGATAGGATGGAGGAGTCAATGCTAGAAGGCTCAGTGGATGAGAGGATTGACTCAGACTGGTGGACTCACCTTTCAGAGCTAGTCGGCCAGGAAGAGATAGAGAAACATCAGGAATCCTGGCCGTCATCACATGAGTTCATCTCTGATATGATGGTGGTGAGAATAGAGGATATACTCGAAAACCACTCCTCTTCAATTGCGGAGGCGAAGTTACGTTCCCACCCCCACATTAGGCTTATTCTCAGAGACCAAGGGGTTCAAGGTGAGTTGAGGATAAGAAACCTCTACCCAATAGGAGCCAGGATCGACAATCAGATTGTGACTGGTCCAATCCCCGACTCCCTCTCTAGCACCAAGGTGGTAGTAAGAGAGTCCGGGATGAGAATAGCTTGCGACCCGAACAAGGCATACTTCTCCACCAAGCTCCAGTCCGAGAGGCTAGAGACCTTGTCTTTGGCTAAACGACTAAGAGAAACCTTGGGAAGACCAATATCAGTGTGCGATCCCTTCTGTGGGGTCGGCCCCGCTCTAGCGACGCTCCTTTCCGAGAATGACCTCGTCTCCGAGGTTTTGGCATCAGATCTGAACCCTCATGCAATCGAGCTCTTGCTGGAGAATCTCAGTAATTGGGAAAAGAGGCAATACCCCTTAGAACCATCCCCTATCGAGAAAATATTCGACGATCGGATAGTTGGGGTGGCGAATGCTACCGAATTGACTCAAAACCCAGATTTTAGAGGAAGATGGGATTTGATTCTAGTAAATCTCCCCCATAGAACTCTGGAACTGCTCCCCTCTCTGGTTCCATTGCTCAATCGTAGTAGCCCTTCTATCATTAGAGGCAGAGTTGTTGTGGCAGAGAACGAGATTAAGGACGCGAATAGAATAATTCGAGAAGCACTCCCACCTATCTTGGAAGGAAGCGAACCCCCATCTCTCAGAATCAAGAGAGACTACAGCTCTTCGCTCAGACTCTGCTCTTTCGAGTCTTGGATTTCGGGAGAATAGTGGCGCCCCGACCGGGATTTGAACCCGGGTCGCAGCCTCGACAGGGCTGCATGATAGGCCACTACACCATCGGGGCCGGCCCTCCATCGAGATTGCCTTCCTTTTTCAAGCTTTGAGGAAGCATCATTGATGGCCCTTCACCTCAAAGCTGCTGTATGGAGGGGAAAAACATCATCATCGATATCATCGACAACGGTGGACAGTGGACTCATCGCGAGTGGAGAATGCTCAGATATCTGGGAGTAGATACTAAGATTTTACCAAACTCAACTCCTATCGAAGAAATGAGAGAAGTAGACGGACTGATTCTCTCAGGGGGAGCAGCAAGGGTCGGACTAACCGGGAAGCTTGGGAACTGTGCCGAATACCTAGAATTGAAAGTTCCAATTTTAGGAATATGTGCAGGCCACCAGTTCATGGCCAGATTCTACGGAGGAGAGGCTGGAGAGGCCTCAAAGCCCGAGTTTGGAGCTGCGACTATCTCTCTAGTTGGACATGGTGGACCACTTTTCCAAGGAACTCCTTCCGAACAGACGGTCTGGGAGAGTCACAATGACGAGGTCACCGAAACACCTCCGGGCTTCAAAGTAACAGCATTTAGCGAGTCCTGCAAGGTCCAAGCTATGCAGAATGGCGAAATGGATCGCTTCGGCCTTCAGTTCCATCCAGAAGTCAACGACACAGAGTTCGGCTCGAACATTTTCAAAAACTTTGTCGAGATATGCAAGACATCCATACTCCATAGGACAGGTTGAAGAAGTCTAGGCAGGTCGGCGGCTCGTTAGTAATGAAGGAAGAGCAGAGTATTCTACATAAGTGCCGGAACTGCAACAGGACCGATAAGAGGACACACAATCCTACCGGCGAAGAGCAGTGCAATCACTGCAACTCGCCTATGGACCCTCTAGAAATCCGCTACAAATGCGTCAATTGCGGCCTAATGACTTGGGCCGAAGCAGGCTCTACAGGAAAGTCCTGTCACAGATGTGGCTACAGGATTTTCGTCAAGCCCCGAAAGGATGGAATGGCTAAGGTTCTGAAGGCAGAGTAAGCATCGAGGAGTTCAAGTCCCGTCATTTCCTCAAGGGTCCGTGGCGAGCTGGCTAGATACCGATTCCCCGGTCAGATTCGACGATCTCGCCATTCCCGAGAGCATAAGGAAAACTCTGATTTCCACGAGTACGTCATCCGAACCCCCTCACATGCTGATTACTGGACCAGCCGGAGTGGGGAAGACAACATGCTGGAAGCTTTTCGCTAGACAGATACTTGGTCCCGGATGGAAGTCCACCACGCATGTCCTTCAGGCTAGGGATCTCGTAAGAAAGAGAGGGGCAATGGCTTCGTTCGAAGAGTTCCTAAAACCCAATGGCACTAACTCCGATACGCTAGCAGGGAGGATGAGCCTAGACGCATTCGACAGGGGAATATCCTCTCCTGATCAAGAAGAATCCGCTCCTGCTGGCTCAGAGCTGAAACTAACTGATGGGAAACTACCAATCAGTCGTGTGATTGTTATCGAGGACGCCGACCACCTTGGCCACCTCCGGCAGGCCTATCTCAGGAGAATGATGGAGACCACAGGGGAGGCTTCCAGATTCATACTAGTTGCCAGAGCCTCATCAAGAATCATAGATGCCCTCAGGTCGAGAAGTCAGTTAATCAGAATACCTTCAACAGATAGGGAACAGATAGTCTCAACCCTTTCTTCGATAGCGAAAAACAATAACTGCAAACCAGAGGAAGGAGTTCTGGAGGACATAGCCTATATTTCTGGAGGAAATCTAAAGAAGGCAATATTTACTTTAGAACTTCTGAACATCAGAGGCCTAGATGCTCACAGAGCATCGGTACACAAGATGGTTCAAGCATCGACTCTCCAAGCCGGAAGGCACCTATTGGAACTCGCTCTTAGAGGAAAGGTGGTTGAGTGGAAGTGGGAGAAGAAAGGAGGGAGGAACAGAAAGGTATTGTCAGGAGCAATGGCCGAGGTGGACAATCTGATGAACAATCACGGTTTGGATGCGACCGATTTAGTCTCTCAGATTCATAGCGTAATCGTGGGTCGTAGACTAAGCATCCCCCATTCTTTGAGGATGAAGATGTTGAACGATCTGTCTGAGTGCGATGTCGGTCTTCAGAGGTCCACATACCCCAGAATTCACTTCGAGAGGTTCCTTCACAGAACCGCGACTGCAGGAAAGCATCACGGTCTCTCTGTAAGATAGACAACCCGGCTAGAA
>MDSZ01108791.1_pt1 | contig 12659 bp, 15 predicted proteins | sample 811201 | NCBI WGS metagenome assembly MDSZ01 (sample SAMN05326647, study PRJNA326480) | marine metagenome | isolation source: seawater | place: Indian Ocean: North | collected 2010
AAATTGGATACAAAAGATTTCAATTCAAAAATTAATGTTATAGAGGAAATTTCAAAAAATGAAAGTAACTTGAATCTACTTGCGCTAAAAAGTATTTTAGACGGTAAACTCTTTATAAGAAAGTCTGATAAAAAAATTTTAATAATTGATATAAAAAATAGAAAATATCACGCATATGATTTTTTTGAAAATAAGGAATTAGGCGTTTTAAAAAAAAGAAAATTAAAAAAAATTAAAATTAATAATAATATTAGAAATATTCTTTCTAATAAAATTGGATTAATTCAAATTACTAGAGGAAATAAAAATGAAAAAATAGATGCCATTTTAGATATTTTAAAAGAGGGTAATCTTGAAACATTAAAAATTATAAATTTAGGATTAGCAAAAGAAGAAGATAAAGATATCATAAGATTCTTCGATATGGCAAAAGATTCAATTATCGCAAGGTATGGTGCAGATAATGAAAAAATAGAAGCTATAAAAAGACTGTCTGGAAGTACTAATAATGATATTGTGAATATATTTCGAAGTATTATAGATGATACTTCAACAAACAATTATATTAAAATAGAGGCAAAAAAAGCTCTATCTAAATCTTTAAAAAATATCCAGATAAATAATATATTTAAAACAATTTTCTTTGGTCTATCATTAGGGTCAGTTCTGTTGCTTGCAGCTATTGGTTTAGCTATTACTTTTGGAGTGGTAGGTGTTATCAATATGGCACATGGAGAATTAATAATGATAGGGGCATATTGCACATATGTTGTTCAACAATTAATTCCTAATAATTTATCTATTTCAATTTTTATATCTATTCCAGTGGCCTTTTTACTTACAGGACTAGTAGGAATATTGATTGAAAGGCTCGTAGTAAAAAATCTATATGGAAGGCCTTTAGAAACCTTATTGGCTACTTTTGGAATAAGTTTGATACTACAGCAAACAGTAAGAAGTATATTTTCTCCATTAAATAAAACAGTATATTCACCTGAATGGATGTCAGGAATAACAAGCATAGGAGGTTTAGAGCTTACAAATAATAGACTTATTATTATCATTTTTACCCTGTTAGTATTTTTGATAGTAATATATGTTTTAAAACGAACCACTTTTGGGCTTCATATGAGAGCCGTAACTCAGAATCGAAAAATGGCATCAGCCATGGGTATAAATACAAAAAAAATTGATATGTTTACTTTTGCCTTTGGGTCTGGAGTTGCTGGAGTTGCCGGAGTTGCACTAAGTCAAATTACAAATGTTGGCCCAAATCTAGGTCAGAATTATATAATTGATAGTTTTATGGTAGTTGTTTTTGGCGGAGTAGGAAATTTATTTGGAACTTTAATTGGAGCTTTCGGTTTGGGATTAGGTAATAAAATCATCGAGCCTTATGTCGGAGCCATAGTAAGTAAAATTTTTATATTATTGTTTATAATTGCTTTTATACAATTCAGACCCAAAGGATTATTTACTGTAAAGGGGAGATCTGCTGATGACTAAAGCTTATTCAAAAAATACTAAAAATAACAATTTTTACAGATCCTACTTTGCAAGTGATAAAATTGGCAAAGTTATGATTTACACATTATTATTATCTATCATAATACTTCCCTTACTTCATATTTTTCCGGCTAAAGAGAGTTTCTTCTATATAAATAGTTACACAATTACTCTTTTAGGAAAATATCTTTGTTTTGCATTATTGGCTATGTCATTAGACTTAATTTGGGGTTATACAGGAATTCTTTCATTAGGGCATGGTGCATTTTTTGGACTAGGTGGTTATATGATGGGAATGCATTTAATGAGAGAGATTGGTGATAGGGGAGTATATGGCAATCCTATCCTTCCTGATTTTATGGTGTTTTTAAACTGGCAAGAGCTTCCCTGGTTTTGGAATGGCTTTGATAATTTTTATTTCGCTTGTTTGATGGTAGTTTTAATTCCAGGATTATTGGCTTTAATATTTTCTTCTTTAGCATTTGGCAGCAGAGTAAGCGGTGTATACTTTTCCATCATTACTCAGGCATTAGTTTTTACTTTGATGTTAGCATTTTTTCAGAATGATTTTGGCTTCGGGGGCAATAATGGATTAACTGATTTTAAAGATATTCTAGGAAATGATATAAGTTCAAGCAAAACTAGAGGAGCACTTTTTGCCTGCTCTGCTTTTATGCTAATATTTGGATATTTTATTTGTAGAGTAATTATTACATCTAAAGTTGGAAATATTTTAGTTGGTATTAGAGATAGAGAAAACAGAATGAGATTCTTAGGGTATAATACAACATTATATAAAATAATAATTTTTACTATATCTGCAATTTTAGCAGGTATTGCCGGTGCACTCTACGTGCCTCAAGTGGGAATAATAAATCCTGGTGAATTTTCACCGATTAAATCAATAGAGATAGTGGTATGGGTGGCCTTAGGAGGAAGAGGTTTTTTGTATGGTGCAGTAATAGGTGCAATAGTAGTAAATATTTTAAAGTCTTTTTTGACAATTTTTTCTCCAGAAATTTGGATATTTTTTTTAGGGTTAATATTTATATTAGTCACGATCTATTTGCCAAACGGATTAACAGATTTAAAAAGCTTAATAAAGAGAATTTATGAAAAAAAATAGTATTGTTTTAGATATTCAGGAGGTAACAGTTAGTTTTGACGGCTTTAAAGCATTAAATTCCTTATCATTGGAAGTAAAAAAAAATGAAATGATTGCTATTATAGGTCCTAATGGTGCTGGAAAAACTACCCTTCAAGATGTAATAACAGGAAAAACAAAAATTGATAATGGTAAAATATTTTTTAAAAATAATGACTTAAGTCAATTTGCAGAGCATGAAATAGCTAATTTAGGTATTGGAAGAAAGTTTCAAAGGCCTACAGTAATAGAGAATATTTCTGTATGGAACAATCTAAATATTGCTTTAAAAACTAATAAAAGTTTTATGTCTTCATTATTTTATAAACTTACCAGTGAAAATCACGATCGAATTGAAAGTATAATAAAAACCATAGATTTAGAAAAAAAAAAACATTCTATAGCCAAACAACTTTCACATGGTGAGAAACAATGGCTTGAAATAGGAATGCTACTTATGCAACAACCTGAGTTATTACTTATTGATGAACCTGTTGCGGGTATGACGGAAAAGGAAACTAAAATTACATCAAATTTATTAAAAAAAATATCTAAAGAAAGAACAGTGCTTGTGGTAGAACATGATATGAAATTTATTGAAAGTTTAGGTGTTGAAATCATTGTTCTTCATGAGGGTAGCGTTTTAACTCAAGGGAAAATGAGTGATGTTAAGACTAATAAGCAGGTTATAGATGTTTATTTAGGAAGGTAGAATGTTAAATATTGAAAATGTAACTGTAAAAATCTCTAACTCTATTATTTTAAGTGAAATTAACATGAAAATAAAAGAAGGACTCATTAGTTGTATAATGGGAAAGAATGGCATGGGAAAAACAACTCTTTTGGAAACTATAATAGGTCACCATAATTTATTTTCTGGAACAATTAAATTTAAAGATAAGAATATTGAAAGATTATCCCCTTATGAGAGAGCAAATTTAGGGTTAGCCTATGTCCCACAAGGAAGAGAAATTTTTCCTCGTTTAACAGTAAGAGAGAATTTGCTTACTGGATTGTTAAAAAGTAAAAAAATAGATTTCAAAGATACGGAAGTACTAAATTTATTTCCAGTGCTTAAGAAAATGCTTCACAGATATGGCGGAGATCTTTCTGGTGGGCAGCAACAACAACTTGCGATAGCCAGAGCTCTTTTAATGAACCCTAAAATCTTGATTTTAGATGAGCCTACCGAGGGTATACAACCCTCAATAATTAAAAGTATTAAAGAAGTGATTTTGTATATTAAAAAAGAAAAAAAAACTAGTATAATTTTAGTTGAACAGTATTTTGATTTTGCAGAAGAAATTTCAGACGAGATTTTTATAATCGAAAGAGGAAAATTGGTAAAATCTGGAAAAGTTTCAATTTTAAAAGAAAATATTATAAAAAAAATGTTGTCAGTGTAAACACATGGAAAAAAATATTTTAGATAAAAGTAAGAATATTAAATTTTTAGAAGCTATGATAGACGAAATATTTTTTTCAAAAAGTTTTTTAAATAAGGCTACCTTTAATTTAAGTCCTTTTTATTCAAATCTTGAAAAAAATCTTATATTTAGCTTAAAGAAAATTAATGATCAGAGATGCTTAGGATATATTAAGTCGTATATTACTAGTTATGACAAAGATACAGTTATTTTAAAAGAACATAGGGAACAAGGAAACCTTAAAGCACGGTTAATAAAGAATTATAACTTTAATGATGAATTAATAATTATAAATACAGCAGGCGGCTTAACCAGTGGAGATTTAAACGTTAATCTCATTATAGTATCTAATAATGTAAACTTAAATATTACTACACAATCAATGGAAAAAATTTACTTCTGTAAAAATATTTCTTCTTATAATTATATTAATATTGTTGTAGGATCTAATTCTTATGTATCTTGGTTGCCTCTAGAAACAATTTTTTTTAATGGGGGTAAATTACGAAGAAGAATTAATATCGAATTAGCTGCCAAATCAAGTTTCCTTGGTATTGAAACAATAATCTTTGGAAGAAAAGCAATGGGAGAAAAAGTAATAAAAGGAAATTTAGATGATGCTTGGCAAATTTATCAAAATGGTACTTTAGTTTACAGTGATTTCAATAGAATTTCAGGAAACATTAGTAAAAAACTCTCACATAAATTGGTTATGAGGGGAAACTGTATTTTATGTAATATAGTTTTTGTAGGCAAAAAAATAAAAACATATAAAAGAAAAATTTTAAATAATATTCCTGACTCAAAACATATGGCAGGCGTTTCAATAGTTAACGGCGTTTTATTGCTTAAAGTATTGGCAAAAGACATTAACGACATTAGACTTTTTTTAGAAAAGTTATTTTATGTATTTGATAAAAATTTTAACGTACCCAAGCTTTGGAGCTCTTGATTAAGAATGAAACTTACTCCAAGAGAAAAAGATAAACTATTAATCTCTTTAGCTGCAGATGTAGCAAGAAAAAGAATGAAAAGAGGGTTAAAACTTAATTATCCAGAAGTAATCGCAATTATAAGCGATTTTGTGTTAGAGGGTGCCAGAGATGGAAAATCAGTAGCTGATCTAATGGAAAATGGTGGTACTATAATAAATAAAGATCAAGTAATGCAAGGTATACCTGATATGATAAAAGAAGTACAGGTGGAAGCAACATTTGCTGATGGAGTAAAATTAGTCACAATTCATAATCCTATAAGGTGATATGAGGCCAGGAGAATACATAATAAGTGATGATAATTTATTATTAAATGATAATAATAATACTTTTAGTGTTGAAGTAAAGAATGAAGGGGATAGGCCAATTCAGGTTGGTAGCCATTATCATTTTGCAGAAGTAAATTCAAATCTAAAATTTGATAGAAACCTGTCTTTGGGAAAGAGACTAAATATACCTTCAGGAACCTCCATTAGATTTGAACCAGGACAAAATAAAAAAGTAGAGTTAGTGGAAGTCTTAGGAAAAAAGAAAATAATAGGATTCAATAAATATTAATGTGAAAAGAGTATAAAAATGGTAACAAAAATAAATAAACGAGCATATGCAGACATGTATGGTCCTACTGTTGGTGATAGAATAAGATTAGCCGATACAAATTTAATTATAGAAATAGAAAAAGATTATGCATCTTATGGAGAAGAAGTAAAATTTGGAGGAGGAAAAGTGATAAGGGATGGAATGGGCCAGTCACAACTTACAAATGCAGAAGGCGCAGTAGATACTGTAATTACTAATGCTATAATTATAGATTATTGGGGAATAATTAAGGCTGATATTGGAATAGTTGACGGAAAATTTTCAAAGATTGGTAAAGCAGGAAACCCTAATACTCAAGATAATGTTGATATTATAATAGGCCCAGGAACAGAAGTAATTGCTGCTGAAGGAAAAATAGTAACAGCTGGAGGAATAGATGCACATATTCATTTTATTTGTCCACAACAAATAGATGAAGCATTATCTAGTGGTATTACTACAATGTTAGGAGGTGGTACAGGGCCTGCGCATGGTACAACCGCTACTACATGCACGCCAGGTCCATGGCACATAGGTAGAATGCTTCAAGCAGCAGAAGCTTTTCCAATGAATTTGGGTTTTGCAGGAAAGGGCAACTCCTCTCTTAAAATGCCATTAATCGAACAAATTAATGCTGGCGCATGCTCTCTTAAATTACATGAAGATTGGGGAACCACTCCTGCTACAATTAACAAAGCTCTAGAAGTAGCTGATGAAAATGATATTCAGGTAATGATACATACTGATACCTTGAATGAGTCTGGTTATGTTGAAAATACCATTAAAGCATTCAAAAATAGAACTATCCATGCATACCATACTGAAGGAGCTGGAGGAGGACATGCTCCAGACATAATTAAGCTTTGTGGATTACAAAATGTAATACCTTCCTCGACAAATCCTACCATGCCCTACACTATCAATACTATAGATGAACATTTAGATATGCTAATGGTATGTCATCATCTTGATAAAAATGTACCAGAGGATATTGCGTTTGCTGAAAGTAGGATTAGAAAAGAAACAATTGCAGCAGAGGATATTCTTCATGACATGGGGGCATTCTCTATAATAGCTTCTGACAGTCAGGCAATGGGTAGAGTAGGAGAAGTTATAATTAGGACATGGCAAACAGCACATAAAATGAAGTCTCAAAGAGGAACGCTAGATCAGGATAACTCAAATAATGATAACTTTAGAGTAAAAAGGTATATATCAAAATATACTATAAACCCTGCAATAGCTCATGGAATTAGTAACTATGTAGGGTCGATAGAAGAAGGAAAAAGAGCAGACTTATGTATTTGGGAGAGAGCTTTTTTTGGAGTAAAGCCTGAAATGGTCTGTATTGGTGGAATAATTAGTTCAGCTCAAATGGGAGATCCAAATGCATCCATTCCAACACCTCAACCAATACATTTTAGACATATGTTTGGATCATTTGGAAAATCTCTCTCTCAAAATTCTGTAACATTTGTATCTCAAGCATCAATTAAGAATAATATTAAGGATAAACTAAATTTATATAAAGGTTTAGTTCCAGTAAAGAATACTAGGGAAGGTATATCTAAAAAGTCTATGATAAATAATGATTTTATGCCAATGATTGAAGTTGATCCAGAGACCTATGAGGTTAAAGCAAATGGTGAAAAGCTTGTCTGTGAGCCTGCTTCTGAGCTACCTATGTCGCAAAGATATTTTATGTATTAAATGCTCACAGTAAAAAAAATAATAAATAATAAGAGCTGGAAAACCCATGCAGACGATGAGATAGTTTTAGACCATATTGAAAGAAATAAAAGAAGAATAAGTTTAGAGTCAATTAAAAAAATAAGGTTTTTATTAGATGAAGCAAGACCAGTAAATTTATGTAATGGAGCATTATTAATTTTGACTAATAATTATAGAGTAAAAGTTAAAGCCAAAAGTGAGAAGGTCTTTAAAATACAATCAACTAGTAATAAGGAATTAATAGTTTTGGCCTGGCACATTGGTAACAGACACATACCAGCAGAAATACATAAAGATTATATCTTAATAAAAAGGGATGAGGTCATAGGAAAAATGCTAAAATCATTGGGGGCTAAAATATTTAAAAGGAATTTGTCATTTACTCCTCAATCAGGAGCTTATCATAATCTTTAAAAATGAAAAATTTTAATAATATATTAAAGCTTCTTACATGGAATAATCAGTCATATCCAATAGGTTCATATAGTTTTTCTAGTGGATTAGAGTATGCAATTGAGACCAATGTAATAAAATCTGCAAAAGAATTATGTGACTGGCTCAAAGATTTTCTAAAATATGGTAATCTTCAATCAGATGCAATTCTTTTAGCTGAGGCATGGAGGCTAATTCGTATAAATAAGGAAAATCAAATTTTAGAATTAAATAACTTTGCAATATCATTAAACCAATCTAACGAAAGGTATATTGAAAGTCTAGAACAAGGAATGTCATTTATTAAAATTTCAAAAGATACCTGGGATCACGAGTTTATGAATGATCATTTAATGTTTCCTATCGCTTATGCTTGCTCAGCCGCACAAGAAAATATTATTTTAGAAGATACTCTGCTTAGCTATTTACACTCTAATTTATGTAATCTTTTAGGAGCAGGAGTTAAACTAATACCCTTGGGTCAAACAGAAGGTCAAAAAATACAATTAAAACTTAATAGCTTTATTCAAAAAGAATATAAAAACATTCTTAAAAAAAACATAAATTATATTGGTAATTGTGGATGGTTTAATGATATTGTATCTATGAAACATGAAAATCAATATACCAGGATATTTAGAACGTGAATAAAACTCCGACTTACCATGGCCCTCTTAAAGTAGGAATTGGCGGGCCTGTAGGATCAGGTAAAACAAGCCTACTTATAGAATTATGTCGAGAGTTTAAAAAAAAATTTGAGATATGTGCAATTACCAATGACATATACACTAAGGAAGACGCTAAAATACTATTTAACTCTGGAGTTTTAGATAAAAAAAGAATTTTAGGTGTGGAAACAGGTGGTTGTCCTCATACTGCTATAAGAGAGGATGCATCAATAAATTTATCTGCAATAGAAAAAATGAATAAAAGATTTCCGAAGCTGGAAGTTTTATTTTTAGAATCTGGGGGCGATAACCTTGCTGCAACATTTAGTCCAGAATTAGTTGATATAACAATTTACGTAATAGATGTTTCCGGAGGCGAAAAAATTCCTAGAAAGGGAGGTCCTGGAATTACAAAATCAGATTTTTTAGTAATAAATAAAACTGACTTATCCAGCATGGTAGGGGCTTCTTTAAACATAATGAGTAAAGATACAACAAAAATGAGAAAAAAAAAGCCATGGTCTTTTGCAGAGGTCAAGAATAGAAAAGGGTTAAAACCAGTATACAAATTTATTTTAAAAACTGGAGGTCTGGAGATATAAAAAATTATACTGACTGCCGAATTTTTTAATTAATTAATAAAAAAGTTATACAAGTACTGCGATAAAAAAGTATATAAAAATGAAAGATAACTTTAGAGAATTTCTAATGATAGAGTATGCTAGTAGAGTAGCAAAATCAGAGAGTATGGATTTTACGAAAGGATACTATAAAAATAAAATTAAAGATTTATCCTGGTATGACAATAACAAAAATCTCATGATGAAGCATCAGAGATTTCTTAATTATATATATTCTACTTTTGAAAAATATATTATTCATAGAAATATAATAATTTATTATTATGAAAAAATAAATTGCTCAATCTCTGTTTTAAATAATACAGTAGATATTTCCAGAACCGGTTTGACCAGAATAATAAATGAGTCAGTTGCAGAAGGTTGGTTAGTTACTAAAAAAAACCTAAACAACAAGAGACAAATACTAATTTTACCAACAGAATTGCGCATTGAATTTTGGTTATTGTATTGCAAAAGCAAATATGAAAAAGGAAAATCGGCAGGATTGGCCGATGCTCACAAAGCATTGTTCCACTATGATAAAAACCTAGAAAAATATATAAAAGATAATAAAAAATAAAAATCGATTTTTGAATTTAATTTATATTATGTAAATCTTGTTAGTACAATTTTATGAAATAATTAGTATTTAAAGTAAAATGTATAACTTTAATTGGTCTATTAAAAAAACAATAAACTAGTAGTTTAATTATGAAGGAGTTTGTTAATGCTAAAATTTTTAATTGTTTTTTTATTTTTCTTAATTGCTAGTGTCAATGCTTGTGAAAACATCAAATTATATCAGAATGACAATGTAGATAATAAACTATATACATGGTTGGGTAATAAATCTGAGTTCTCAAAACTTTTTATTTCTTCTAAATGTATTTTGGATGAACACTTGTTATCACTATCTGCAGAAAAAAAAAAATTGATAGCAAAATTATTATTAAAATCATATGAATATGAGAAAGAAGATAATGAGCACTATAGTTTCTAATTATATCTACATATTAAGAGATAGCTAATCAAACTCAAATTTTTTAATATTTCTCCCTATATTACCCTCTGTTATACAAATATCTTAATGTAATACCTCTCTAATAACAGAGGGTATTTTTTATGTAGTTTTTTATAGATAAAGCTATATTTTTAATATATTAGTTATGAAAAAATTAGAAAATATTATTGAAGTAAAAAATCTCTCAAAACAGTACAAAGATCAAATTGCTATAGATAATATCAGTTTTACTTTACAAAAAAAGCAAACACTCGGATTGTTAGGTCCCAATGGTTCAGGCAAGTCCACAACTATTGGAATATTGCTTGGATTAATTACAGCGTCCTATGGAACAATCTTGATTGACAATATAGATATTACCTCAAAACAAAGATTTAAGATTTTGGAAATAGTAAACTTTGCTTCTCCTTATACTGAATTACCAAAAAGACTTACTGTAAAACAAAACCTAGAGGTGTACGCAAGACTTTACAATGTAAAAAATATTAAAAAGAGATTAGAAGAGATCCTAGAATATTTTGATCTAGAAAAATTAATTAACAAAAAGACGGGAGACCTATCTTCAGGACAAAAAACTAGAGTATCAATAGCAAAAGCATTAATTAATAAACCCAAGTTATTACTTTTAGATGAGCCTACTGCAAGCCTAGATCCAGTTACATCAGAATACTTAAGAAAATTTATAGAAGAGTATAAAAAAAAACAAGATATTTCTATATTATTCTCTTCCCATAATATGTCTGAAGCAGAAAGATTATGTGATCAAATTATCTTTTTAAAAAAAGGAAAAATTCTATTGCAAGGCAAAGTAAAAGACATTGTAAAAAATAAAAATTTGGAAAAAATCTACTTTAACGTTTTTAAGAAATAATATGAATTTTTATAGAATATATGGATTATGTCTGCGTCATATTTATTTAATATTTGGTTCTTTGCCTAGAATAATAGATTTAATTTATTGGCCCTCAATACAAATAATTTTATGGGGTTTTATATCCAAGTTTTTTACCCTTAATTCTAATTATTATAGCGACACTATTGGAGTAATTTTAACCGCTGCTATAATGTATGATTTTTTATTTAGGACAAGTATTAGCTACAATATAATGTTTTTAGAAGAAATATGGAGCAGAAACTTTACCAACTTGTTTATTACGCCACTAAAAATAAGTGAGATAATTACAGCAATAACTTTAACTGCAATTTTTAGAGCACTAATAGGATTAATACCAGTATCAGTACTTGCAATACCACTTTTCGGGGTATCAATTTTTAAATTAGGCCTTATTTTAATACTTTTACTTTTAAATTTACACATATTTGGTGTCTGTTTAGGTATTTTAGTCTCTTCAGGATTGATAAGGTTTGGTCCAGCTTTTGAAAATATTGCATGGGCTAGTTTGTTTCTTTTGGCTCCTTTAGGATGTATATATTATCCCATAGATATATTACCTACTTGGCTACAACATGTAGCTACTGCACTACCTTTGGTTCATATCTTTGAGGAAGCAAGAAATATTCTTATTAATGAAAGATTTGTTTTACAAAATTTAATTTATGCAACGAGTTTAACTCTACTATATTTTATTTTCTCAATATTTATATTCCATATATTTTTTAAGCAAGCGAAAAAAAAGGGTACTCTTATGAATATGGGTGAATAAAATCTTAGAAATCAGTAAGTAAGATCTTCAAAGTCTATATCCTCTAATTTCTCTGCAGTCATTTCATAAATGCTATTATATATTTCTTCGATTGGGGCAACATTTTTTATAATGCCCTCAACAGCTATAGGTTGGTACATATACCTTACTCTTTCAGGTCTTTTAAGCTTTATAAAAATCATTTGATTTGGAGGAGGTGGAGGAACATGAATGCACATACCTGCATCAGGCACTAATACAAATTCCTCTACAGTCAGAGCTTCTCCATAGTCAAAATCTAATGGTACCATGAATCCATCGATTCTTACTTTTTTTCCTAATATTTCTTTATTTATTTGAAGACCAGCTTTTTCTACTTTTTTTAAGAAGTTTTCATTTTCCCACATTTCTTCCGGTACTCCTTCTTCTGGAATAAAACTGTAAGCAAATTTAGGCACTAATTCTACCCACTTTAAGGTAATATTATCTTTAGAAAAAGATGTAGCAATTACTAAAAAAATTATATTGATAATTATCAATGTTTTTTTAAAAATTTTGAACATATAAAGGTTATATACCATCATTTATAGAGTTTTTATAAGCTTGAAAAGCAGGAAATATACTAACAATAATTGAACTAAATAAAACTAATGTTAAAAAATATATATCTTTAATGGACAAAAACTGATTTTCCAAATAAATTCCAAAATTTTTATCTAATATAGGAAAAAATATGAGGCTTAATAATTGCTTAAGTAAAATGGCAATAATTATGCTTAAGAGCGAAATAATTAATGATTCAAATAGCAGTAAACTAAAAATATTTTTAGGTGAAGCACCCACAATCCTCAGCAAGGCCATTTCATGTCTTCTACTATTTAGATTAGAGTATA
>MDSZ01115095.1_pt1 | contig 12659 bp, 7 predicted proteins | sample 811201 | NCBI WGS metagenome assembly MDSZ01 (sample SAMN05326647, study PRJNA326480) | marine metagenome | isolation source: seawater | place: Indian Ocean: North | collected 2010
CCATGTAGCTCCAGAAGTACCAATCTTTGATCCGGTAAAAGATCCTGATGACCAAACATAAGAGGTTCCATCCCAGTAATCATTTGCTAAGGTATTACCCCCTGTACCTGAAGATCCTGGGTTTGTTTCACTTTGAGTATTATAATATAAGTATCCTGCGGCATTCTTTGTACCCGTAGCTGTGGCCGCATCCTTACTTTTCGAAATAGTATATACAACAGTTTTAGTTAAAGAAGTAAAGTCCTTTTCCCGAACTTCAATACTAAACTCTAATGCACCTCCAGCGTAGGTGACAGCAGGAGAAGCATCATGAGCAACTGTATGAACTTCTACGGTTCTAGAAGTAGCCGCAGTATAAGCAGTTTCTGCACTAACATTTGTTTGTGTAAAACCTGCTCCGGTTACTCTTATTTCTGGATTTGCAAAATTAATAGCTTGAATATCAAGGGATAACTCATCCCAAGTCATATCATCACTTAAACTATTATCAGCATCATAATTTAATATAGGAACATTAGAAGTTACCACGACTCCTCGAGTTTGATCAGATAAAGAAGGCACATGAGTAATCCAAGGCTTAAGATTATAAGTGCTATTTTTATAATTTACTGCTGCTATTATAAAGTCATTTTCATAATCAATACCTAATTCATCTACATACGCTGTTGTACCTGACGATATAGCTGCTGTAATTTTTCTATCTAAATACATTAAAGTGTCGCTTTCAATATAAGAAATTCGTGCTCCTTGAGTGGAACTTAATTTTACAATATTCTGAAAACTCAAACTTGTAAAGCTAGTATTCGTACCTACTACTTTATTACTATTTTCTTCTACAGCGACTGTTCCGCTTATTGCTGTCCATATACTTGCTGTATTTGCTGCATATTTATCCGCATCATACCAATAAAATAACGGATACTGAAAACTTGTATCATTTTTCCAAGAAACTAGCCTTAGAGGGTCATTAGTAGCATGAGAAGTATTAGAAAAATCATAGAAAATATAAGCAAAAGGCGTTCCCGCATAAGTACCTGTAGAAACTTTTAAGCCTGCCCAATCCCCTTGACTAATTTCCGTAATACTTACACTCTTAGAAGCCGCATTATTAGGATTATTAGTTGCAAATACAAACATTTCTTCGTCTGTTACTTCCGCTATATTCGGACCAATAGTATAAGTAGGCTTGGTAAAAATTACATCACTACCATTTAATTCTATTGTTGAAGTACAAACTGCTCCTTTACGAACGCCACCCCATACACGCTCCCCTGAAAAAACATCAACTATAGAAGCTTCTGCTATAGTAGGCTTTGAACGCTTATCAAAAGTACTAACCGTTCTTACTTCTATAGTATAAGTTCCGTCTGGTAGATCGTTGAAACGTTTAGACAGTTGTGATGCAGGCGCAAAGAAAGTTTCTTTGCTAAGATCCGGATTCAAATTATGAGTTACTTCAAATCCTTTTAGGTAGTCATAACTTGGTGGATTTTCCCACTCTACTGTGACTTCTTCGCCTGGACGGTTGAATCTAGGAGTTCTTAAAATACGCACCGCCGCAGGACTAGGAGGCATAGTATTTGGTTCTGGAGGAAGAACTGGATCATTGATTGCTGTATTAAATTCTGTTTCAATATCATCAAATTTTTCATTATAGTGCTCAACTGCACTAATTTCAAATTCTCCTCCTTCATTTTCATTTATTGATAAAATTTTATACTGTTTTGCTGAACTCATTGTTTCAGCTTGACTAGCAGTATCGGTTTGTTTAATAACCCAGATTGCTTCTGTTAAATCTGCAGCAGCATCTTCATCTAAGGCTGCGCTTAATTGAATTGTAGTTCGCCCGTCAGAAGCAGAAGAAGGAATAGTATAATCAACACCGCTAACATCAGTTGTGCCTGTTAAAGAGCGCTCTTGAACAATAGTAGAGGTCTCTAAGGATAAAGATAAAAACTCATTAGAATCATCTAGTGCATTATTTACATTCAGACTAGTGGTTGTTTCATTTGCAACAACTATAGTTGCTTGGCTTCCTCCATGAGTTAATCTAGCTTGGGTGACAACGTCCCCTCTGGAGTACGAAGAGCCTCCAATAGTTGCACTGTCTTGAGTAAGTATAGCTGCCTTTTTTGGAACAATAATTGCTACTTTATAAGTATAGCCTGATGTACGTAAATGTATATCAATATCTTTATCTAGTGTTAATGTTACAGAGCCACTTTCTGAATAGGAGTTGACTCTACCACTAAATGGAATATCAAAATCATCTGCATCTTGAATATTAATAATATCGCCAGCCGTTAAAAAGGCTGCATTTTCTGCAGTTTTGAAACCAACAACTTCTGTCTGATTAACTGCTGTCCAAAGTTTCCATCTACCGTATCGTATTGCTTGTCCTTCTGACGTACAACCGAAAGCAACTGCTTTTTCACTTAAAATACGACCAGTATCAATAATATTTTGTCTATCTTCAACAATTATTGGTTCTAATTTATACTGTGCCTCTGGATTATTCCAACTTACAATATATTGATTCGCACGTGTTTTACTTCCAGAACCTTCATAATTAAATTGTCCATCAATAACATTTGCTTTTGAAAAGTTATATATTGGGGACTTTTTCTCATCTATAACTGGAACGATTTCTCCCCCAAGCCAGTATAACATCCCTCTAAATATAGTAGCCATATCCTTAAGAACTTTATAAGCGTCCGTAGCTTTTTGTAAGTAAAGATTTGCTGTAAATCTTGGCTCTTTTCCTCCTTTTCCGTCTATAACTAATTCGTCACAATATCTTGCGATTTTATATAAAGAATACTTATCAATATCTGTAGATTTTAACCATTCTCCAAGACCATATCGATCATTAGTCATTATATCATAAAAAACCCATGCGGGATTATTTGTATATACTTTTTCTGATCTAAACGCTCCATCCCAAGGCTGTTCCGTTGTTTCTCTGGCTCCAGTAGAAGTGTTTCTTTTATATAAAGCTACTTGTCCTGGGTAGGTCGACTCAGTAGGATTTTCTTCACGAGTTATATAATTAGAAGGAACTAAAACTTTTATTCCTCTAACATCATAAGTTCTTTTAGGGACATTTTGAAATTGTTTAGAGCTAAATTGGACATTCGCCATAGCTGTATGAGGATAAGACAATTTTTCTTGTATAACTGCTGTTGCTGAACTAATTTGTGCTGTAAGCACTCCATCCCAATGACTTGCAGCTGTTTCTAATTTACCTTCACTAGAGTCATTCCACCAGTGCGGGTCTACATGAGGGCTTGTACCGTGATTTGTTAAACGTGTAATTCTTACTACAAAATCAGTGAACGGTTGAAAAGGAGTAAGATCAATAAGATATTCAAAACTAACGGCTGATTTCTTTAAGGCTCCATGAGCCATAATATCTTCCCCAGCCTGAGCGGCTGTTGAAGACTGATGAAAAGTACCTGATTTTAGATTTCCACCAAGTTTTTCATAAACATAAGAACCGCTTGCACCTCGTTTAATTCCTAGTTCAAACCTATATCCTACTCCTGTGTGTCTATCTCCTCCCTTGCTGGAGTGATACTGGTACAAACCACTAGGATAAGTTATAATAAAACGAACTATATCAACTTCGGCTGCCTGACTTCCTGTAATATTAGCAGTTGTAATATCCTTAGCTGTTCCTCTCTCTAGCGGACCTGTAGGTATGGTTAGAGGAATACTGGAAGACCCCTCTCCATTAAGAAGAGTCATAGGTGCTTGATTAAATGTTCCTGAGCGAAACTGATAAGAAGAACCTTCATTTGCGCGGCTAGGATCATTAGTTCTCTGTACTAATGCGGTAATTGCGAAATTTTTATCTGAGAAAGCAACCGGGGGTGCAGACGCCAAAGTAATTGTAGATCCTGAGATAGAAGCAATATCAAGATAAAGATCTAAAAGTAATGTATGGGAGTTTCCTGTACCATCTTCATCGACATATGTTAAGTCAGAAGGCCTCCCTAAACCACTTTTAAAAGTAGCAGTATTAGAAGGGCTTGTACCAGTTTGATGAATAAATCCACCTATAAAACCTTCTTCAAGCTCTAAAAATGCTGCTACATCACCGTGTTGTGCGTTTTGTAAATTAAAAGCTTGTATTAATTGTCCACCAGCCACATGACTATAGGTGTCTAGAAAAATATTACTAGAAGCTTCTATCGTAGCAGTTATTCCTCGTTTTTGTCCGTTGCCATCGAGAAACGAATGACCTAAATTTGTAATCTCAACTGTAGTTTTTATAGCCTCTTTTACTACTAAAAATCTTTTTCCTGCAGTAGGATCGATTGTAGTATCAGTTATATTTTCACTAGCTGTAACTGATGTAGAATTAGTAGCACCTGTTACAGTATTAGTATTATCTCCTACTACCTCTATTTCTTCTTCTGCAAAAAGAGGAGCGCCATCGACATAAATACTATTCCCGCCTTTTACAAGACCGCCTATTTCACCCTCTGAAAGTATATCAGTTACAGAAACACTTTGATAAGTTACACCGCCCGAAACTTGATTAATAACAACATTTTCATCTGCAGTTCGACGTCTGTCTATTGATTTTATTGATCCTCTACTCATTAGATATAGGCCATTGGGTTTATTACGTAAACTGTGGGGATTCCTCCTCCGGAGGCGGCCCATTGCTGTCTATTATACATGCCATAACCATAACTGCTTGCTGGATTAGCATTTGTTACTTCAAAGTTTACTGGTTGTCCTGGTATTTGTAATCTTCCATATAATACTGGAACAGGATCTCCTTCAATTAAATTCTGCTCTGCTCCATTGAATAAATAAGACGATTCTTGGTCATTATCAGTAGCTGGGTCAGGAGCCATCATCTCTTGCAAACCACTCATTGCTATACTAACTCCTACAGCTGCTATTGCTAGGCCCATCCATCCTGTAGCTGTAAAACCAAATCCTATAGCTGTTCCAAGACCTACTTGACCAGCGACTCCTGCAAACGCACTTAATCCTCCAGCAATACCATGAGCCGCCATGTATGGAGCTAAAACTACTGCTGCAACAATAAGAAGTCCGGTTAAAACTTTTTTAAATCCTCCGCCGCCTCCAGCAGGAATTGCTGTTACAGTTATGTCTCCAGTTTTAATAGGTAGTAATATCTCATCTTCATGTTCTATTTCTTCGTCTGCGATTTCAACTCCGAAATCAACACCTCTATTATTGCAATCAATCATATACTCTTTAAAATCTGGATTATTTGCTTCTAATAGTCGAAGAGCGTCACTAACACTTTCAGCATGCACAGTCATTGAGTGCCCATACTTTTCTGCAAGTTCTCCTTCTAAGTATAATTTACGCTTCATATCTATAAGCTCCTACTAGCCATTTTTTCCATTGTGGGTATAAATTCTCTCTACAAGAGAGTCTATTTTCTGCATGGTGGTAAAATATATCATTTCCTAAATAAACTCCGCAATGATTATTGATATTGGAAAAAACTCTAAAAATTAACACATCGTTTTCTTTGATTTCATTTAAAGAGACTGGACTATGTTGCCAGTCTGAAATAATTTTATCATTAAAATAATCAATATCCTTATCCCAGTAATCTTCTACAAACATTGCTCTTGGGGGTATATCTATATTTTGAGTTTTTAAATAATCTCTGAGTGCTTCAAAACAATCTTTTACACCAAATTCATATTCTCGTCCATATAAATCAGTAGTATTTATTTCTGGCTCTACTATGGTTAAGTCCATTTCCGGATAACTAAATATATAGTATTTTTTACCAAGAGCATTACAATTATTTATGTCAAGTTCACTTGGTTCTGAACTTTCATCTGGATGACTATGTACTATTCCTATAATATCTGAAGTTCTTGCAATTTTTAAATATTCTTTTGTATCAATTATAAAATGATTATTTTCTTCTGCAATATTCGTACAAGGTATCCATTTTTGCTTCCCTTTAACTACAGTTAGTATTCCACAACCTTCTCTAGGGTATTCATTTTTAAAATGTTCTCGTATCTCTTCAATAAAATCCACTATCTAAACTTCCTGCTTCCTGGAAAACCTCCAAAAGGTAAACTAACATCAGTATTTAAATGATCAGATGTTATAAAATCAGTGCCAGTGCTAGAAGTTGCTTTTTGTGCTTGGTACCTGACTTTACAAGATTTTATAAGTTTTCCACATACATCTGCTCGTTTCCAATGAGTCGATCCTAACTCGGGGGTATATGTAGCATTTTTAGTGTGTGCTTTTACAGCTCTCCAAACAGTATTATTATGGTATACATAAGAGTTCTTTCTTGGGTCAACTGCATCTATAGTATAACTTGTACTACCAGAATCATTTGTCCAAACAGTATAAACTCTACATAGTGTCCAAAATACATCATTTGTTGCGTCTTTATTTGAGTTTTCTGCTGTGCGAGAACGATAATATTGTCCACCGACTTTTACAAAATCATCTAAATCATGATCATTACTGCTATCAATTCCGCTACCAAAGTAAACTCCGCTCCCTAAACCTTCAACGGCTGATTTCTTTAAAAGAGGCTCATCATCAACAGTTACAAATATACTACTTGTTCCATCACTATTTACGTAGTTGTTATGTGATTTCCAGTAACAGCCTCCTCGTTTTATTGTATTTTCAGTTGATGCTGCAGTATATTGCCAGGGGCAATATTTTCCAACTACTACTCTCGAAGGGATTCTTATTCCCGATAAATCAAAAGGAGCTGCGAGCTCTAATGTAACAAATAAATTATTTTTTGACTGTATTCTATCAATTATATACACGTCTTTCGAAAATTCTACTACTGGATCACTCGTTAAGTATTTTTCTAAAGTTCTTCTGCGAGTTAGTTTAGATCCTACTAAATGATCTATTCGAAAGTCAACTGCAGCGATCGGATCTCCATCAACAGTTGCATCCCAAGTTCCATCTTCCATCTGGGTTTTAAACTTTGATTGAGACTTAATTATTGATTCAACATTTGCTATTGTAAGAGTTGGGCGAGCAATTGCACCACTTGATTGAATTTCTATTCCTGTCATCAATAAAGGCATAGCTATATAAGTATTGCTATCGTAAGTAATATCTGCACTATTTTCATTTTTTCCATCATGAAAATACAAAATATTATTACTTCCTGATCCTACTTCTAGCTCATAAAATTCTAGGTAACCACTTGCAACTTCTTGTTTTAAGTGATCAGTTGCTAACTCCTTACTCATGGCTCAAATACTCTTTTAAAATTTGCTTGAATACTATAGAAATCTCCGCTTGTATAAGTCATAGACCAAGTTTCACAGATTACTTTTATTGTTTTTTCATTAGGATTAGTAAAGGTTAAAGTAACATTATCCGCAATAGTTTGTGCAGTATCAAGAGTTAAACTAACTCCTGATATTCCACCGACTTTTACAGTTCCTGAAATACCAGAACCCGTAACTGTAGCTCCAGGAGATATATCAAGATTTGTAGTTGCAGCGTCCAAAGTATAAGCCGTTGTAGAGCTAGGACTTTCCCCTCCTAAATCGACTACAGCTGTTACTGTAGTTGTAGAATTGGTATCAGGAATAGTAAAATCAAAAGCTGTAACTCCTGCCTTTGTATCAAAAAAAGCCATAATATCATCGGCTTCTATTTTTTCTCTATTTGAAAACATCAAACTATATGTATCTACAATATTATTTATTCCGTCAATCGCTCTTTGCTGATACCCTTCTCCGAACTGCGCTACTCGAACTCGTGGATTAGCTTGTCTAGATAAATTTTTATCTGCTCGTACTTTATCAGTTGTTATATTAGTTACTGTGAAACCTAATGCCATTATGCTACTCCGTAAGGATTCAGTATACCACCAGAACGTTTTTGATATTGAAGCTCTGCTTGTACTGCTTTTGCAATCGCATCACCAATTTGATTTGCTTGATTACTATCTCCTTGGCCTGCTTGAGAGGCCGTTCCTCCGCCCCCTGTCATATTTACATTAACAGTAACGTTATTTTGCTGACCTCCAGCACCTCCCATTAGTTCTACAGGAATTTTTCTATTATGTGGAAGAGGAACTACTGCTTCATTTCCATGAAGAGTTGCAGCATATCCAGCATGTGGACCTCTTGCAATTCCTCCAGAAGTATAACTATTCTTTTTCAAAGGACCAAATACTCCTCCACTTTTTGCCGCCATAGTATTACCTATACCAACTGTGGGGGCTTGACTAAGAGTGGGAGAGATTCCTCCATCTGCCATACCCATTGCTGCCATTATTGCTCTTTGGACCAATAACTTTACTATCATTTTTGCAATATCGGCAAGTATTGCTTTTGCCATTGATGCAAATGCTTCTTTTGCACTTTTTGAGCCATCTATTATAGATACAAAAGCACTTTCCATATTACTAGTTATAGAATCAGCTAAACCTGCCTTCATCTCTATTATATCATTTAACGCAACCTGAGCATCTGCTTGTGCTCTCAAATTTACAAGCTCCTGATCAGAAAGCTGTATTCCTTTATCTAGGGCGGCCATTTTCATATCTAAAAATAACTGTTCACCTCTATCAAAGAAGTTCGATTGAGCACGCATACCTAATTTTTCAGATTCAAACTGCTGTTCTTTAACCATAATAGCACCGCCTTCTTTCATTATGGCTAAGTTATCTTTGGCTATTTGGAGTTGTTGCTGAGCTCCTTGCAGTTTTGCTGGATCTGCACTCACTGCTATATCTAGTCGATCAGCATCAGTAAGATTTTCCAGACCTCCTCTTTGTTCTGCTAGCGACTTGATTCTATCTTGATATCTTTGCACATAGGCTGCTGCTTCTTCGTCTGCTCGTGATTGTGCTAGAGTTACTCCATCTTCTAATGCACCCGTGCGTAATTCTCTTGCTTGTCTTTTTGACTCAAAACTTCCACCGCCCATTGCTTCCACAGTAGCGGCTTGTTGATTTGCGGCAGCAATTTGACCCGTTAACATTAACTGTTGCATTTTTACTTGCAATAAAGCAATTTGCCTTTGTAGTTCTTCTTTTTGAAGTCTTGCAGTCTCTACTGCCAGGTCTCGTTTTGCCTCGGCAACTCGTACTTCTTTCTTTACAATATTTAAATGTTTTTCCGCATTTACTTTTGCTTGTCCTGTTTCATTATCATATGCAAACTGAGCCAGAACTTGTTTTTCCTTTGCTTTTAAAACAGCATTTTCTGCAGAAATAGTACTCACTGTTACATTTTTCAATTTTCCTGCTAAAGTAAGTCCTAGGGTTGTTTGTTCGGCTTGTCTAAGAGTATTGTCTAATCGATCATCTTGTAAGTCATTCATCTCTTGTTGTGCCGATATTGATCTTAACATTAATAGGGAGTCTTTTGTTTTCGCCTTTGATATAGCTTCTATGCCTTTTCTATCTTCTTCTCTTTGTTCTTTTATTCTTTTTATTGTATCCTCATCTCTGAATCCAACCTCCCCACGGATATCAGTTATTCCTTTGCGCTTCATTTCATCGATAGCTTCTTGCTTCTTTCTCTTAAGTGAGCTCTGTCTTTTCTTATTAAGTTCGTCAAGCTCATCAATAGTCATACCTACTGCTTTTGCTTCCTCTTTTTGTTTTTGTAAAAGTGCTTCTGCAAGTTCTACTTCTTTTTTGCGATTGGCGAAAGAAAGCTCTAGTTGATTTTGTTGCTCCTCTGTACCTCTGAACTGAGCCGTTTGATCTACAACGAATTGATCTATAGCGGTTCCTTTAGTGAGTGATTTTGTCAGATTTGTAAAGGATGTGCGTGCTTTTTCAGCTAATTCTGGAAGACTTCGTAAAGTTGCACCTATTTTTATATATCTATTAGCTAGATTTACTAGGTCTTTCTCCGAGTCTTTAGATATTGTTGTACCTTTTACGAGTGAGAGTCCAACATCTCTAAATCTTTTATCTACTAGTATTAATTGTCCTGCTACTTCTTTTAGTCTCAATGCTGTTTTATCATATTCTTCGGGAGCAACGGATCTGTCCATAGCTTGAAACTCTCGAACATCAGCTATATATTGCTTTACATCTATACCTTGCAGGGTAGCTCCAACATTCATTGCGGCTTCATCACCTCTAAGCAGGTCTATTCGGGCTTGTCTATTTCTTTCTATTTCTTCTGTAAGAGTTTGGTATTTTTTTGATAAGTTTTCTACGTCTTTTTGTTGATTTTTTAATTTTTCAGAAACTGGATCAATAATATCTTTGACCTTTTTAAAAGCCTCCCAAACCAGTACTAAAACTCCTACTATTGCTACGGTTGACATAGCGACATTTATTGCAATAGCTGCTCCTCTTGCTATAGAGACCATCCCCGCAAAAATAGTTGCCACACCTCCTGCTGCTCCTCTATATGTTGTTATTATTGCAGAGGCACTCATTTGAAACAGGTGTGTAATACTTTTAGACGTTTTACTCGCTAACGCTACTCTCTTGTCATAACTAGAGCGAAGAATAGCTACTTCTTCTGCTGAATGTTTTCTTAAAGCTCCTGTACGCTTCTGTAAGTTTTCATCCTGAAGCTGTCCTTCTGCGTGAGCAAGCATTTTTCCTGCTGCAGCTCTTTCACGGCCACTCATTTCGCCCTCTCCATAAAGAGCCTGCATTCCCATAGAAGAATCAGCACCTATACCATGTTTTTTGGCTATATTTTTTGTTTTAATTGCTGCTTCTTCCGCCATTTGGACTTGCCCTTTATAATAAGCCCGTGTTTTTTCTGCTTGTTTTTCCATTAACTGCAGTTGCCTTTCTCCTGCTTTTTTAGATGCAGCAGCAAGACTTTTTGTTTTTTCTTGCCATTTATCAAACGAAGGAAGTATGGCTCTTAAAATGGGTAAAGAAAAAAGAGTTAGAGTTGCTATTAAAGCTTTGGTGTTTTCAGATAAAAACTCTAATGCAGGGGTGAGCCCAGTTATTAACCCAATTTTAAACTGATTTACCAAAGTATCAAAAGATTTTGTAAATCTAGCAAGAGCGGCTGCATTTGGATCCATTAATGCTTCTATTTTTGCAAACTTTCTTGTTGCTTGCTCAAGAACTTCATTTGTAACCGCTTGGGATCTTTCAAATGCTGTTAGTTCTCTACCAACAATTCCTAAAGCTTCTTTATACTTTTTTATTGCTGGATCTAATCGAAGAATAATACCTAATTCATCTAATAGTTCTGGCTCTGCTTTTGTTACACCACGGACTAAACGATTAAAAGAATCTGTTAAGTCTCTACCTAGTGCAAAAGATACATTTTTTGCAGCAGTACCTAATTCTGTTAATTGACCCGCTGTTAAGCCTGCAGCAGTACCTATTGCTGCGGCTCTTGCTGCTTCTCCGTATTTTAATTGCGCCTCCGTTGCTTCAACAATAGAATTTGTAATTGTTTTATAGGTAGTACCAGTAACTGCTCCTAAGGCTTCCTGTCCTGCTATTAGATTTTTTAGCTGGGCGGCTTCTGATAAGAATTGAAAAGCTGCGGATACAGCAAATACTTGAGCAGCAAGAGTTGCGTAAGCACCAACAAGACCGCCCATTCCTTGTTGCATTTTTGAAAATTCTTTTGCACCATTTGAAGTTCGCTTGCTAAGTCCTTGCATATTACGACTAGCATTGCGTGAAGAATTAGATAATTTTTCAGTACCCCTGGCAGCTTTATCAGCACCTACGCCCGCGTTATCAAGTTCAAGCCCTAACTTTTTCGCATTGACAGCAACACGTTTAGTAGTACCCTTGTCGTCTACTACTACATCTATAAATACTTGACTCTTTTTTGCCATTATCCCTGCACATTATGGGTATATGTTTTACCCGCTTGCTGCTGCTTTCTTTCAGCTGCTTTACGTTTTTGTTCTTGGTCATCTAATCTGTATTTCATAAGTACAGATTCATACATTTTCATAAAATATATAGTAGTTGTAGGATCATCAATACCATAGATATCAAATAACTGAGTACATTGTGACCAGTCTTTTCCTAAATATGTTCCTGACATCCCATCCCAATTATCTGAAAGTAGATCAAACATAAAAAATGCCACTTGAACTTCCTCCGGAAAAGCGGTGGATTCGAGCGGCATTTTATCAGGATCAGGTATTTGCCCTAATTGCTCACAAATACGTAGATATTTTTCAACATCCATCGTACCTTGTTCTTGTACATAACGTTCAAGTAGTTTTTTTAATTCAACTACTTGTTTCCAGTAAAATTTTCTAGGTCACCTACTGTTTCTGTAACCCAGGTATCGAAATCAGTTGCATTTTTCATCAACAGTTCAGCGTTATCTTGAGTATAAGGCAAGCAATCATCTGGATCGAGGCCGCTAACATCCACCAAAAGAAGCTCTTCTAAGTATGAAAATTTTAGACCTTTCCATCCTTTAATTACTGCTTTACAGTACTCAACTATAAATTTATCATCATCCATTTCTTCGATTGGCTGATGAGTTTTCTTATTCCACTTCGTAGTCATACACCTTTTACGAAGTTTTACTAGTTCTTCTCGGGCTAAATAACAAAGATCTATAGTTACTCCCTTAAACCGAGGGAATTCGATAGATACTGTTTTACTTGGAGTCATAAGACTCTTTAATGATACTACGGGTTTCTTTTCTTCGGGCATTACATTATTCCTTGTTTAA